>Ga0208522_1000596_pt1 | contig 24404 bp, 22 predicted proteins | sample ETNtaG_25_FD_185763 | JGI IMG/M metagenome (GOLD analysis project Ga0208522, IMG submission 185763) | Marine microbial and viral communities from oxygen minimum zone, Eastern Pacific Ocean - ETNP201302SV86 (SPAdes) (version 2) | ecosystem: Environmental > Aquatic > Marine > Oceanic ... | reverse complement strand
GATGTCTTGGCATATTTACGGTTAGTGATCAATTTGAAAGATACCATTTCGCTTAGAAGAATTGTGAATTTTCCACCGCGCGGTATTGGAATGAAAACGATTGATAAATGTGTCCAGCAGGCGGGCATCGACAAGATTGAATTATTTGATGTGTTGAAGAATGCGGATAAGCTGGCAATACGTGGAAAACAGTCAGAATCTCTTACTTCATTTTATGAATTGATTAAAAAATATCATGATTTAAGAAATAAACTTAGTGCCAGTGAACTCTCTCGGAGCCTGATAGAAGAGGCAGGCGTACTAAATTTATTCAAACAATCACAATCTCCTGATGATAGGGAAAGATTTGATAATGTGACTGAAGTATTGAATAGTATTGATGAATTTTGTCAAAAGCGCCCGGACTCAACTTTAAGCGATTTCCTTGAAGAAGTGTCTTTACTGTCTGATATCGATCATTGGAATGATTCCGATAACCGGGTGACGCTCATGACGGTTCATTCATCCAAAGGTTTGGAATTTCCAGTCGTTTTTGTCGCTGGCTTGGATGACGGACTTTTCCCATTATACAACGCAATGGCTACTAAAGAAGGACTAGAAGAAGAGCGACGTTTATTCTATGTGGCCTTGACGCGGGCACAAGAACGGGTTTTTCTTTTATATGCAACAAATCGCCGTCGCATGGGTGGCGAGAATGTTATGGGGATGCCTAGCCGTTTCATTAGTGAAATTCCAGATGATTATTTGGAACGAATCGAATTTCAATCTGCTTTAACCCGACGTGTAGTAGGAGGCTCTCTTCAAAAAAGGACAAAAATTGCTATAACACGAACTGTGACCACATTTGATGATTTTAAAGTGGGTGATATGGTTGATCATTCTATCTTTGGCGCAGGAAAGATCATGGTTTTGAGCGGCACTGGAGAGAATCAACGCGTAGGTGTCGTCTTTAAGGATGGAACAAAAAAGAAGCTAATTGTCAAATATGCAAACTTGTCTAAGATCAGTTAATTAAAATATACTGAACAAATGGATTTCTAGGTGAATGATGTTTTTTCATTACTTTACCAGGTCCAATCATTGGTGAATTAACAATTCACCAACCACTAGCAAGACTATCGTATAATTTTCCTATTTAAATCATCATTTATTTAGTGTAATATCCGAATGAGACTCAATCTCAAAATGGAATAAAATGAACGATTCAACAATTCAAATATTAAAAGAAATCCTTCGTAAAGAGGGGTTAAGATATACTAAACAACGTCAAGCCGTTTGGGATGAGATTCAGAATAGCCAAGATCACCGGGATGCGGAAGATATTTATATGTCTATCCGAAATAATGGTATGAATGTTTCCAGGGCCACTGTTTATCGAACCATAGATGTATTAGTCAAAAATCGAATGGTAAGAAAAATGGACGTGGGTGATGGAAGAAATCGATATGAACCACGATTGGATGATGCACACCATGATCATATGATCTGTCTTGAAACGGGGAAGATCATTGAGTTTTACAATGAAGAACTGGAAGATCTTCAGGAAAAGATTGCCGAAGAAAATGGATATATGTTGGTTCGTCATATCCACCAATTGTTTGTAAAACCTCTAAAAAAATAAACCATGACACTTCTTGATCTTGCACCATCCCAGGTGGGCCGGATTATTTCTTTGGGTGGAAACCCTGAATTTATTTCACGCCTAATGGAAATGGGATTCCATGAGGGAATAAAAGTTCGAATGATCCAGAAAATGCCTTTCAATGGTCCTATAAAGATTCGAATTCGAAACGGGATGATTTCACTTCGACATAATGATGCTGGCAATATTACGGTACGATTAAATGTCTGAAGTAAAAGCCTCTATCGCACTTTTGGGAAATCCCAATTCTGGGAAGACTGCCCTGTTTAATCTTCTTACCGGATTGAATCAAAAGGTCTCCAATTATCCCGGCGTAACCGTAGAGCAAACCACCGGGATTGCTCAAATTAATAATACACCTATGACGATTATAGATTTACCGGGGACATACAGCCTTGTCCCGGAATCTCACGATGAAGCTATTGTAGCTGAAGAATTTGGAAAATGGGCTAAAGGTGAAAATACACCTGATTGTATTATTTCGGTGGTTGATGCCACCAATTTGATGCGGAATCTTTATTTGACCACCCAACTCCTGGATTTAGGAAAACCTGTTATAGTTGCTTTAAATATGATAGATCTGGCACGTAAAAAATCAATTATAATTGATTGTGAAAAATTGAAAAATGATCTTGGGGTATTTTCTGTCATTCCAGTTTCGGCTAGATTGAATGAAGGGTTCGATGATTTAAAAAGAAGTATTACCCAAGTCATGAATTATAACGATGAAACACCCACGGTTTTCCCAATTCCGGAACCGATTCAAAATGCTATTTTACCTCTACAAAATTGGTATCAGGACACATTTAAATTTTCAGAAAATTTATCTCGCTCTTTTGCAATTCGCACGGCAACTATTGATACCACCCAAGGTATAGAGTCGCCGGACCCTCAATTGATCAACGCCTGTAAAATGGATTTGAAAAAGATTGGATTCCCATATGAAACATTGGAACCGACCCTCCGGTATCATTGGCTGGATCAAGTTGTGCCGGCATCAGAAATTCCCATAGAAAAAAAGTCAAAAAGTGAAAAAACAGATGAAATATTAACCCATACCTGGGGTGGACCGTTAATCTTCGTCGGATTATTGGCTTTCATATTTCAAGTCATTTTTTCGTGGGCTACTGTACCAATGAATCTGATAGATGTTGGTATAGCCCAATTGGGGACTTGGCTCGCTCATCATTTACCAACTGGATTATTGAGTGACTTATTGGTAGAAGGAGTCATCGGTGGTGCAGGAGCTATTCTAATATTTTTACCCCAAATATTAATTCTTATCTTTTTTCTGACTATGTTGGAGGACTCTGGTTACATGGCTCGTGTTGCTATCATGATGGACAAAGCCATGACCAAGGTGGGGCTCCATGGCAGATCTGTTTTACCCCTCATGAGCGGTTTTGCATGTGCGATTCCCGGGATTATGTCCACTCGAACTATCGATAGTTGGAAAGAACGTCTGGTGACAGTTATGGTTTTACCACTTATGAGTTGCAGTGCCCGGTTACCTGTTTATACACTTATGATTAGTGCCTTTATTCCTAATACGGAGGTATTCGGTATTTTTGGCTTGCAGGGTCTCACCATGGTGTTAATGTATTTCCTTGGAACCTTAACCGCAATGATCTTGGCAGTCTTTTTTAGTAAATGGATCAAAACAGAAAGGAAATCCTCCTTCATTATGGAATTGCCGCCCTATCGCATTCCTTTAATGAGATCAGTGTTTCGACAGGTTTATACTCGAGGTAAACTCTTTGTAACCGATGCTGGAAAAATTATAATGGCCATTTCTATTGTTTTGTGGTTTTTGGCATCATTCCCTAAAATAGATTCAAGGAACGATGAAACAAAATCCATTCATTCCAGCTATGCTGCTGATATAGGGAAAGCCATTGAACCCATGATAGCTCCATTGGGATTTGACTGGAAGATCGGTCTGGGGCTGGTGACATCCTTTGCAGCACGGGAAGTTGTCGTTAGCACTTTAGCTACTATCTACAATGTAGAAAATGATGGGGAAGATATGATTTCCTTGTCCGATGCTATGAAACAAGACAAGGATCCTAATACTGGGAAATCTATTTTTACGCCATTGGTAGCATTGAGCCTCATGGTCTTCTATGTGTATGCAGCTCAATGTATGGCTACATTTGCCATCGTGAAACGGGAAACCAATTCCTGGAAATGGCCTGTTTTTATGGTGATTTACATGACAGCACTCGCCTACTTTAGTTCACTCATTGTGTATCAGGGCGGATTGATGATGGGATTTTCATGATCCAGGAAATTATCGGTGGGCTTATATTGATTGTTGCGCTAGTCATGATCGCAATTCGATTCAAGAAACAGGTAACGGTGGGTGAAGGCAATCATCAATGCGATGATTGTTGATTAGATTAAGCCTTTTTCTCCATTTTCATCCCATAAGTGGATTTTTGGATTTCTTTATATCCTAATTTTTCATATAGTTTCTTTGCAATATCGTTTTTTGGAACAATATTTAAAGAAAAAGTTTTACAACCCAAAATTTTGCCTTGATTTTCAATTGCATTGACCAATTTTGTAGCTAACCCACATTTCCGATTTGATGGGGCAATAAATAGATGGAATAAATGGGCGTTATCTTCAATAACTCTCATGCTGATATGGCCAATGATCCAATTGTCCTGTTTTAGTACAATCGTCGTTGTTTTATCAACCATGTCGGCATAGGAAGCTGAAACCCATTTTTTAAACTTGAAAGGAAAGGAAAGAGAAGGCGAAACAAAGTTTAGAGTCTTTGGATTCTGAAACCAGTTTTTTAAAACAGCTTCCATGATACGGCAATCTTCTTTCCGTGAATATGAGATTTCTTCTAAAGTATATTCTTCCTCGGCCATAGGTGAATTTACCTGTGTTTAACTACTTGACTCTATCAAGAATATCTTGAAAAATTAATACATGAAGAAAGCGCTAACTCCCATCGAAAAGTTTAAAGAAGGAGATTCCATCCAAGGCTTTTATCTTTGTGTACAAAAAAATCTTCGTCATACTCGCAATGGTGATCTTTACCTTGATCTTGAATTACGGGATATCACCGGCCATATTTCTGCCAAGATTTGGGACTCAGTAGCTGACTTGAATGAAAAATTTGAATCCGGACATGCTGTAGTTGTTTCTGGAGACGTGGAATCATTCATGGATCGACCACAATTGGTCATTCACAAGATCAATAAAGCTACAGTCCAGCATTATAGCAGATATGGTTTTGATCCCGCATTAGTGGTGCCATCATCCAAAAAAGATCCCAATAAAATGTGGAAGGATATTGAGAGACTCATCAATGGGATGAAAGATAATTTTCTTAGAACTTTAGTGAATAATATTTACCAAGCGAATAAAAGCAAACTTATGATCCATCCGGCTTCGGTTAACATGCACCATAATTTTCGTTCAGGTTTTCTTGAACACGTACTGAATATGGCGCAAATCGCCAAAAAGATTTCACCATTGTACGATGTGGACCGAGATCTGGTTCTGGCAGGTGTCTTACTCCACGATATTGGAAAACTTATCGAGATCAACTCCGAATACGAAGCAGAATACACGGATGAAGGAAATCTGATAGGTCATATTGTGATTGGTCGGGACATAATCCGAGATGCTGTCAAAAAGATTAAGAATTTCCCAAGTGATCTTGCTCAAAAAATGGAACATATCATTTTATCACATCAAGGCCGATACGAATGGCAATCTCCAAAAATGCCATCTTTTCCAGAAGCGCTACTTGTTCACATGATCGATATTTTAGATGCAAAAATGAATCTAATGGATATTGCGTTAAATGAAGACCAGGAACCTGGGAAATTCACTAATCGCCATAATTATTTTCGTATTCCGCTTTTGAAAAAAGATGAACCTGAATAAACTGGTCCAGGCTGCGATCTTTGCGGCAATGGCCATAGGGCTTGGATTTATGTTCATGCTCGTCCCAAATCTCGAATTCATTTCCGTCACTGTATTTCTTTCAGGATTGACTCTTGGAATGGGTTATGGCACTTTGGTAGGCGGAACGGCAATGTTGACTTATTCTGCCATGAATCCTCTAGGTTCCGGTCTCATTTATTTAACTCTTTTGTTGGGCCAAATTCTTGCCATGGCAGGAATTGGACTATTAGGTTCAATTTCGAAACAATTTTTAAAAATAGATAATCCTCTTGCTTGTTCTCTCTTTGCCGGTGGAATTGGATTGGTGTGTACTCTATTATACGATGGTGTTACCACATTGACCTATCCCATCAGTGCAGGTTACGATTGGGATGAAACAGTGGCTTATGCAATTTCTGGATTATTATTTACTTTCATGCATTTAGTTTCCAATGCAATCATCTTTTCCCTGGTTGTTCCTGGATATTTAAGGCGTATTTCCCAATAAGATGAAAAAAATAGTTATAATATTTTTTGTATCTTGTGGTTTATCTCAACAGATCCAGTTTATTCCATTTGACTGGAGTGGGCAATTTGGGTATGTGAATAAAAACGGCGCAATTATGTGGAATCAAGATTGGCAATCAGGTCACCTTCTTTTTGATGGTACATGGTCTGTTTATCCTAAAATGTATGGCAATGAGATAGAAGAAGGGTTTTTAAGCCAATCAGCAGATACATCCAATTTTGATTCATCACTAGTAAAATCCTATTTCAAATATGATCAGGGGGATTATTCATTAGACAGGTTTTCTTTAGGAACAAATTATACTGGGAATGGACGACAGATTCATTTTCATGCATTTAAACGTTCATTTTATGGAGCCTATGGTCAGTATAATAATCAATCAAATCAACCCATCCAGCAATCTTATTTAGGGTCCTATGAATCCCAAAAAGGAAAAGAACATGCTGGAATTTCGGTGGGGCATTTTAATACTTATTCTGGGATCGCCGATTCCACAGCACGCGGTCTTATTGATAATCGAATTACAACTATCAATACTTTTTGGAATCAATCATTTGGTCAATTCAATTCAAAAGTAAACTTCGACCAAAATATGCAGAGATATGTTGCAAGTCATACAATATCATCATATACAGGTGTTAGATATTTGACAAGATCAAGAATTATTGGCGAATTATACTGGAAAGATAATTTTACAATTGGAGCCGAAAAAAATATGAGAAGTACCAGGATGGATACTTTGATAATAGCTGATTGGTATCGATTGTATATTAAAAGCCAATTGTCATTATTTGATATAGACCTTGGAGTAACAAGTCTAAATGATAGTAGAAATATTGATTATAATATTGGAATGAATTATCAATTAAAATCATTTTTAATAAATGTTGGCATAGAACAATTAGTGAAGCCTATTCATCCTTATTATTTGTTTCAAAATTATTCTGAAAATATTGATCTCATTTCCGTTACTTCAAATTACCACGCAGGAATTGATTGGGATGGAGAATTATCAAATGCTTCAATTATTTTTTCACATTTAACAGATAATAATGATTATTGGGATATAGTTATACCTGAATCGGCTACTTTTAAAGCTGAACATAGCCAGTTGAATATAAATTATCAAACTTCATTGATCCCTTTCATTGATCTTGAAATAAACTATGCTACGAGGAATAAGGGAAATATCTATGGCGGTGGAATTGGTTCCTTTCTGAATTATAACATTAAATCCAGATTAAGTCTTTTCGATGGATTTATGTTAGTGGATTTAAAATTGGGTATGGATAGATATTTTAATCGTTTAAATAACTCAATTATTCATCCGATTGAAATGGTTCCGATGACCATTTACACAGATGAGAAATTGGATGATATTTCGTTAATCAACGGAACCATCACAGCTTATGTTTCCACCTTCACCATTAAATATGAGTGGTTGAATATCACAGAAATGATTCTAGCATACATAGGATCCGATGAAGATAATTATTTTGAAATTCATCCAGAAATGCCACTCTTAGGACGACAAACTAATTTATCAGTGGAGTGGGATTTTCTGGATTAAAATATTCCTTTTAAAATTTAAACGTCATCCCTGCTTTGATGGCTCGATCAGGTTTAGGGTAATCTGGGTAGAATGCCGTATTTTCATTCAGGAGGTTTTCAGCGATGATGTGAAATTGTAAAGATTCCATAATAGCCGGAAAATTGTAATGCACTCCAGCAGTTACGTTTTGAAAAGGATTTAGTGCTTTATCCACCAATTCAAAGTTTTCGTTATAGGTTTGGTATGTTCTTTCGCCAACGTATTTACTTTGTAATTCAAATTGGATATCATTGATAGTATATCTCACCATTCCAGTTGCGGATATTTCAGGAACATACTGAAGTGTTTTTCCGGAATTAAGATTTTTCGTTTTTGTTCGAGTTAAAGTCCATGAAAAAGTCATGCCAGAAATAATCTCAGGGAAATTTGAAGAGACGATTAAATTTTTCCTTTCGGTCCTATCCAGGTTTTGAGGTTTCCATACATCATTTTCATCTGGAGCCCAAACGATGAGATTGTGGCTTCGTTTATTACGATATTCGATAACGAAATTGAGTCCTTGAGCAAAAGTTTTATTCCAGTTTAAAATATGGGAATTACTGGTTTCAGACTTAAGACTTGGATTGCCCTTGCTATATGGATCCGATGGCCAATACAAGTCATTGAAGGAAGGAAGATAAAATCCAGTACCAGATATAGCGGAAATTTTTCCCAAATTTTCAAAATCGAGAGTTGCCTCTAAGTCTGAAGTGATTACGGATGTTCCATCAACAATATCTGACCTAAGTCCAGGCTTAACGCTTACAAAATCAATCGGTTGAAAAAACGTTTGTAAACCAATTGCTATTATGGCTCTCTCTCTTTTACCAATGTCAGAACTTTCAATGGATTGGAATTTTGCGGTTGAGAATCCATTCCACTTTATTTTACGTGTTGGCTGAAACAATCCATGAACCCTAATCCCGCGGGAATTGACTTTATGATGGCTATCAATACCTATATCCACATTATTAAAATCCTCGTCGCTGGACCGTTGATTGACCTCCAAACGCAAGTGTCCATTTTTCATTATTTGAATAAATTCTAATCCAGTAACAATAAGGTTGTTTTTACGCCGAGCATTTGGGCTAGGGTAAGACAAACCTCCAGCTACACCCCGATCATGGTCTACGAACAAAACATTTGCCTTATAAATTCGATTATTATGATTGTGTCTTTGGTATAGTCCACTTATGAATTGTTGTTTGTAATCATTATTGGAACGGATTTTGGTCTTATCATTCGAGGAAAATGGATAATTACCTTTTGATGATGTTTTACCGATCTGTAATTGCAAATTTGTATTAGGTGTTGCAAGGCTGTAACCACCGGATCCATTTTGATAACCAAAGGATCCACTACTCAAGTGAATATAAGATTTCTTGAGAAGAGAACGAATGTGAATTACACCATCGAATGAGCCGGAACCGTGTGATATATTCGGCGAACGGCTTAAATATAAGTTCTGCATAAGGGCTAGCGGGAGATCGGATAAATCCGTAAGTCCATTCTGTACATTTGATAAATCAACTCCATCCAGCGTAATCTTGGTATGCACTGCTTGTCCGCCATCCATACTGACAGTTGTAATTCCCGGTAATCCGCCCGCGGATCGAACTAACGTACCCGGAATGCGATCCAATGCATTTGCCCTGGAAAAACCATCCATTTCCAGCAGTGTCACTTTGTCCAAATCCCGAGTGGTGATAGGTTTTTCACCAACTATAGTTATTGGATCTAAAACTATGACTTCCTGCGAAAGCACTATTTTTCTATGTTTTTGTTCTTGGGGCAGGTGAAATGAAGATGAAAATCCAATCTTGGAAATCTTTAATGAATCTGTTGGCAAGGTTCCAAGTGGTAATTGATAAAATCCTGATTCGTCCGTTATTGACCATGATTTCGTACGATTGTTTACTACCGATGCAAAGGGTACTGGTTCGCCATAATTTGAAAAAACATACCCACTATTGATTTCCTTGGAAAACACTAATGACATAGTAAAAATGGATAAATAAAGAAGTTGGAATTTCATTATCACAACTATTCTCCCGAAAGTTTTTTTAAGTGATATTTATTTATTGCAGGTCTCCTGACTTATGCGGTGTCAACTCGGTTCGCCTTCTTCCCGGTCGGAGAGACCGAAAATGGCAAAAGAACCTGTTTGCCGCAATCACAGTAGCGGGGACTGTACCCGATTTACACGGGTTTCCCTACCATAAATAAACAAAAAAATGCGTCGCATTTTAGAGATATTTCCAATTGAGTCAAATATAAAACTCGCCTATTTATTCCCGAGGGAATCAAATAAATTTCTCCCCATGTTTCAACCCAAAAATAACTGGTTTATTATTACATCCGGGGCAGCGCCGGTTTATGAAGAAGCAAATTTTAACTCACCGTGTCTAACCGAAGCGGTGTTTGGTGAATCCTGCCAAATTCTTAATCAAAAGAACAATTGGCTTTGTGTTAAATGTGAAGACGATTACGAAGGGTGGGTGAATACCTTTTATGGTAATATTTCTCCTGAAAAAAATAATCCAACCCATAGAGTGGTTTTCCCAACTGAAAATGGATTATATGATCCAAAATATCCTTTTGGAGCAAAAGTAACAGAAAATCTTCCAGGATCCATCCAGATCATGGATACTTTAGGATTGGACCAAGTGATCCCTGTTGCCGAAAATCTATTGAATACACCCTATAAATGGGGCGGAAAAACATCATTGGGAATGGATTGCTCCGGTTTGGTTCAATCCGTTTTAAAAGTCTGTGGATTGAATGTTCCCAGGGATTCCTATCAACAACAGGAATACTTTACTAAAGATGAGATTCAAATAGACCAGGCAGAGCCAGGAGACCTCCACTTTTTTGGAAAGGACGGAAAAGTGTCACATGTTGGTTTTTCAACTGGGGGTAAGGGAATCCTGCATTCTCAAGGAATGGTGAAAGAAGAATCACTGGATCCTGCTGATAGAAATGTGAATCAAAAACTCATAGATATCTACCTGTCAAGCCATTCGATTCAATGTAAGTTTCCATCGTGAAAATGCCCTCATCCAATGCAGTTAATGGCCATTTATTAAATCGGGCCGTGTTGGTACTGAATGCAAATTATTCTCCCATGATGATTTGCACTGCCAAGCGGGCGATCTGCATGGATTATTTGGATAAGGTGCAAGTATTGGTGAATTATAACGACCAGGTTCATAGCCCATCTTTATCTTTGGATTTACCCAGTGTTATAAAGATTCGTGATTATGTTCGATATGACAATCTATCTGTAGATTTAAATAGAAAAAATATTATCGCACGGGATGAACATGTTTGCCAATATTGTGGAATTTCAAGAATTCCAATTACCATAGACCATATTATTCCCAAAGGGAAAGGTGGTTTGGATACGTGGGAAAACCTTGTTGCAGCTTGTAAACCCTGTAACCAAAAAAAGGGAGATAAGACCCCGGAGGAAGCAAATATGCTTTTAGCCCGGATCCCTAAACGGCCGAACCGATTACATTATTTCCAAAAATATGTAAAGACACAACAACAAGATTGGCGTCCCTATTTGTTCATGGAACCGTTTAAGATTAACTAATCTGTAATATGCATTTAGAAAAAAAACTACGGGTTTTGAGCGGCATTCAACCATCAGGCGCACTCCATCTTGGAAATTATTTCGGAATGATGTCCCGTATGATAAAATATCAAGAAGAGAATGAACTTTTCTGTTTTATTGCCAATTATCATGCCATGACGACCCTTCCAGATTCGAAAACATTATCATCTAATACATTTAATGCTGCCTGTGATTTTTTAGCGCTAGGGCTTGACCCGGAGAAGTCCACATTTTGGGTGCAATCTGATGTACCCCAAGTCACTGAACTCACCTGGATGTTGGCATCCCATGCCAGCGTTGGACTTATGGATCGCGCCACATCTTATAAAGATAAGATTGCACGGGGTATTAAACCCAATATGGGATTATATGCTTACCCTGTTTTGATGGCTGCAGACATATTGCTATTTGACAGCCAGATAGTACCTGTAGGAAAAGATCAGAAGCAACATCTGGAAATGACAAGGGATATGGCAATTCGATTTAACAATACGTATGGTGAAACATTAATTGTTCCTAAACCGGATATTGAAAAAACTACTCAATTAGTTCCTGGTATTGATGGACAAAAAATGAGCAAATCCTATAACAATACAATTCCATTATTTGACACAGATAAAAAGTTAAGAAAACAGATTATGCGTATTGTCACTGATACGACCGATATTGATGATCCAAAGGACAAGGACACCCCACTATTTCACCTGTATAGTTTATTTTTAGATGAAAGAGAACAAAAAAGTTTAGCAGATCGTTACGAAGGAAAAGGTCTTCGGTATGGTGATGTTAAACAAGAACTCTATGAGAAGGTCTTGGATGTTTTTGGACCTTTTCGTGAAAAAAGAGAGAATTTGATTTCCAACCCTAAGCTGGTCCATGAGATATTAGATACAGGAGCTACAAAAGCCCGGCAAGTGGCAGAAGAAGTCTTAGACCGCGTTCGATCCGCATCAGGTGTGAATTACAATTAATGTCTTATCAAGTCAAATTAGAGAATTTTGAGGGGCCAATGGATCTACTCTTGTATTTCATTCGTCGGGATGAATTAGACATTTATGATATTCCAATTGGTCAGATCACAAAAGATTTCGTTGATATGATAGAAGAATGGAAACGGATGAATATGTTAATTGCTGGTGAATTTATTGTTATGGCAGCATCCCTCATGCGTGTGAAAGCCAAAATGATGATTCCCCGCCCAGAACTGGATGATGAAGGTGTGATTATTGACCCGCGGACAGAGTTGATGCAGCAATTAATAGACTATAAACGGTTTCGAGATGCGGCAGAAATGCTGGATTCGATAGCAGGAGAAAGAAGCCATGTTGTTCCACGTCAGTTTGAGCAAGATATAAAAGTTCTTGATGGTGATGAGATTGGATCACTCCTCCGTGATGTGACGCTTTATGATCTGGCACGGGTATTCAAGGAAGCCATGGAAAATCGACCGGTCATGTCACAATTTGAGTTGAATAGGGAACCTATCAAACTTGAACAACAAAAAGAATTTCTGTTTAAATATTTTGACGGTGATGGCCGATTAAAGTTCTCAACTTTACTAATAAATTTAAAAACCCGGCTAGAAATTATTGTTACTTTTCTTGCTATTCTGGACTTGGTTCGTGAAGGGACCTGCACTTTAGAACAAAATGATGTTTTTGATGATATAGAATTGATTCACTTGGGAGCTGTAGCTTAATGCAAGACTCAGAGATCAGAAAAATTATAGAGGCGCTCCTTTTTGCCAGTCCTGAACCTTTAACCCAAGCAAAAGTGAATGGTATTTTTAATCCGGACACTCCGAATTTAAAAGAAGTGGTTTTGAAGTTGAATGAACAATATGTTCATGATGACCACGCATTTGAAATCAATGAGGTTGCTGGTGGGTATCAATTGGTTTCCCGACAAGAGTATGAGCATTTCATTCGTAAAATGCTAAGTAAGTCTGGCCGAATTTCTTTGTCATCTGCCGCATTGGATTCTTTGGCAATCATTGCATATAAACAACCCATTGGTCGTTATGAAGTTGAAGCGATTCGCGGGGTAGATTCCAGCGGTGTTCTTAAAACATTGTTAAATCGAAATTTGATCAAGATCAAAGGACGTGATTCTGGTCCGGGCCGTCCCTTACTTTATCAAACAACAAACAAATTTCTTGAACATTTTGGACTTAATCGATTGTCCGATATGCCTAAACTCAAAGAGATTACGGAACTGATGGAAGCAGACCCAACCTTGGGAGAGCAAATCGTTGTATTTGAAGAAAACGAGCCTGACGATACGAATATTGATTCTCCTGGACCTGAAGCCACTGCAGGTTAAAACCTATGCGCCTCAATAAATTTCTTGCCCAATCTGGCGTAGCATCGCGCCGAAAAGCCGATGAACTCATCCAAATGGCCACTACAGAAGTAAATGGAAAGATTTGTCAGGATCCAGCATATAGTGTGAAAGATTCCGATGTAGTAAAGTATGATGGACAACAAATATCTCCAATTCTGGAAAAAGTGGTGATTATGCTTCATAAACCAAAAAAAGTAATTACTACTGTAAAGGATACCCATGGTAGAAAAACTGTTTTGGACCTAGTCCCATCAAAATATCGGTTAACACCAGTAGGTCGGTTAGATCAAGACACTACTGGCTTGTTGTTACTCACCAACGATGGTAATCTTCAGCAGAAATTGACCCATCCTCGTAATCAAATTCCAAAAGATTATGAAGCAGTGATAGAAGGGAAAATAACTTCATCTCAAAAACAGAAATTGGCTAGAGGAATCTATATTGGCGATAAAGAATATGGAAAAGCTGAGATTATTTCTCAAGAAACCAAAAAAAGTCGATCCACCATTATTCTCAGACTTCGGCAAGGAAAGAAACGTGAGATTCGTCGTATCATGTATCGTTTTAAATTGAAATTATTGACTCTAAAACGTATCCGTTTTGGAGGATTGTCATTGGGGAACCTGTCTGAAAACCACTACCGAGCCTTAACGGATAAAGAAGTCAAAACTCTAAATGGTTGAGTGTTTTTTGTCAAAATTAATAATCCTTTTCTTGGTTGGGATTCTCATTGAGAGACGGTAATTTTGCCGGCTTATTGAGAATTGAAATTAATGATTATCGCCATAGACGGACCATCAGCATCTGGAAAAAGTACAACAGCTAAAGGGGTCGCAGAAAAACTTGGGATCACGCATGTTGATACAGGTGCAATGTATCGTGCAGTCACTTTGGGACTCAAACTGTCTGAAATTTCGCCTGATGATGATACAAGTGTTTGTCAGTACTTATCGGGGATTGAACTCTATTTTGATGCAAAGAACAAAATACATTTGAATGGTGTTGATGTTTCCCATGAGATCCGGTCCGGGGATATTTCATCAAGGGTTAGTGCCGTAAGTGCAATCCCGGAAGTGAGAGAAAAAATGGTGATTATTCAACGGCGAATCGCAGGGGAACAGGATTGTGTTTTGGAAGGCCGGGATATTGGAACGGTTGTATTTCCCAATGCAGAATTCAAATTTTTCCTAATTGCGGACATTGATGTCCGGGCTAAACGCCGGTTAATAGAACTTGAAAAAATGGGTGAAACTAAAACCATTTCTGAGTTGATCGAAGATATTAGACGTCGAGATCAACTGGATACATCCAGGAATCATTCACCGTTAATTCAGGCGGATGATGCAATCCCTATTGATACAAGCCAACTCACGATCAATGAGCAAATAAAAATAATAATAAACCATATTAACCATAACAAATAACAAGGAAACATCATAAGCATGTTTGAAGAACAAAATTTAGAACAGGCAGTGGAAGAGACTTTGGAAATAGTTGTAGAAACAACTGAAGAAGAAGCCAGCGCGGAAGCGCCTTCTGCCCCGGCCGAAACTGTAGCCGAAATCAAAGATTATTTAAATCCGGAACTATTTCACGATATTCGTATTGTGGGGCAATCTGAGATTAATGCCCATAATAGTGATGTTGAAGTAAGTCCCGAATTAGAGAAACTATATTCTAGAACCCTTGGAGACATTACGGAACACTCTTTAATCAATGGCCGAGTTGTGGGCATGAATGAGAGGGACGTACTGATTGATATTGGATTCAAATCTGAAGGAATCATCGATCGTCACGAATTTGAAGAAGGAGAACTGCCGGGGATTGGAGATCAAGTAGAAGTCTATCTTGAGTTCATTGAAGATGCTAGCGGAAATACAATTCTTTCAAAAGAAAAGGCAGATTTCATGCGGCGTTGGAAAGAACTTCGTGATGCATTCGAAGAGGAAACTATAATTACCGGAACTATTGTCCGTCGTATAAAAGGTGGTTTGATTGTTGATCTTGGTGTAGTTCAGGCATTCTTGCCCGGCTCACAAGTGGATGTGCGTCCAATCATGGATTTTGATGTTTATCTTAATAAGGAAATTGAGATCAGGCTTGTGAAATTTAATGAAGCACGAAAAAATATCGTTGTTTCACATAAAGTGATACTCGAAGAAAGTCTGAAAGAACAACGGGAAGCCTTATTTAAAGAATTAGAAGTTGGCTCTATTCTTGAAGGTCGAGTAAAGAATATCACCGATTTTGGGGTCTTTGTTGATTTGGGAGGTATTGATGGTCTCCTGCATATCACAGATTTGTCCTGGGGTCGTGTGAATCATCCATCTGAAGTTTTGGAAATGAATGACAATATTACCGTTAAGGTTATTGAATATGATGAAGAGCGGAAACGGGTTTCACTTGGACTTAAACAACTTGTCCCTCATCCCTGGGAGGATGTAGAAATCAAATATCCCATGGGAAATGTTGTGACCGGTAAAGTTGTTAGCTTGACCAATTATGGCTGTTTCATTGAACTTGAGCCGGGAGTTGAAGGATTAATCCACGTTTCAGAAATCTCTTGGACAAAACATATTAAGAATCCCTCAGAAGTGTATTCCATGGGTGATGAAATTGAAGCAAAAGTTCTCTCTATTGATACGGATGAACATAAGATTAGCCTTGGAATTAAACAACTCCAACCAGATCCATGGGATGAAATTGAAGATAGATATATGGTTGGGACTGTCCAGAAATGTAAAATTCAAAATCTTACACAATTCGGTGCTTTTGCAGAATTGGAAGAAGGCATTGATGGCTTAGTTCATGTATCTGATCTTTCTTGGACAAAAGTGATAAAACATCCTAAAGAAGTTGTTGAAAAAGGTCAGGAAATCGAAGTACGTATCTTGGAAGTCTCTCGCGAAAATCGTCGAATTTCTCTTGGCTATCGTCAAGTCTTTGATGATCCTTGGCCTGGAATTATCGACCATTACCAAGCAGGGAATGAAGCGAGTGGTGAAATAATTCGGGTTTTGGATAAGGGTATTATTATTCAATTAGAAATGGACGTAGAGGGAATTATCCCATTTGGGAAAATGTCGAAACGGGATCGCAAATCGCTGGCAAGTCAATACGAAGTAGGTGCAAATCTTTCAGGTATTGTGATGAAAGTAGCGCCTGAAGATAAAAAAGTAGTCCTATACAAAGAGGAATTGGCCGGTACTGGTAAAACAACATCTGCAACGGATGAGGTTAAACAGTATTTAAAGAACCAAGATACAGATTCAAGTGAAAAACTAGAATTACCTCAGGAACTCTTGGAATTGGCTAGCCAAGCTGAAAAGGATGGCGTACCAAACGAATCATTGGATTTTGAATCTGAAACTGAAACTGAAGTAGAAGAATAATAGGTTTTCAATGGGTAAAGTCATCTCATGGCTATGAAAAGACCCGTTGATTCTTTATTTGGTCAAAGAATAGCCCTTCCTTTTGGGGCTTTTGGCCTAGCTTTGTTGCTGTGGGTATTCGTTGTATCAGAAAACGAATATTCTATAGTGATGGATTTACCAATAGAAGCCCGCAACTTAAATGTCCAAAAAGCACACCGAGAGGAAGTCCCACAATTTGCGAACGTTCGGTTAAAAGGAACCGGTCGCGACCTTTTTAAAGCATTTATTCTTAAAAAGTATGCTGGATTCAAATTGGTATTGGATCTTGAAGGTATATCTAAGGAATATGAGTTTGTCTTGAATGAGTATTTCGAAAAATATCCTCAAAAAATCGTCCTACCGTCAAAATACAATTTATCTTTTGTTGAGGTGGTTTATCCAAATAGAATCCAGATCAGTTTGGATGAATATCAAGTTAAAACCGTACCGGTTTTACCCAATTTGATTGTACGTCCTGCGCCAGGATATATTCAAGTGGGGAAAACAGTATTCTCTCCTAGGGAAATTGAGATAGCAGGTCCAAAAGAAGAATTGGCCTTAATTAATCATGTTGAAACGATCTTTGATACACTTGTTGGAACTATGGTCTCCACCAAAGGGTACTTAGATATTGCCACATTAGGTCGATTAATTGAATATTCAGAAAATGAGATTGAAATCAATTTGGATATCCAGGAAATCAGTGAGCGAATCATTGTGGATATACCTGTCAAAGTAGTCAATATTCCAGATAATATCAGAGTATTCCCATCTCCCCAAACCGTATCATTAACTGTTGTCGGTGGTGTACAGCGTATCGCCAAATTGAACCCTGAAGAGGTTCAAATTGTTATTAATTTTAATAATTGGAATCGTCAAATTCAATTTTATGAACCACAAGTAAATATACCATCCGATGTATTAGAATGGCGGGATATTTCGCCCAGAAGTCTTGAATTGGGTGTTGCTCGTGAAGTCCAATGACCCTTTTGGGCATAGAAACATCCTGCGATGAAACAGCAGCAGCTATTTGTCGCCAGGGACAAATTCTTTCCAGCATTGTCAGTTCTCAGGTAATTCATGCCAAATATGGAGGTGTGGTACCAGAGCTAGCCTCTCGAGAGCATGAAAAACTTCTGAATCAAATCGTGCATAAAGCTCTGAAAGAATCCTGTGTTCAAAAACAAGATATTGATGCAATTGCTGTGACATCTGGACCTGGTTTGGCAGGAACATTATTAACAGGTGTAAGTTTTGCAAAAGGGATGGGCTTGGGGCTCAATATTCCTGTAATTCCAATTAATCATTTAGAAGCCCACATCTTTGCGAACTTTTTAGCAGATCCGACGTTAAAATACCCGTTTGTCTGTTTATTAGTTTCAGGCGGTCATACACAATTATGGTACATTCAGGGAATAAATCAATATAAACTCTTGGGGGAAACTAGGGATGATGCAGCTGGAGAGGCATTTGATAAAGGTGCAAGAATCCTTGGACTTGGATATCCGGGTGGACCAGCTATCGAAAAGGAAGCTAGGGGCGGAAATCCATTATCACATCGGTTTCCGCGTGGGCTCATGGGGAAAGAGTCACTTGAATTCAGTTTTAGCGGTTTGAAAACATCCTTACTTTATTTTATGTATGATTTTCAAGAAAGTGATACCATGACAAAACGGGATGTGATCGCCAGTTACCAGCAGGCGATCATCGACACCTTGGTTGAAAAATTGAAACGAGCTTTGAAAACAACAAAAGCAAAAACATGTGTTATCGCTGGTGGCGTTGCAGCCAATAAATGTCTGCGGAATCAATTGACGGATTCATTAGGGAATACGAGGATTCTTTTCCCGGACCTATCCTATTGCACTGACAATGCTGCTATGATTAGCTTTTTAGGTGAATTGAAATATAACTCCGAGAATATATACTCTTTGGATTTTGGGGTACAGCCCAATCTAAAACTTGCTTAAATGTGAATTTAATCCTGTCACAGCCCAACTCGGAATTTTGGTTAATATTATTTTTATGCCTTATTGGGTTTATTCTTTCTTTCTATCAGGTAAGTGATCAAAAAAAACTTCGTCCCATCATTATTTTACGTGGGATTTTAATATTAATTCTGGTATTATTATTTTTGGATCCTAAAGTTGAAGTGACTACTAAAAATTCTAATGATTTGAAATGGCATCTTTATTTGGATCGTTCCTTAAGTATGTCATATCATACCCATCCCTCAGTGGGATCTCTCGTTTCAGGTTTCGACCAGATTCTTGAAAAAATTGAACGGAAAGACGTCCCCATTAAAATTTTTGGTTTTGGTTCTGATTTGGATACAAGTTGGACCGTTGGTGATAAGCAGATTCGAGATGGTTCAACAGATCTTGGTCAGGTTTTGAATCATATTAGGTCTAATGAAAAAAATGATCTTGCAGGGTCAATTATCATCACAGATGGACAAGTAAACCTGGGAGCAGAAATTCCTTCAGAGAATTTGAATATTAATTCCCCGATTCATATTGTGGGTGTAGGAGATGAAACTCCATTAGTGGATGTCTCCATTCATGCCATTGATGCTCCACCAGTTATTATCAAAGGGGAAAATGCTGATTTGGATGTGACAATTTCAAGCCATGGGACTGTAAATGAACGGTTGAATGTTACAATTTATTCAGGGAAAAAGTTAGTAGGATCAAAAGTGGTAACCGTTTCGGGCGATGGGAGTTTAGAACGTGTTCGATTTCGAATAAATCCAACTCAATCCGGGGAAGCAAAATATAGAGTACAAGTGAATGCACTCTCTGATGAGATCAATATCCAAAATAATAAACAAATTGTACCAATTCAGGTCTTAAAAAATGAATACACCATTGCTCTGATAACTGGAGCACCCAATTTTAATACACAAGTTATTAAACAGATCATTTCAAAACATTCGGAATATCGTATTGACCATTATATTTTTCGTCCAGATGGCTATACCAGGAATCTAAAATCATTTTGGGATACAAAATATGACTTGATCCTTTTTGATAACCACCCCATAGAAGAAAATGCAAAAGAATGGCAATCTTATATAAGGATTTTTGCAAAGAAATTAGTCTCTCACCAATCCAGCCTTGCCATTGTTGTAGGGAATGAAACTCATGAAAAATCTTTGGCATCTTTTTTGGGCCTAATGGATATGACTCTTAATAAGCCAATTATAGAACTTGGATCACCCTATGAATGGGAATTGAGTCCAAGATGGGATAAATTTTTCCCATTTCATAGAATTAATTTTGATAATACAGATCTTACAAACCTTCCACCAATTCTGCTACAATTTGAGGTAGATTCGTCTCAAGGAATTCCCTTAGCGCATTTTTCTATTTCAGATGTTGAAGTACCATTACTCATGGTTGGTGAGAAATCATCTTTAAGGTTTATGGTTTGGACATCTCCAGAATTAAATACTGTTTATTATAAAACACGAAATTCCCAAGTGTCTGATCTTTCCCAACAAATATTTGACCCTGTTTTTTCTTGGTTAATGAGAACCGGAAATGGTCAAGATTATTATTTCAGATCAGAAAAAAATTCGTATCAACAGGGAGAAAGAGTTACAGTTAAAGGGAAAGCCATTCGGGATGACGAAACAATTATGGAAGGATTTGTCCATGTATCAAACAACGGGCAAAGGATTAATTCAAAACCCATCACTTATGATGACAATACTGGGTATTATACAATGCAATTCTGGGCGTCCAAATCTGGACAATTGGATTACGAGGTAGAATTCATCCATGGTGATAAATCTATGATAGTAAATCAAGGATCAGTGCAGGTTCAAGAGAGCCAAGTTGAATTGAATCATGTTTATTTAAATAAGGATCCATTGAAAAAATTGGCTGAATTAGGTGATGGTACGTTCAGGCACTGGGATAACAGGCTATCCTTGATTAGTCAAATAAACCCAGTTACAAAATTGGAAACATTTTATTCGAAAGTGGTTCTTCATGACAGCAGGTGGTTGGTGATGTGTATATTGGGACTATTATCCGCAGAATGGGTTTTAAGAAGACGCCTTGGCTTGATGTGAGTCTTGGGAACAGATAACGAGGGCTGTAAGTTTAACGCTTATTGTTAAGGAAAAATTGTGAAAAAAATAACTGTAATTGGTACAGGATATGTTGGTCTTGTAAGTGGTGCTGGGATCTCGGATTTTGGTCATCATGTTACCTGTGCCGATATAATAGAATCAAAAATTAAATTACTTAAAAATGGTGAGATTCCTATTTATGAACCAGGTTTGTATGAACTAGTTGATCGAAATGTAAATGCTGGAAGATTATCATTTACAACGAAGGTAGATGAAGCAATCCAGCAAGCAGACGTTATTTTTATTGCTGTGGGGACGCCTCAGGGTGAAAATGGTGAAGCAAATATTTCAGCAGTAGAGTCTGTGGCGAGATCTATTGGAAAAAACCTGAATAACTATAAAGTCATTTGTACAAAAAGTACGGTACCCGTTGGCACGGGTGACATTATATGTGAATTGATTCGTGAAAACATGGTGGATGGAGGCGAATTTGATTATGTTTCCAATCCGGAATTTTTAAGAGAGGGATCAGCCGTTAAAGATTTTCTTTGGCCGGATCGAGTTGTGATAGGTGCTTCAAGTATTAAAGCGTTTAATATCATGAAAGAAGTTTATCGCCCACTTTATGTTAACGAAAAACCTATACTGCACACTAATGTTGCAACAGCTGAAATGATCAAATATGCAGCCAATGCTTTTTTAGCGCTTAAGATTAGTTATATCAATGAAGTGGCGAACTTATGTGAAGCGGTTGGGGCAGATGTCCATTTGGTCGCAAAAGGTATGGGACAGGATGGGCGGATCAGCCCAAAATTTTTACATCCAGGTCCAGGATTCGGTGGCTCCTGTTTCCCGAAGGATACTCAGGCATTTGCAACTCTTTCCCGTGAAAAAGGTGTACCTATGAATACAATTGATGCAGCTATTACCACCAATAATATTCAGAAAACAAGGATGGTTGAAAAATTAAATATTTTAATCGGTGGTGATTTCTCCGGGAAAACTATAGGTGTATTGGGATTAGCATTCAAACCCAGTACAGATGATGTTCGTGAATCATCTTCCATTGAAATGATTCAATCTATTTTAGATGGAGGTGGAAAAGTAAAGGCTTATGATCCCATCGCGAATAAATCTATGCAGAATATTTTCCCCGATTTGGACTATTTACATTCTTGGGAGGAAACATGTGATGGTGTGGATGCTATGGTAATCATGACAGATTGGAACGAATTCAGAGGTATGAATTTGAAAAAATTGAAAAAGATTATGAAAACACCTCTAGTTTTGGATACACGAAATATTTTAAGCATGGATAAATTATCTGAATATGGATTCCAATTTGATAATGTGGGTCGAAAAATAGTCTTATGATCGTTGAAAATACATCACTTGATGGTGTGAAAATCATTACACCTACTGTTTTCGAAGATGAACGGGGTTATTTCTTTGAATCCTATAAGGAGCCTGTTTTTCAGAAAAATGATCTTCCAGTCAATTTTGTTCAGGATAATGAAGTAAAGTCAACCAAAGGAGTACTTCGTGGACTTCATTATCAATTTAACCGTCCACAAGGGAAATTAGTCCGTATTATTTCCGGAAGTATTTTAGATGTAGCAGTAGATATTCGAAAAGGGTCACCTACATTTGGACAATCTGAAATTGTTCATCTAACTGCTGAAAATAATAAAATGCTATATATTCCTGAAGGATTTGCACATGGTTATCTTGTGACATCTTCGGAATCGATTGTCGTATACAAATGCACCGATATTTATGATCCAAACGACCAATATGGTATTATTTGGAATGATGAAACAATTGGATTGGATTGGATGTATGATTCACCCATCTTGTCAGAAAAAGATCTCATGCTTCCAGCCTTAAATGACCAACAATTTTTACCGGAATATTAAATGAAAAAATGTCTAGTTACTGGTGGATGTGGATTTATTGGATCTAACTATATTCGAACAGTCCTTGATAGGGAAGAAGATCTCCATGTAGTTAATTTGGATAAATTAACCTATGCGGGAAATATCCAAAACCTAAATGGTATTTCATCAAATAACTTAACCATAGTTAAAGGAGATATTTGTGATGTGGATCTTGTTAATTCCCTCTTTGAAAAGCATCACTTTGATACTGTAGTCCATTTTGCCGCAGAGAGTCATGTGGATCGTTCCATAGAAGGTCCAGCAGAATTTATTCAAACTAATGTGGTTGGGACGCTCAATTTATTGGAGCAATCGCGGATATTTATTAATAAAACTAATAATGACAATTTTCGGTTTCTACATGTTTCTACCGATGAAGTATATGGCTCATTAGGTGATGATGGAAAATTCCTGGAAACCACACCTTATGACCCAAGTTCGCCCTATTCAGCATCCAAGGCGGGTTCAGATCATTTGGTTCGTGCATGGAATCGTACCTTTGGATTACCAACTTTGATTACCAATTGCTCAAATAATTATGGATCATACCAATTCCCGGAAAAACTGGTTCCACTTATGATCATTAATTGTCTTCAAGGAAACCCTCTCCCTGTCTATGGAAAGGGAGAGAATGTAAGAGATTGGCTTTTTGTAGGGGACCATTGTGATGCAATTCACACGGTTTTAGCCAATGGTGAAATAGGTGAGACATATAATATTGGTGGAAATAATGAAATAAAAAATATAGATGTGGTTACTATCATTTGTTCTCTTCTAGATGAAATTTCTCCCCGAGAAGATGGATCTAGCTATTCTGATTTGATTACATTTGTTAAGGATCGACCCGGACATGATTTTCGATATGCCATCGATGCTGGAAAAATTCAAAATGATTTAGGTTGGTCTCCAAATGAATCATTTGAAACAGGGATTCGAAAAACAATTCATTGGTACTTGGATAATCAAAACTGGTGGAAGGCGATTCAGGATAATAATTACAGACAGGAAAGATTAGGAGTTATATAGAAATGAAGGGAATTATTTTAGCAGGTGGTAGCGGTACTAGGCTTTATCCGGCGACAAGAGTTGTATCAAAACAACTCCTGCCAATCTATGATAAACCCATGATATATTATCCTCTATCTACATTGATGTTGTCAGGTATCAGGGATATATTGATCATTTCAACACCAGAAGACACTCCCAGATTCGAACAATTATTTGGGAATGGTCATCATATTGGCCTCAATCTTTCTTATACCATCCAATCATCACCGGATGGATTAGCACAAGCATTCATTCTGGGAGAAGATTTTATAGGAGGTGATCCTGTAACCTTAATT
>Ga0208522_1000594_pt1 | contig 24427 bp, 21 predicted proteins | sample ETNtaG_25_FD_185763 | JGI IMG/M metagenome (GOLD analysis project Ga0208522, IMG submission 185763) | Marine microbial and viral communities from oxygen minimum zone, Eastern Pacific Ocean - ETNP201302SV86 (SPAdes) (version 2) | ecosystem: Environmental > Aquatic > Marine > Oceanic ... | reverse complement strand
GGCCGACAAGCTCGAGCAGTTCGGCCACCCGGTCGTCCAGCGCCTTGCCGCTCAGCTCACCGGCCACGAGAAGGGGGTCCCCGACAATGTCGCGAACCGTCATGCGCGGATTGAGCGAAGCGAAAGGGTCCTGAAAAACGAGCCGAACCTGGCGATGGAAAGCGCGCAGACCCCGCTTGCTGAGGCCAGTGACGTCCACCGGGGCTTCCTGCCCAAAGAAGGTGACTTTGCCAGAGGTAGGCTCAACGGTGCGCAGCAGCATGCGGCCCAATGTGGTCTTGCCCGAGCCGCTTTCGCCCACAACGCCCAGATTTTCTCCGGCATGAAGGTCAAAGCTCACATCGTCGACCGCCTTGAGTGCGAAACTGTTGCCACCCAACCAGCCCTTTGTCGCGCCATACACCTTGGTCAAATTGCGAGCAGAAAGGATAATCTCTTGGCCCACTGGCGTTTCCACTCGCGTCGCCGCGCGGCGGTTCTGTTCCAGCTTTACGGTCGAGTCCAGCAGGCGCTGGGTATAGGCGTGCTTGGGCGTGTAGAAGATCTCATCGACACTGCCGAACTCGACAATGCGCCCGAAATGCATGACCGCCACTTCATCCGCGACCTCGGCGACCACCCCCATGTCGTGGGTGATCAGCAGCATGGCCATGCCGCGGCTTTCCTGCAGCCTCTTGATGAGGTCGAGTATTTCCGCCTGCGTCGTGACATCGAGCGCTGTGGTCGGCTCATCAGCAATCAGAATGTCAGGGTCAGAAGCAAGAGCCATCGCGATCATCGCACGCTGACGCATGCCGCCGGAAAACTCGAACGTGTAGCGGTCCACCATCTTGTCGGGATTTGGGATTTCCACCTGCCGCAGCAAGTCGATGGTGCGCTCGCGCGCCTCGGACTTGTTCATCCTGCTGTGCAGCCGAACCGCCTCGATGATCTGGCTGCCAATGGTGTGAACCGGTGACAGCGAGCTCATCGGTTCCTGAAAGATCAGTCCTATGCGGCCGCCACGGATCGAGAGCAGTTCTTTGCCGCGTTCATCCAGTGTGGCGATATCGATGTCGCCCTTCTGGTCCTTGAGCAGGATGCGGCCACCGGCAATGGCGCCGTTGCGGTCGATAATGTGCATGAGCGCCCGCGCCGTGACGCTCTTGCCCGAGCCGCTCTCGCCGACCAGGCACAGTGTCTGGCCCCGGCGCAGCTTGAGGTTGACATTGCGGGCGGCGTGCAAGACTTCGGTGCGCAAGCGGAAGTCGAGACTGAGATCCTGGACCTCAAGGACAACATCCTTGTCGAGATCAGTGGTTCTGGCGGTCATTTCCGGACTGGTCAGCATGGATCAGGACTCATAGGGGTCGGCGGCATCGCGGAGACCGTCACCAAGGAAGTTGTAGGCCAACACGGTCACGACAACCGCGGCCGCAGGCCAGACGAGCTGCCAGGACGCATTGGCGATGGTGCGCACGTTTTGGGCCTCCTGTAGCAATACGCCCCAGGAGACGATCGGCGCCTTGAGACCAATGCCAAGGAAGCTCAGTGCGGTTTCGGCCACGATCATGGTTGGCAGCGCCAACGTCACGACAGCAAGGATATGGCTGGTGAGTGATGGCAGGATGTGGCGGAAGATCACACGCCGCTCGCTCGATCCGTCAAGCTTGGCGGCCGTGACAAAGTCTTCTCCGCGCAACGCGAAAAACCTGCCACGCACCTCTCGCGCCAAACCCGTCCAGCCAAACAAGGACACGATCAGCGTAATGATGAAATAGACCATCAATGGCGACCAGGTGAGCGGAATGGCCGCCGCCAGGCCGAGCCAGAGGGGAATGGTGGGCATAGAGGAGATGACCTCGATGACGCGCTGGATCACGGTGTCGACCACCCCGCCATAAAAGCCGGACAGCGAGCCAAGGACCACGCCGAGCACAAGGCTTATGCTGACCCCCACCAGGCCGATAGACATGGAGATGCGCGTGCCATGGATCAGTCGGCTCAGCAGATCGCGCCCGAGCCTGTCGGTGCCGAGCAGATACATGGTTTCACCCGGATCGGTCGGTCCGAGCAGGTGGATGTTGGCGTCGAACAGCCCCCACATTTTGTAAGGTGCGCCCTGGACGAACAGTCCGACCGGCACAATCTGTTCGGGGTCAACGACGTAGCTGCGGCGCAGGGAGGCAGGATCGACCTCCATGGTGTAACCTGTGACATGAAGCTGGAAGCGGCTGGAGCCGTCCGCATCCGTCACAAACAGTCCCAGACTTTGCGGCGGCGCATTGGTGAACTGCGGCCGCGAAACATCCGGCGCGGACGGCGCCAGCACTTCGGCAAACAGCCCAACAAAACAGAAGAACAGAATGACGAATCCAGAGACAACCGCCAGCTTGTTGCGGGAGAACTTGTACCAGATCAGCGTCCACTGATTGGCATCCCCCATATCGCTCGTCGCCTTGCTGGGCTTGAGCGGCGTTGTCGATGGCCCGGTATCGGGCTCTTCGTCGATGAAGGTGTGGACTGTCATCACGTGAACCGGATTCGAGGATCGAGAAGGGCGAGCAGCAGATCGGATACCAGCATGCCGATCAGGGTGAGCACACCCATGAGCAGTATGAAACTTCCTGCCAGATACATGTCCTGGCTGATGAGCGAGCGCAGCAGCAGCGGCCCGGCGGTCGGCAGGTTGAGGACGATGGCAGTGATGGTAACGCCCGAAATCAGTTCCGGCAGGATCCAGCCAATGGCGGAAACGAAGGGGTTCAGCGCGATGCGCACCGGGTACTTCAGAACCACCTTATAGCCGGGCAATCCTTTTGCCTTGGCGGTGATCACGTAGGGTTTGTGCAATTCGTCCGATAGATTGGCGCGCAGTACACGGATCAAAGCGGCCGTTCCCGAGGTGCCGATGACGATGATCGGTATCCACAAATGGCCCAGCAGGTCCACAAACTTGCCCCAACTCCAGGGCGCATCGACATATTCGGGCGAGAACAGCCCGCCTACGCTCTGCCCGAAGTAGCGGTAGCTGAAATACATCAGCGTCAAAGCCAGAATGAAGTTGGGGACCGCTAGTCCGATGAAGCCAACAAGGGTGAAGACGTAGTCGCCGATGGTGTGGCGGCGCACGGCTGAATAGATACCGATCGGCAGTGCTACCGCCCAGACGAAGAGCAAAGACGCAATTGAAATTGCCAGCGTCGATCCCATGCGCTCCCAGATCAGTTCAGCGACCGGCCGGTTCCATTCGAAGGAGTAACCAAAATCGCCGCGCAGCAGGATACCGCTTATCCATTTGAAGTACTGCACCCAGATCGGGTCGTTAAATCCGTAGATTTCGCGCAGCCGCTCAACCTGGCGGGGATCAACATTGGCCCCAGAATCCTGCATTGAGGCGATCATGGAGGTCACATAGTCGCCTGGCGGCAACTGGATGATCATGAACGCGATCAACGACAGCCCGAACAATGTCGGGATCATGTAGAGGACCCGTTTGATGATGTAGCGAACCATGAGCGTCTCCTCCGCTCGCGTCAGCGCCAGACGAACTGAATCGCATCCAGGCTCGACAATTGCCCGATGCTGACACGAACGCGGCCCTCGGCAAGAGTGAATTCCAGCTCTTCCCCATTGCCGGCACGATAGGCCCGAAGCAGCTTGCGGCCCGGCGGCACTGCTACCGAGAGGGTCAGCGGCCCAATGGGAAAGACCTCGCGGATCGGTCCTTTCATCATCATGGGATTGGTGAGGTTATTGACCAGAACCAGCGTTGTCCCCTCGCCTTCGCGCACCGACAAGTCGACTACGCCTTTACCTTCGAGTTCGACATCCGGCCTCTTGCCAAGCGCCCAGTGGACGCTGTTGGCGATGAGCCGAGCGTGATCGCCTGCCAGGACTTCATAGAAAATAGCCCCGATATTCCAGGGTATGTAGACCGTGCGTCCGCCGCTTGCGTGCTCACGCGCAACGACGGCGGCGCCTTGCGGCTCCTGGCGCGGATAGACCTCTTCCATCGGCAGATCGGGGAAATCGGGGACATACAGGAAGGGTTGATCGGCGTCTGGCGCGGCGTCGATGCCAATCAGCCGCGTTCCGCCCATAATTCGGGCAGCGCCATCAAAACCCCTGGTGATCGGATGATCGCCATTGAGTGCTACATAGGTGTTCTTGACCGGTCCGCGCACGGGACGATTGACGGTATATCCGAGCAGATCGGCCAGCAGCGGGTTCTTCCGAGGCTCATTGGTCGGCGTCCGCGTTCCCGTCTCATGCGCCACAACCAGCGACCCGCCGCGTGAAACATACGCCTTGATCGCCTCCGCCTGCTCTTCCGATAGACAGGTCGAATTGGCCAGGATCAGAACTTTGTACTGGTCCATCCGATCCGGCGTCATTGCGGCATCCGATAGCATTTCGAACGGCAACCGCGCCTCGATCAACGCCTGATAGAAACCCAGATCGTGGGCTTCGGCTTCACGACGCGATGTATGATCGTAGTGCCTCAACGTGGTGGTGGGGTCGAGAATGGCCACTTCGGCGACAGGAGTGGTGCTGGCCAATTCCGGTTCGAGCCGGGCGTGCAAGGCAAAACTGTCGGCGACTGGTTCTACCCACCGGGTGTCGGGAACCACGCCGTTGAACTTGGTGAACCATGGCAACAGACCCTGAGTTGTTCCGCTATCGATCCAGGCCTGGATTTCAGGGCCCAGCGTCACCGCGTCCTTCCAGCGATAAGCCTCTTCGGGACCGATCGAGGTAATCAGTATGGCCGGACGATCGCGGAAGGTGGCGCGCATGCGCTTGCCGTTCCGGCCGCTCATCCAGACCGGTTCGGTCCCCTGTCTGCCCTGATCGTCCACGCAGAGGAACGGACAGTATTTTTCGATTATCGGCAGGTCGAATTCCATCAGCGAAACCGAACCCATGTTCGGAATGAAGCTGGTATGGGGCTTGATGGCCTTCATCGCCTCGTCCCATTCAACCACGAGCCGGCTGAGCTTGCTGCGGCGCCATGCACCCCAAGCCAGCCAGGCCGGGTCATCGAGACTATTGGTCAATGGCAATTCATGCCCGGACGCAGCCCTGAAGTCGGTGCGGCAGGCATCGCAGTAGCAAACCCCGTGGCCTTGCCAGCGATTGGCGAAAATGGCGTCGATATCGTAATTCGCCGTAATCTCGCGCAGCACTTCGGGCATGAACTTGAAGTTGTAGTCCGAATAGGCGCAGGTGACCCAAACATCGGGAAAGGCCCAGTGCCGGACGCGGTTGCCATCCCGATCGACCATGACCCATTCGGGATGGGCATCAGCCGCATCCTGATGGATGGCGTGAGGGTCGACGCGTGCCATGACGTGCATATTCAGCTCACGTGCCCCATCGACCAACGATCCGAACGGGTCAGTCTCGCCGATAAACTTGCTGACATAGTGTAGCGGGACCTTGCTCGGATAGTAGGCCACATAACCGCCCGCGCTGATGCAGGTGGCATTGGACTGCGTCCGTTTGAACACGTCCACCCAGAAGGCGGGATCGAAACGGATCGGATCGTCTTCTGCCAGCGTCAACTGGGTCCAGCGCGTGGCCGTCCTGTACCAGTCCGGAGTGCGCAGGTGTTCGGTCGATTTAGGTGCAGCGTCGAGCATGGCAATCTTTTGGGTGCGAGTTTAGAGGAGCGCCGACCTCGTGAGGTCGGCGCCGGCGTCGGGAGGACGCAAGGTTGCGGTTGGCTAGCTCTTGAAGAACTGCTCGGGTCGTGCCGGGCCGGGAGTCGGCCAGCCGAACGAATTCGGCATGGACTGCATCACGTTGACCATGTCGTTCTTGACGATCCCGTAGCCGTCGGCTGGCAGGCTGACGCCGAAGGTCATGAACAGATCCGCAGCATTTTCAAGGATCTGCGCCATGATCTCTTGCTGCCGGGCCGCATCGCCTGTGCCGGTCAGTTCACGGTAGAGATCTTGTTGCGCCTTGACGGCCGCCGGCGGCTCGATGGCATCGGGATTGTCCGGCTGGGTAAAGTAGAGCGACCACCCGGGAGCGTAGAGGGAATTGGCGTTTAACGGCACAAAGTACCGCGCGTCCAGCATGGCCGCGAGTCCCGAATTGGCGCCGAACTGGTGCGCCGTGGCGTCAAAGGCACGTCCGCGCCGAACCCGTTCTTCCCAGAGCGATCGATCCATTGTGCGCATCTGCACATCCAGCCCCACCTGGCGGAACATGGGAATGGCCAGCTCGAACATGTCGAGGAAGGTTGTCCGGCTCTGGTCAATCTCGAAGATGATCGACAGGCGACGCCCTTCCTTGTCGAGGCGATATCCATCCCCATCCTTTTCCGGCACAAGCGCATCGAGCATTTCATTGGCCCGAGCCGGATCGAACTCGGTGAAATCCTTGGCAAGGCGCTCATTGTAAAGCGGATCGCCCTCAATGATCGAGGCCTGTGCCGGGCTGCCCTGCCCGATAAACACTGCGTCAATCAGTGCCTGGCGATCTACCGCAAGCGACATCGCCTGGCGGAATTCGACCGTATTGAACAACTCGTTCTTGGTTGCATCGGTATGGTTGAGATTGAGCTGGAACACCATGACGTTCGCAGCCGTCTCCTTGAGGGTGTAAAAGCCGTAATCGCCGCTTTCCATGCCATCGAACAAGGTCGGCCTATTGGCAGGCGTGGCGATGTACTGGTCCATCAAGTCGATTTCACCCTGCAGCGTCTTGAGCAGCAGCACCTCTGGATCGGCCACCATCTGATAGACCACGCGATCAAAGTAAGGCAGTTGTGTGCCTTCCGTGTCGACCTTGAAGTAGAATGGATTGCGCACAGCCACCGATATTTCGGTGTTCTGTCCCGGCGCCTCGGTGAAATACCATGCGTTCAGGGTTGGACGATTGGCGTTCTGGAAGAAGGTATTGTCATCCTGGAAGCCGACCTCGCGCTGGAAAAGCGCGATCCAGCTTTCCATGCCGGCCTCCTGCGCCAGCTTGTCGGCATCCGGATTGTAACGGATATGGAACTGCTCAAGATAATGCTTGGGGCAGCGGGTGAGTTGATCGTTCTGAGCCCATGCAAGCTGCTGCAGGAAGAAGCCGTTCGGGCCAGCGAAGCGGACCTTGAAGGTCGTCTCGTCGATCACTTCAAGAACGGCCTTTTCACCGTCCACCGCCCAGAATGACTGGGGCCCAAGATTGGTCTGCTCATCGGTGAAATAGGCATCGTACCAGAACTGGACATCGGCCGTGGTGTAGGGCTGCCCGTCGGACCACTTGTGCCCTTCACGCAGCTTGATGGTGTACTCCGTCGAGTCTGCGCTCACTTCGTAGCTTTCGGCCACATTGGGGATGACCCCTGTCCATTCCGGGTCATACCGGACCAGCGGTTCGTAACCCTGGTAGCGCACCAGCATCGACAGTGAACCACCGCCAACCAGTGCGTGCTCCCAGTCACCACCCTGCTGCCCTGCCCGCTCCAGCGGTGTGAGCACCAGCGGATTGACCGGCAAACGATCGGCGACCGGCGGCAATGCGCCAGAATCCACCTCGGCCTGCAGAAAAGCGGACTCGGACGTGGATTGGCCGCGCGCCAATCCTGACATCAGGAGCGACCCTGCAAGTGCGGACGAAGCCGCCATGAAAGCCCTACGGCTAATGTGACTCATATTCCCCTCCTTAGCTAACTTCTTTGAGTTCTAGCTAACAGCGAGGCTATGATGATGGTAGTTGTTAGGTAAAGCGTTATGTTCCGTGGTTGCGTCTTTTTTCGTCCAGCCAGGAAATGGACCGCAATGGCGAGTTCGTGGGCATTGTGTTCAGGACGCCGACGACACGCTTCCCGGCGGGCGGAGGGGCCTTTCGACTGGCAGCGAGCAATGCGCGGCACAAAACTGGGGCGGCAAGAGAATCGCCGTTGCGGAGTATTGGGAAAGGCATTGGCGCAGCAGACAATCACTTCTGCCGCCGACCTCGCCGCCATCGCCGGCGCTTTCAGTGAGCGACCAGAAAATCCATGCCCCATGCGGCGCCGTTGCGTGCCGGCATTTTCCTGCTGCCCTATTCTCCGTCCCAATCCCGTCCCAGCGCCAGAAACAACAAAGGCGACCCGGAGGCCGCCTATCGTAATCCCTTGATTGGAAAGGGAGGCTTTGGTGGGTGCACAAGGACTCGAACCTTGGACCCGCTGATTAAGAGTCAGCTGCTCTACCATCTGAGCTATGCACCCGGGGCTTTTTGAAGCGCCTCGGCACCAAAGTGGCGCCTCTCTACCAAAGGGATTTGGAGCTGTCCAGCATTCAAAACCAGTTTGTGTGCAAAACTGTCATGCAGACTTCACGAGGGCGACAACCCGGCCTCTCGGACCGGGTTGGTCGCTCTCATTGCCGCAAATGCCTGTAGTCGCTCAACTCGACAACATTGCTGGCCGGTTCGCTGGGCGCGGGGCGGACCTCGTCCATCAGCCCGATCGTCCTTTCTATGATGTGTCGGAGCTGCCGTGACCGCTGATCAGCACCCTGGAGAATGTTGGCGGCCCGCTGCAAATGGTCACGCGCAAGCACGTAGGTTGGAGGCAATCGCTTTCTCCCTTTGGCAGAAACTTACATGAGGAATCGCCGTTTCCGGCGTGACCAGAAGGTGGACCGGCATAGTTCTCGACTTGTTGCCCGCCCGGATGGCATTTGGTTCAAATGCACCCGATTGTTCCGATCCGCTCCGAACCAAGCGTAGCCCGGAGTTTGCGGCGCCCCGCGATCGGCTATGCCTGTGCAAAACAGCGGGACCTGACTGACGTCCGCATCAACAGGACATGATCCCGACACCAGGCAGACAGGGAATCGCTCGAATCGGTCACCTTGCAACATGCCTGAAGAGACCGGCTGGCAAGCGCCGCCCGCCCAGCTAGAATGGAAGTGGATTCGCCTTCAAGGACCTGATTGTGCCCCTGCCCCCATTCACCTCCATCGTCGAAGCTCTCCCCGAAACCGTACCCTTCGTGGGCCCGGAGGCGATTGAACGGCAAACCGGCATAGCCACGCGGGCCCGCATCGGTGCCAACGAATCTGGCTTCGGCCCCAGCCCACGCGTCATTGCGGCACTGCGCGACGCAGCGCCGGGGATCTGGACCTATCCTGATCCGGAGAATTACGCATTGCGGGTGGCGCTCGCCACGCATCTCGGTGTCACAAGCGACGAAATTGCAATCAGCGAAGGCATCGATGGCCTGATGGGCCTGCTTGTCCGCCTGTTCATCGCGCCAGGCGATATTGTGGTGACCTCGCTCGGGGCTTATCCCACCTTCAACTATCATGTGGTCGGGTTTGGCGGCGATCTGCGCTTCGTGCCCTATCGCCAGTTCCATGAAGATCCCGAGGCCCTGGCCGCAAAGGCGCGCGAGACCAATGCCCGCATGGTCTATCTGGCCAATCCCGACAACCCCATGGGTTCGTTCTGGCCCGCTGGCGACATCGAGCGCTTCATTGAGGCAGTTCCCGAGACATGCCTGATCGTTCTTGACGAAGCATATCTGGAGACCGCGCCGCAGGATGTGCCGCCGCTGGACACCACCCGCCCCAACCTGCTGCGCCTGCGCACCTTCTCCAAGGCCTATGGCCTTGCAGGGCTGCGCTGTGGCTACGCAATCGGGCACCGCCGGATCGCGGGCGCCTTCAATCGCATTCGCAACCATTTCGGGGTCAACAAGCTCGCCCAGCTTGCGGCGCTGACGGCGCTGGACGATCAGGACTACCTGCAACAGGCCGTCGCCCGGATCACCGCAGCGCGCGACCGAATTTCTCAGATCGCCCGCGACAATGATCTACTGCCCCTGCCCTCCGCCACCAATTTCGTGGCCATTGACTGCGGGCGCGACGGTTCCTTCGCTGTCCGCGTGCTGGAAGCGCTGGGACGACAGGGCGTCTTTGTGCGGAAGCCTGCAGCATCAGGTCTGGACCAGCATATTCGCATCAGCGCTGGGCCAGACAAGGACCTCGACCTGTTGGCAGAAACCCTGCCGCTGGCGCTGAAGCAGGCTCAATCCGCCGCGTAAAGACCAATGCTGGCCCAGAGTGGCCGGTGATTGGAGCCGTGGCTATCGCCCGACTCCAGGGTGAGGATTTGGGCCTCCCCGCGCGTGAGCATATTGTCGATCGGTACGCCGACCGGACCAAGCCGCACGGGCCATGTCGCTGGCGTGACTGGACCGGGCGCCAACCCGCCCCGCACGATCAGCATGCCCATCGTCTCGGTCCAGATCGCCGAGTTGAAGTCTCCAGCCAGCACCAGAGGGCCATCAATGGTCCGGAGCAGATTGCTCAGTACCCACATTTCCTGCCAGGCGACATGATTGTCATAGGGCTTGGTCAGGTGCGCACCCACAATAGTCACCGGCTGGCCATCGACCCGGACGCGGGCCGTCACCAGCCGCTCCCAATTGAAGGGCCTGAAGAGCTCAATGCCACCCTCTTCGATGGGCAGGCGTGAATAAAGCGAGATATCGCAGGTTTCCGGCCGCTCGCATCCCAGCCGATGGGGATAGACTTCGGCCATGCGGTCCAGATGCGGTCTGATACCGGGCGTCTCCATAATGAGTACGATCTCGGGCGGATCAGCGAGAACCGCATCCACCAGTTCGTCCGCCCGCTGGTTGCCGTTCAGCACATTGAAGCTGAGAAAGCGGAACTGTGCGGCAGGGACCGCGGCGTAGTCGGTCCGATTGGCATAGAGCTCACCGATCAGCCAGTAGCCATGTACGCCTGCCGCCAGCACCGGCAGCAGGCCCAGCAGCCCCCGCCAGCGGGCGCCGAGCACGATCAGGCCAAGCGCCAGGAAAACCCCGGCCGCCATCAGATGAAATCTCAGGCTCTGCAGCAGGATCACGCCGGGCACGTCCCGGCCTGACACCACAATGGCCAGGAGGACGATGACCGCCCCCAGCGCCACCAACAGGCCGCCCCGGAACTCCGCTTTGCCCCACATTGACCAATTCACTCCCTAGACAACCGGACAATGGCTAGACCAGCTTGGGCCGCGCAGCGCAAGACCTCAACGCGCATGCCCCAAATGAAAGGGGCGCAGCCTTGCGGCTCCGCCCCATCCATTGCCGTCATTTTGTGCCGATCAGCCGGCCAGCGCACCCTGCGCCGAAGCGCCGCGCTCGATCATCACCCGGTTGAGCGCATTGAGATAGGCGCGGGCCGAGGCCACCAGCGTATCGGGTTCCGCAGCGTTGCCCGAGGCGATACGGCCATTCATTTCGAGGCGCACATGGGCCGAGGCCTGCGCGTCGGTGCCGCCGGTCACACCGTCGACAGCGTAGAGCACCAGATGTGGGTTCTGGCCGGAAGCTGCCTTGATGGCGTTGAAGATCGCATCGACTGAGCCCGTGCCCTCGAAAGACACCTTGGATTCCTCGCCATCGATGGTGACTGTCAGGTCGCAGCGATGCACGCCGCCGGTCTTGGAAACCACTTCCATATCGACCAGCCGGATCCGGTCCCCGACCGATCCAACCTCATCGTCCACCAGCGCCACGATGTCGGCGTCATAGACATGCTTCTTGCGGTCGGCCAGGTCCTTGAAGCGCTGGAAGGCCTCCTGAAAGGCATTGTCGCCCAGCTCGTAGCCCAGTTCCTTGAGCTTGTCCTTGAACGCTGCGCGGCCCGAATGCTTGCCCATGACCAGCGTGGTTTCCTTGATGCCGACGCTGGCCGGGGTCATGATCTCATAGGTCTCGGCATTCTTGAGCATGCCGTCCTGATGGATGCCGCTTTCATGCGCGAAGGCATTTTTGCCCACGATGGCCTTGTTGTACTGCACCGGAAAATTCGAAGCAGCCGATACCACGCGGCTGGCCCGGCTGAGCTGGGTGCTGTCGATCTCGGTGTAATAAGGCATCGCATCGCCGCGGGTGCGCAGGGCCATGACGACCTCTTCAAGCGCCGCATTGCCAGCGCGCTCACCCAGCCCGTTGATGGTGCATTCGATCTGCCGCGCGCCACCGGCCACGCCAGCCAGAGAATTGGCCACCGCCATGCCCAGATCGTCGTGGCAATGCACCGAGAAGATCGCCTTGTCGGCGCCCGGCACACTGTCGATGATGTCCTTGAACATGCGGAAATGCTCTTCGGGCACCGCGTATCCGACGGTGTCTGGCAGGTTGATTGTGGTCGCACCGGCCTTGATGGCCGTCTCCACGCAGCGCTTGAGAAACTCCATCGGCGTGCGGGTGGCGTCCATTGCCGACCATTCGACATCATCGATCAGGTTGCGGGCCTGCGTCACCGTGCGGGCGATGATCTCGATCACCTCGTCCTCAGTCTTCTTCATCTGGTGCGCCAGATGGATCGGCGAGGTGGACACGAAGGTGTGGATGCGCCCCTTCTGGGCATGGCGTACTGCCTCGCCGGCCCGATCGATATCGGCGCTGATGGCGCGGGCGAGACCGGCAACGGTCGCATTCTTGACCTGCTTGGCCACGGCCACCACGGCCTCGAAATCGCCATTAGAAGCAATGGGGAAGCCCGCTTCGATGATATCGACGCCCATTTCATCAAGCGTCTCGGCGACCTGGAGCTTTTCTTCCAGCGTCATGGTGGCGCCTGGCGATTGCTCCCCATCACGCAGGGTAGTGTCGAAAATGAAAACGCGTTCTTTGTTGCTGTCGACGGACATAGGCTTCTCTTGGTTTCCTATCGGCCCTGGGGCAATGGCTCGCAGGACCGGACATGTTCTGATGTTCGGTTGTTGCGCAATCCCCTGACGACCCGCTCGCTAGCTCGAGCTGCCGGTGATCAGGGGCTGATAAGAAGGAGAAGCAGAGCGGGCAGCAGCAACAGGCCGGCAGCCAGCAGCAAACGGGCCTCAAAGGCCTTGGTCTGTGCGATGGCAATGGCTTTGGCGCGGCGGCGCTGCATGAGTACGCTCTGGTACGGCTATCAATTGTCGGCCACAATGCGCCAAGCCGTTTCTCGGCGCAAGGGTAGCAGGCTGAATTATGTTACTTTTTTGCTCCGAATTTGAAAACCGGTCTTGGTCTGCTCAAAGCCTGCGGATCGGTAGAAGCTCAAGGTGGCGACATCCTGAGAACCGGTCATCAACATTACTTTGTAGCAGTTCTCACCCCAAGCGCGTTCTACCGCAGCAGCGAGGACCGCCTTGCCATAACCTCGGCCACGGGCAGAAACATGCGTAACCACGTTTTCGATCAGGGCATAGGGTCGACCGCCACGCGTCAGGTTCGGGATAACGACCAACGTGCAACTCGATCTGATCCCTTCTTCATCACTGCCGATCAGAACCCCGCTGCCTGGCAAAGCCTGTAGACTCGCCAATGCCCGTTTGGCGCTGCCCCGGCTCGGACGGTCATCATCGGCATGCAGATGCTGATAGAGGTCCAATATACCAGGCAGATCACCTGATCCTGCCATTCGGATTTCGAGCGACGAAGTTCCCATCACCCGAAAGCGAACACCGCCGAGAGCAGCACGCCAAGGAATGCCAGCGCCGTAATCTTGTGTGCGATATCGGCCCGCTTGCCCGCTTCTGCATCGCCGCCCTGCGATTTCTTGAACTGGATGCCGCCATATATGATCGCTGCCAGCATCACGGCCACAAGCACCATCTTGACCCAGAACCAGACCGAGGCGCCGCCCAGCCCGCCATATTTCATGAACATGATCAGCGGCCCGGTAATCAGCAGCGCGGCCATGGCCACTTTGCCCACTTGCGAGAGGGCATTCATCACCCCGTAGTACCCAGCGCGCTGATCCGGCGTCGCCGAAGCCAGGCGCGCGCCGATCACCGGCCCCACGACCGAGTTCGAACCTCCCGCGATGAACGCGATGATGTGTAGCCAGATAAGAAGATTGACGATGACTTCCATAGCTCCCCTCCACTATTCTATGAAAGTCTAGCACGTTAACTCGATAGCCCAAGAGCCTTTACTTGATTTCGCGGCCTACCGCAGAACAGCGGTACGGTACTCAATTGGCTAGGGCTGATTTTGGGAGCATCTGCCATGAATGCGTCAGAGGAAAAGCTTGAGCCTTTCGCCCGGCAGTCCGGTGAAGGAGAAGCATGGTGGTGGCTGGGTTCGTTGGCGATCATAAAGGCCGCGCGCGAGGAAACTGGCGGCCGCTTTACCCTGGTGGAGGTCACCGAGAATGAGGGAGAAACGCCCCTTCACGTGCACCACCGCGAGGACGAGACCTTCTTCGTGCTGGAGGGGGAGATTGATTTTGAGGTGGACGGCAAGCCCATCAAGGCCGGACCAGGCATGACAATATTTGGACCGCGCGGCATTCCACACAGCTATAGGGTACGAAAGGGCCCGGCGCGCATGCTTTTTCTGCTGACCCCGGGCGGGTTCGAGGATTTGATCCGCGCCAGCAGTGTGCCTGCCAAGGCTCTTAGAATTCCGACCGAGGAAGACGCCATCGCTGACTTTGAGGCGCTTCCAGCCATTGCCCTGCGCTATGGATGCGAAATGCTCGGCTAGGCAGAAGGGGCCCGGTACCAGACCCCTTCTTGTCAGAGGTCCAGTACTCCCTCGCCGACCACCACTGCTTCGCCGCCAATTGCGCCATGCACCAGAACGTCGTTTTCCTTGCGCAATTGCAGGGTGATCCGGCACGGCCGTCCCATTTCATATCCCTGGCGCAGGATGTAATCGGCCTGACCCGAGCCAAGCGCCTCTTCGGCCAGCATGCCGATCAGGGCCGCGGCGGCAGATCCGGTACCGGGATCTTCGCCCAGCCCCATGCCGAACATGCGCGCCGCGATATCGTTTTCCCGCTCGTCCGGGGTGAGCGTAAACACATAGGCCGAGTTGTGATCATAGTGAAACACGTCCGCCCAGGCGGTCGGGTTGACCCGGACCTTTCTTAGCACGTTGGCATCGCGTACCGGGATCAGGTGGAACGTCACCCCAGCGGAAAATACGGCTGGCCTGAACGCTTCGCAGCCAATGTCCTCCACATCGATACCAAGCGCCTGCGCAATGCCTAGGCGGTCCGGCAGGTCGGCGATGCGCTGCGGCAATCTTGGCAGCGTGAACCGCGCCTCTCCGGTTCGGCGGTCGATCCGCTCGAACAGGGCCGTAACAAGCCCGACTTTTTCTTCCATGCGAATGGCCGATGCCCGGCTGTTGAGCCCCAGCGACACCGCAGCGCCGACCGTGGGATGCCCGGCAAAAGGCAATTCCTGATGCGGCGTAAATATGCGCAGCATGGCGCTGTTGCGCTCGTTCTGCGGCTTGCAGATAAACACCGTCTCGCTCAGGTTGAACTCGCGGGCAATGGCTTGCATCTCATTGTCCATCAGACCGTCCGCCTTGGGCACCACGGCCAGCGCATTACCCTTGAGCGGAGTGCGCGTGAAGACGTCAAGCATCAGGTAGGGCAGCCTCAATTGGTCGCCTCCGCAAGGGCATAGTCCGCCCGCACCTTGCCCAGAAAGTCGCAGAGCGCGTCAACGGCCACGCCGTGGTCCTTGCGTCCCGGCAGTCCGGAAATAGTGAGGCAACCGATAATCCCGGCGCCGGTCACCCGGATGGGAAACCCGCCTCCGGCAATCACGAAGTCGGCTGGATCGGCTCCGGACTGGGGTGGGAACGGCGCCTCCCCCCGTTCCAGCACCAGCCGATAGCTGGCCCGCTGAAAACGCCGCACCGAATTGATCTTGCGCCGCACCCATTCGGCATTGTCAGCGCTGGTGCCGGGCGTGGCCGAAAAGAACAATTGGCGGTCCCAGGTTCTGAGGTCGACCACCAGCGACAGCCCTTCATTGAGAGCCCGCCCGCGGATCGCAGCGCCGATTTCGAAGGCCACCGCCTCGTCAAAACGCGACAGAACCAGTTCGTTTTCCTGGCGAGTGACCAATGCGATATCGTCTTGTTTGCTCATGGCTTAGCTCTGATGCGCGCGGGTCCAGGCGTCGAAAAGCGGGGTCCGATCCGTAGCGCCTTTGGCGAAATTGACCTGGCCGGGGTCGATACTGGCCCAGGCCGCCTTGCTGTCTGTCCAGATATTCCCCACAGGTGCCGCCCAATCCATATTGTCCAGTGACCCGGCGCGCATCACCTTTATCCCGCCTGCCGGTGGGACGTTCCAGAGCCAGGTATGGCAGTTGGCGCAGAAATGCATGTCAATGACATTGCCGCTGTCGGCCGTGCGGCCGTAGCTCTCGGTGTCGCCGGACAGTAACTGCAGGTCGTCATCCTTGACGATCATTGACATGGACCAGCCGGCCCCGGAATAGCGCTGGCAATCCTTGCAATGGCAATTATAGACGCTGAGCGGACTGGCCTCGAGCTGATACCGCACCGCGCCACACGAACACCCGCCCTCGACCGGAAAATTTGGCAGAGTCATGACTCATCTCCCTCGCTTGCAGGCCAACTTCTAGGCCAGTTGACCGCCGGGGGAAAGGTGACTTCCTGCGCTTGCTGGCGAAGCTTGCACCCCACCCTTGCTTCCTTCCCTTGATGGGAGGGACCAAGGGTGTGATGACGGCGGGCCCGGCGCGCAAGCCAATGTGGCGGCGACAGTCCCCTACTCCGCTGCCGGCGTCTTGATACCGTGCTGTGCGTTATTGATCCGCTTCTGCTGGTCCAGCCAGGCAACTGCGTCACTGGTCTTGAACAGTTCGAGATCCTCCGCATCGTGCTCGTCGACCGGCGACATGGCGAGGTCGGTATAGTCCTGCCGTTTGGGATCGCGCTCCACCTTGAGCTGCTTCAGCCCGAAGCGGAAATAGAGCCACGCCCAGCGGCTCAGTTTCCAGCCCAGCTCGGCATAATACTTGGGATAGAACACAATGGCGGGCTCGATCTTCATGCCGCTTCGCCGGTTCAGGCGCGACTTCTTGCGGATCCAGCCAACTTCGAGCGGGTGTACCCCTTCGATCTTGAGCGCGCCCATGAACCAGGTGCAAAGCAACAGCACCTGCGCAGTGGAAATGCCGGAGGCAGCGGCGCGGCGCATGATCGTCTCGACATGGTCGAGCGAGTAGTATCGGCTCCAGGCATCGGCATAGACCTTCTCGAACTGCGCCTTCGACATGTTCGGATGGGCCGTGGTGCAGTGATTGAGGTCGTATTTGTTGAGGTCGGGGTCCATTGCCACGCCCGCCCGGTGCAGCTTCTGGTGATCCTCGGACCCCGGCAGGGGCGTGAGGAAGAAGAATTCTAGAATGTCGACCGGCAGCTCGCGCTTGACCACGTCGATATCATGCATGATCCGCTCGGGCGTGTCGGTCGGAAAGCCCAGGATATACCCGGCATAGGTGATCACATGCCATTGCTTCCAGGCCTGCAGCATCGCCCGGTATTCGGTAATCTTGTTCTGCCGCTTCTTGGCATCCTTGAGATTGGCCGGATTGACGTTCTCCAGCCCGATGAACACTCGCGTCACCCCGGCGCGCGAACACTTCTCGATGAAGCGCGGGATGCGGTGGCAGAGCGTATCCACCTGGATGATGAAGTTGAAATTGAGCCCCTCGACCTCGCGCATATGGATCAGCCGATCCAGGATTGCCTCCCAGTCCTTGTTGCGGGCAAAATTGTCGTCGGTGATGAAGTAGCGATGCACGCCCTGGCTCATATTGAGCCGGATGATCTTCTCGATATCATCGGGCGAGCGGCGTCTGGACTTGCGCCCCTGCACATTAATGATGGTGCAGAATGAGCACTGATAGGGGCATCCCCTGCCCGCATCGAAGCTGGTCAGGTTATAGGCCGTGCGCGACACATGCTCGGCGGGCATGAAGGGCACCGGCGTGTCCTCGATGCCGGGCAGGTCGTTCATGTAATTGTAGAGCGGCTTCATCTGGCCTGAGACGGCATCGGCCAGTACTTCATCGGTGCGCCCTTCCATCTCGCCGGCAAATAGGGAGATGCCCATATCCTTTGCGGTCTGGAAATCGGCGTCTTCGCCGTTGAGCATGGAAATGACGCCCGAGACGTGAAACCCCCCGATGGCCACCTGTACGCCTGCAGCCCTGAGCGGGCGGGCAATATCGAGCGCCCTCGGAAACTGGTTGGACTGCACCCCGATCAGCATGACCAGCGCCGAGTCCGCTTCGCGGCAATCGGCGATGATCGAACGGGTGTCGATTTCGGTATTGGTCTCGTCGATCGTCTCGACATCGACCTGCCAGTCCACGCCAAGCGCCTTGCGCTCGATAACGTCCCGCACCAGGCCATGCACTGAGGCCAGCGAATTGGACGGGATGGGCGAGAGTTTCCACTGAATGACATAGCCGTCGTCGTCATAATGCGACGGCTTGACCAGGTAGAGCCGGAACCTCTTTGTCTTCGTCATAGATACCCCGCCATTCAGTAAGTCTAGACTTTGGACGCGGGGGCAGACTAGGCGGTAATCATCGGGATTGAAAGCCGCCAAAACCGATCAGGGGCCCCGTAGGCCCCCCGATCTTATTAAGCCGCTCGCGACTTGTGCCTTTGCATTGTCCACCGGGGCACCGGCTTTGATCCGGGGCATGATCTCGCGCGGCTTGGAGCCAACTTCTTCGCTGCCATGCTCATCGGCAAGTGCGAACTTACCCGAAAGGCGATCGACCATCGGCGCTTGCGCGCCTTCAGTTCGCTCTAGTGGCCGCCCATGTGATACTCGTAGGTCGCGCTGGGGCTGAAGCCCGCTCGCCGTACGAATTCCCTTCGTTAGCGCACCGGCCCTGGCAGGTTTCAAACGCGGGGCAGGCCGAGCCCTTGCAGACAGTGGCTCCTTTTCCGGTGGCCATAGCGTCTCCTGATGTCGAAACCGAGCGGGTGTCAGTCAGGTGCTGGCGCGCGGCCATCAGATTGCCGGCTGCGCAAACAGCCCCTCGATCGTCTCGCGGTCAGGGTGAGCGAACCTGTCTTCGGAAACTGCGCCCAGCATGTTGCCGAGGACCTTGTCGATCATCCGCCCTGTCGTGACGGGCAGGTGTCCCGAGATGATGGCCGAGGGGTCCAGGCGCTGCACGTCCGTAAGCAGGCGCCCAAGCTTGCTCTTGTCTACCATGCCCAGCCAGGGCGCATCGATGCCCGCCCAGGTCGTCATGCCATCGCGCAGCGTCGCCTCGGGAATGTCCGAGCTTTGCTCATAGGGCGCATCGATCAGCGACCCGAACGAATCCACCGTGAACAGCACCCTGTTTCGTGTATCGAAAAACCCCGTCGTTTCCGGCGCGTCATAAGTGGGAGGACGCAGCAGCACGAGCTCGCGGTCCCCGAGATCCAGCCGTTGGCCGTGATCCATCGGGACGAGGCGGCTCATGTCGAAGTCTTCACGCAGCGACATCTTTGCGGCGCCCAGCCCTGGCAGCACGACCTTTGCGTTGGGCGCAAGCGCCATGACAGCGTCGAGATTGCCGATATGATCAAGATCGGTGTGGCTGACGTAAATCCACTTGAGATCGGCAGGATCGATAAGTTCGCTCAGGGCATCGAGGAAGGGCTCGCGAAAGGCCACGCCTGTAGTATCGACGAGAATCGGCTCCCTGGCATGTATGAAATGCGAGTTGGCCGGAAGAATGCCGAGCCCTGGGATGGGGAAAAACCCGCAAAACGAGGTAACGTCGGGCGCAACGCGCCGGGCGCCGACAAAGGTAGGAACGTCCATATTTCAACCTCCTGTGGAACCGCTCCGATTTTCGCGGTACACATATGTGTAGTGAATGTTGGACTTTCTGTAAATATGAAAGAACACACGTGTGCAGTGAAAAAAATGCGCGTGGCTACAACCAGTCCAAGCGGGCCCAGAATCAGGCCAAGACGCGCGAACGCATCGTCGAGGCGACGATTGAGTTGCATGGTGAGGTCGGACCGGCCGCGACGACGATCAGCATGATCGCCGATCGCGCAGGCGTGCAGCGGCACACGGTCTACGCCCATTTTCCAGACGATCGAAGCCTACTCATGGCGTGCTCGGGGACGACGATGGCACGCGACCCCCTGCCCTCACCTGCGGAGTGGGCCGCTACCAACGATCCGGAAGTCCGGCTACGCATGGCACTAGGCGCGCTTTACCGTTGGTACGAGCGCAACGCGAAGCTGATGGGGAGTGTTGTGCGGGACTCCGAGGTCCATCCGCTGACGCGAGAAGTGACCGAATTACGCGCCGGGGCGGAAATGCGAGCGATCGCCGAGTCGGTGACGGGAGGGCTTGAACAGAAAGGCAAGGCGGCGCTGGCCCTGGCGATGAGCTTTCATACCTGGCGCACGCTCACGCAGGACTCGATGCTCGATACCCCCGAAGCCGTGAATCTGATGACCCGCGCAATCATCAGCGCGGACCACTAGACAGCCAGTTGTGACCGCCAGCCATGACGGCGTTTCCGCAGATGTGGCAGGGATCGAAAAAATGGCCGGGCTACTTGCCCGGCCACCGAAACTAGTTCTTCGCCTTGTCCACCAGCGCGCCGGCCTTGATCCACGGCATCATGTCGCGCAGCTTGGTGCCGACTTCCTCGATCGGATGCTCATCGGCAAGGCGACGGGTCGCCTTGAAGCGGGCGCCGCCGCCCGACTTGATTTCCTGCATCCACTCGGAGGTGAACTTGCCCTGCTGGATGTCGTGCAGCACGCGCTTCATCTCGGCCTTGGTTTCCGAGGTGATGATGCGCGGGCCGGTGACATATTCACCCCACTCGGCGGTGTTCGAGATCGAGTAGTTCATGTTGGCGATGCCGCCCTGGTAGATCAGGTCGACGATCAGCTTCACTTCGTGCAGGCACTCGAAATAGGCCATTTCCGGCGCATAGCCGGCTTCCACCAGCGTCTCGAAACCAGCGCGGATCAATTCGACCAGGCCACCGCAGAGCACGACCTGCTCGCCGAACAGGTCGGTCTCGCACTCTTCGCGGAAATTGGTCTCGATGACGCCCGAACGGCCACCACCAACGCCCGAGGCATAGGCCAGCGCGATATCATGAGCATTGCCCGACGCGTCCTGGTGCACGGCGATCAGGCACGGCACGCCGCCACCCTTCTGGTACTCGCCGCGCACGGTGTGACCCGGGCCCTTGGGCGCAATCATGATCACGTCGACGGTCGACTTGGGCTCGATCAGGTTGAAATGCACATTGAGGCCATGCGCGAAAGCCAACGCGGCGCCGTCGCGGATGTTGGGCTCGATGTGCTCCTTGTAGATGTCGGCCTGCAGCTCATCGGGGGTCAGCAGCATGATGACGTCGGCCCAGGCCGACGCTTCGCCAACGCTCATCACCTTGAGGCCTTCACCCTCGGCCTTCTTGGCCGAAGCGGAACCGGGACGCAGGCCCACGGCAACGTTTGTGACGCCCGAGTCGCGCAGGTTCAGCACATGTGCGTGGCCCTGCGAACCGTAACCGATAATGGCCACCTTCTTGGATTTGATGATGTTCAGATCGGCATCACGATCGTAATAGACGCGCATTGGGGTTCTCCCTGAAATAGTGCGATTTGTTTCAGCTATTTGCCTTGACCCCATAAAGGGTCAGGAACTGGTCCGCCGCGGCTTTCACATCGGCTTCGATGTTAGCCTCGACATTGGATTGGGTCAGCGCCTTGTCGCCGAGCAGCAGACGGATCTGCACGTCGCGCACGACCAGGCCGAAAAATGTCCGATACGCTTCCTCGCTGGAGGGAAAGCGCAGCAGCCGGGCATCCCTGGCCGCCTCGAGAATGGGCTTGAGCCGCCGGCGAATGGCCAGGGGTCCGTTTTCCAGGACGATATTGCCCAGATCGTCCTTTTCCTGCGCCGCATGCGTAATCGCGGTACGATTGAGCGTGATCGAGACCTCGCCGACAATGGTCGTCAACAGATCACGCGCAAACTGCTCGAGGCTGGAACGCAGCGCCTTGACGCTGAGATGGCTGCGATCGACATAGGGCATGCGCACCTTGGCCGCCTGCCACTGCACGGTTGCTGTCAGCAATCCGTCGCGATCACCAAACCACTTGTAGAGCGTTTCTTTCGAGCACGACGCACGCCGCGCCACCGCCGTCATCGTCAGCCCGTCGCCATTCTCGACGAGCAGATCCAGCGCCGCGGTCAGCACTGCCTGCTGCCGGGGGGTGAACGTCTCTTCGTTGACCTTGATGGCCAGGGCCACGGGACCATCCTCTTTTCGCAAAAACCTTCGGCCCCCGATCGCTGCGGTGCCGTTCCGTGCGAGAGGCGTACCGTACGGTACGGTTCCAGGCAAGCGAAATCTTGGCGCCGGTCAGGCGTCGCGATTGGCTTCTATGTCCCATGCCATGTCGAATGCTTCCTCGGATGTCACTTCGCTCGCACCCAGTTCGAGCGAACCCCACTCATCGCGCCACAATTCGGCTGTTTGCAAGGAAACGACGATTTCGCCAAACCCACGCTCGGATTTCACGCTTTCAGCGACCTCAAGCGCCTTGGGCACGGAGTGGTAGCGATCCTCTCCTGCCGCTTCGCCCCGAATTGCAGGCCAGCGCACAACAGCGAACACCTTGCCGTCCGCGTCCCGCTCGACCCCGACGATCACCGCATTCGGTATGTCTTCACCAGCCTCGATCTGTCGCATCGTCCTTGCTCCGCTCTGCCTAAGAACAAGCGCGGCCAAAGCGTATCGTTCCACAATCAACATGCGGATTGCCACAATCTCGGCTCCGATCCGCTTTAGAAGTCCAGGTCGATTCCGCTGGAGCTTCTCATGCCGACCGATACCGTTTCCTTGCTGATGCTCGGCGTTGGCGCCGCCCTTCTGCTCTGGCTGGTGGTGTCTGTCTTCAGGAAGCTGTTCGGCCTTGCGCTGATCGCGGCGCTGGTGTTTGGCGCTTACATAGTCTGGACCAATCCCGGCCTTTTGGCGCAGACACTTGAGTGGATAGGTTTCCGCTCGACCACCTAGCCTAGGTGACGGGCGAAGAAGGCCAGCACGGCCGCCCGCATGCTTGGGGTCTCCTGATGCCCGACGCCGGCTTCGCTCAGGAACTCCAATCTGTCCGGAACCATCTCATAGGCGGGCCGCAATTCCTCCATGGCGCGTGCCACAGCTTTGGGCGGACTCAGATGATCGGCCTCTCCGACGCAGATGAGCTGCGGACGCGGCGCAATCAACGCAGCGATGGAGCCGGCATCGGCTTCCCGAAGCATGCCTGGTACGGTCAGGTAAATGCCATGCCCGTCATGCGCGCCCAATTCGATCATGGTGCGGAAGTCGGCAAAGCAGCACAAATGCGCCACCGCGGTAATGCGCTTGTCCAGCGCCGCCAGCCAGTAGCTGAGCACGCAACCCATGGACAGACCAAAAGCCCCGATGCGCGACGCATCCACGTCATCACGCCCCGCCAGATAGGTCAGCGCGGCGGCGTGATCGGACAGCATCTCGCCGAACAGTGACTGGCCGTACCAAAGCAACGCCTTGGCGGCCGCGCTTTCAGTGACGTTGGCGCGCTCGCCAAAGACCGGCATGTCGATGCACAGCGTGACATAGCCGGCTCGGGCAAAGACCGGACCCAGCGGACTGACCAGATATTCGCGCCCATCGAGCAGTTCGCGGGCGCCGACGTCATACCGACCACCATGGGAATGCCCGTAAAGAATGGCGGGCAGCGGCGCAGCGATCTCGGCAGGACGAGTCAGAATGCCCCGCACTTCGGCATCGCCAATGCGCAAGTGCAGATGCTCGACGACATAGTCGCCCATGGGTTCAACGCGCTTGTCCAAGCGCGTCACACCACGATCTTCAAAACCCAGGAGTTCACGAAAACGGCTTGCAGTGATGGGCATGGCGATTCCCGCTCTGAGGACCAGGCGAGGAGCTATTCACGGAAATGCGTCATTCGCAACACAGCTTTCAATCATCGGCACTTGCCGATGAAGCAGGAAAAGGCCATGTAGGGATATTCCATCCAGCCTTCAGCCGGCCAAGGACTTTGCCAATGTCAAAATTGCTTTCACCCGTCTCCCTGCGCGGCCTGACCCTGCGCAACCGCACCGTGGTTGCACCGATGTGCCAGTACTCGGCCATCGACGGTTTCGCCAATGACTGGCACTTCGTGCATCTGGGCCGCTTCGCCCTGGGCGGCTTCGGACTGGTGATCGTGGAAGCCACCGGTGTCGTGCCCGAAGGGCGCATCTCCTACGCCGATCTGGGCCTGTGGAAGGACGAGCAGATTGCACCCCTGGCCCGCATTGTCGACTTCCTGCACGGCCAGGGCGCCGCCGCCGGCATTCAGCTTGCCCATGCCGGGCGCAAGGCCTCGACCCCGGTGTCCTGGCATACGCCCGAAGACCTTGCCAGCGAAGAGCGGCGCCGCGCGGTCGGTTACGAACACTGGCAGCCCGTCGCCCCCAGCGCAGAAGCGCATGATCCGGCCAATCCTGAGTTCCAGGTGCCGACTGAACTCGACAAGGCCGGCATCCAGCGGGTCAAGGACGGCTTTGTTGACGCCGCCCTCCGCGCAGAAAAGGCCGGTTTTGACACTGTCGAAATCCACGCC
>Ga0208522_1000585_pt1 | contig 24639 bp, 20 predicted proteins | sample ETNtaG_25_FD_185763 | JGI IMG/M metagenome (GOLD analysis project Ga0208522, IMG submission 185763) | Marine microbial and viral communities from oxygen minimum zone, Eastern Pacific Ocean - ETNP201302SV86 (SPAdes) (version 2) | ecosystem: Environmental > Aquatic > Marine > Oceanic ... | reverse complement strand
GTTAAAGATAAAACAGGCATGATTTTTGCTAGGAAATTTACCAGCCTGAAGTGGAAAGAGAAAATTATTTATAATTGATCATATGAAAATGTACATGTATCTGAGAGGTTCAACTGTTGAGTAAAAAAATACTTAGACAGATTTATACTTATACATTTATAGTCATTCATACCTTAAAGATTCGATTGGATCCATATTTGCTGCCTTCCAAGCAGGGTATATCCCAAACCCAATTCCTATTACAGAACAGACGGCCAGACCGATAAAGGCCCAGTCCAGGGGAATCACAGCAGGAATTTTAAAAATAGCCGCCACTGCATTTCCACCGGCTACACCCAAAATAATGCCGGCAATGCCACCAAACTCACTCAAGAAAACTGCTTCAGTTAAAAACTGGGTGAGAATATCTCGTCGTGTCGCACCAATGGCCTTACGGATGCCAATCTCCTTGATCCGTTCAGAAACAGAAACGAGCATAATATTCATAATTCCAATACCCGCCACTACCAATGCGATCACGCTTACAGAAAAAGCAAATAATTTGATTCCATCGGAAAATGGTTTCAACTCATTTAATATTTCTTCATTGGATGTGAGTTCAAAATTATTGTCTTCACCCGGAGGGACTTTCCTTAAGGTTCGCAAAATACCAATTACTTCATCCCGAGTTTGGTCATACATTTCTTCCGAGGGCGCTTCCACGGTAATCTCAATATTGCGGCGCCAACCGCCGTACATCTGTAAATGTGTTGTGATAGGAATGGCGATAATATTATCCTGACTCTCCCCAAACATGGCCCCTTTTTCTTCAATGATACCAATGATCCTGAATTTGATCCCATCGATGGTGATCATTTTATCCAGAGGATCTTCGAAAGGGAATAATTGAGTAATGGCGTCTTGCCCGATAATGGCCGTCCTTCGCATATGTAGAACATCACCCCTGCTGAAATTCCGCCCGTCGCGAATATTCGTATTCAAGGTTCGAACAGTAAATTCATCCGCGCCGCCTACTTCAATATTTTTTGTCGCTTGTTTGTCTTTATATTTTACCGTGGCGCCCCATTTGGAATCATAAGCGCTCACATGGAGTGGGAGAACAGTCCGGTCTTTCAGATCCTCGTAAAGTTTATAAGTAATATTGGGTCGATTCCGATATTTCCAGCGACCACCATGACCAAACTGGATTGCAGGACGTTTGCTGATATTGAAGGTGTTTGTTCCAAAAACATTAAGTCCAGAGGCCACGGATGATTCCAGCGTACGTATCGCCGTCATAACACCAATTACAGAGAAGACACCAATGGTTATTCCAAGAAGTGTGAGCATAGATCGAAGTTTATTATCCCGAATCGCCTCCAATGCCATCCTGAAACTTTCTCTTAATGTATTTTTAAAATGGGATGTTTTTTTATTCACCATCATGGTGTAGCACTTGCATCATCAAACACTTTCTTATTCATATCGAAGTGCATCAATGGGATCCAATTTTGCTGCTTTATAAGATGGCGCCAACCCGGAGATCACACCCACAACCGTAGAAAGTCCAAGTGCCGTCATGGCTAGTCCCAAAGGCATATCTGATGGAAAATATTGATCAATGATAAAACTACCGCCCCAGGCTAATCCCATCCCTAATAATCCTCCAAAGAGACAAATCGTTACCGATTCCATGAGAAATTGTGCGAGAATCATTTTTGGTGTGGCCCCCAATGCTTTACGCACGCCGATCTCCCGCGTTCGCTCTTTTACCGTAACAAACATAATATTTGCAATCCCGATGCCGCCGACAACCAAAGAGAGGATTGTAATAAAAAGTCCCGTCCCGCCAATAGCCAATTTGATCATAGCATATTGTTCCTTGAACGGATCTTGCTTGTTCAAGGCAAAGTTATTTTCATCCATGGGACGTACATGCCGCAACTGACGCATCATGGCAGTGATTTCTTCCGATGCGTTTTCCATTTGGGTACCATCCACCTTTACATTGATGCCTGTCCAGCCACGCCTTGTAAACAATCGCTGATGGGTTCCCAGCGGAATAATAATTTGCTTATCCATACTGAACATACCTAAAAATTTTCCTTGTTTTTCAACTTCTCCAATCACTCGAAAGGTATAATTCCCGATACGAATCTTATTGCCAATGGCTTGTTCATTTTCAAATAATGCATCTTTTATGTCTTTCCCAATCACAGCGACACGGGAACCTGAACGGCTTTCTGAATTGGAGAAAAACCGGCCTTTATCTATTTCTGCTGTGGAGATCAAAGCATATTCATTGGTAGTGCCTGTCACGCGTACACCGGAAATATCATCGTCACCCCGTTTAACAGATGTGTACCATTCAGAAACAGGTGCAACATATTTTGCATATTGGGATCGATCGCGAAGAAGATCCGCGTGTTTTATTTTAATGTTGGGACGATTTCGCATCTCCCACCATTCCTTGTCACCGAACCATTCAAACTTTCTGATATATAAAACATCTTTTCCCAAAAATTCCATACTTTGTTCAAATGAACGATCCAATCCAGAAATAAGTGTTCCCATAAGCGTGACCGCAAGAATACCGATTACCACACCTAGTGCCGTTAAAAGGGACCGCATTTTATTGGCCAGGACAGCCGTTAAAGAAATGCGAAAATTTTCTAGAAAAAGAGAAAGCATTATGCAGCGGCAGAGATATCGTCTTTCACTTTCCCATCAAACAGGCGAATGGTTCGATTGGCGTGTGAGGCGATATAATCTTCATGGGTAACAAGAATGATGGTATTCCCTGCTTTGTAGAGCGCATCAAAAATATCCATGATTTCCCGACCGCTTTTCGAATCTAGGTTCCCAGTAGGCTCATCTGCAAGAATGATAGATGGATGATTTACCAATGCGCGGGCAATGGCTACACGCTGACGCTGCCCCCCGGAAAGTTCGTTGGGTCTATGGTGCATCCGATCTCCCAAACCCACACTTTCTAATGCATCCGCAGCCATGGACTGGCGCTGGTCTCTACGGACATTGCCATAGATCAGTGGAATTTCCACATTATGTTGAGCGGTAGCTTTTGGAAGGAGATTGAATGTCTGAAATACAAATCCAATTTTTCGATTACGAATAGATGCCAACTGATTATCATCCATCTCATGGACCATTTCACCTTCAAATTCGTACAGGCCGGAGCTAGGCGTATCCAGGCAGCCGATCATATTCATCAGAGTTGATTTCCCAGAACCGGATGGTCCCATAATGGCAAGGTATTCGTTTTCCTTGATCGTCACGTCCACCCCATCTAGAGCACGGACTTCCTCGCCTCCCACATTGTATATCTTGTAAATGTCTTTCAATGAGATCAATGACATTTTATTCTTTTCCTTTTTGATGACGTCCAAATTCTTCACCAATGGAAACAAGGGTGCCGTGTTGGAGTTCGCGACTGATGGCTTTGTAACTTCCAGTGACGATGCTGTCCCCTTCAGCCACACCGGATTTCACCGCATAATGGGATTCACTATCCACATCAACATCCACAGGCATCACCACCACATATTTTTTACCATTGGGTGCTTCCTCTCCATCAAATTCATCTTTTAATATGAAAACCACCTCTATCATTTTATCCTTTTTCCAGCCGCCTTTTCCTTTACCTGCTGAAGCACCATCGCCCGTTTTTCTTCTTCCTCCTTTATCCTTTTTTCTGCCGTCTTTCTTTTTCATGGCTTTTCTCTTGGACTGGCTTTTATAATTTTCCGATCGGGCCGTCAAAGACTGGATGGGTATGGAAATAACATTATTGCGTACTTCCGTGATAATATTCACGGTGCTACTCATCCCCGGACGAATATTCCCAGGCGGATCGATCATTTTCACCTTTACCTTAAAATTGGTGACCTGCTCCTGGCTGCCCAAATTCATGGATTGGGCTGTGTGTGCAATTTCGCTCACCACCCCGTAAAAAATTGTATCCGGGAAAGCATCTACTTCAATCTCTGCTGTATCACCTACCATCACTGTGACAACATCATTCTCATTTACATCCACCAGAACTTCCATGCGAGTCAGATCTGCGATAGTCATAACAACGCCGGGATTAAACATACCACCCACAGCCATTTCACCCACTTCCTTAGTCAGGCTGGTGACAATTCCATAAGCCGGCGCCAATAATTTTGTCTTTGATAATTCATCTTCCCGTGAAAGTAAGGATGATTGGGCTTGATCCACCTGGCTGGAAGCTAATTCAAAGGAAGCTTCGATTTGCTCCAACTCCTGTTTCGAGATCAGGTTTTTTTCATACAGCGATTCGGTTCGTTCCTTTTGCGCTTTTACCTGTTTCAAATTTGCTTCCGCAGATTTTACGCCAGACAATGTTTGGTTGTAAGCTGCACGATATTGTTTTTCATCCATTGAAATGAGCAATTGTCCCGGTTGGACTGTGTCACCCTCTGCAACTGTGATCGATGTGATCCAGGCTGTAATGGTGGATGAAATTTGCACTTCCTCTTCCGGTTGAATTTTTCCATTAGCATTCACTTTATGGATAATGTCCCGCCGAATGACTTCTTCTGCCTGAACTGATATTTCACCATCTTCAGACGAATTCATGATCCAATATCCTGTACCACCCAAAATGATGACAAGTAATGGGATCCATATTTTTTTCTGTTTTAGTTTTTTTAACATGATTAATTCTCTTCCAGTTGATATTCAAGATCCAATGTACCAAGCAATGCTTTTAATCCAGCTTCCTGCATTCTTGCTTCATGGATCGTATTTATGAGAGTAGAGTTGGATCGTCTCAGTGATACCTGTGCATCCAAAACTTCTAAAATTGTTGCGGACCCAAGACTATATCTTTCCCGAGCCAGTTTAAGGTCTTCTTCTGCTGAGGCTACAACAGCCTGATTCAAGGGAATGATCTCTGAATAATTTTTCAAGGATTCCCGAATCAGTTCTGCCTGAACACGAAGATCATTTAATAGTGTGATATAATCAAATTCAGATTGCTGTTTGGACAATTTGGCTTGGTGCTGTTGTGTGGATAATGTATTGCCTGTATAGATTGGGATACTTACTGAAAAATTCAACCCCATAGACCAGTCATTATTGATAGACTCCATCAATTCATCGCTGTCTTTTCCATTTGCAGAATAACTGACAGATGAATTCAAGGATGGAAGTCGCATTCCTTTAGCCATTTTATAAGAAAGGTCTCCCAGATTGATTCTGACCTGGGAAATCGAAAGAGTTGGGTTTTGGGTTTTTAACAGGTTCAATGCGTCTGCACTGGATGGAATAACCGGTGTCGCCCACTCACTATCAATTGTCATAATTGATTGACCAAAATCCTGGAGTCCCATATCATTAAATAAAACACGTCGGGCATTTTGATGATTCGTCTTCCGGGTAAAAACATCTACGCGGGCTTGTCCCCTTGCAACCTCCGCTTTTAAAAGATCTGTCTTTTTCACAACCCCAAGATCATATTGTTTTTTCACCAGTGATACCTGCTGATCGGACATTTCCAGATTTTGCTCTGCCACGTCATACAACTGCTGTGCCTGGAGCAATCCGTAATAGGATTTGATCACATTCTGGATAACCTGGATCTTAGTGGAACGCTGGTTTAGTTTGGCAATCTCAAGGTTTGACCTGGCTTGTTTCACCTGATTCCATGATCGCCCGCCATCAAAGATCGTTTGGTTAAGAGAGATGCCAGCGGACATATTATCATAATAGCTTGAAACGGTTGTATCCACACTGAGATTGTCATAGTCAATGGATATACTTTCTCTTTCTGGAAAGTGCGTACGCCCGGCACCAGTTGATGCATTTAAGGATGGCAAAAGGCCACTATAGGATCCTGTTACACCTCTTTCAGCGGAAGTTACATTTAACTCAGCAGACAGAAGCGTTTTCTTGCCAGACAATGCAATTTCGATACAATCATCTAATCCATAACCTTGGGCAAATAATCCAGATAGGATCAGAAGCATTAACAATATATTTTTCATTTGATTATTGTTTACCCGACATTTGATGCAGTTATTTCTAAAAAGCTGCCTAATTATTCTCATCTTTTTCATATTCAATGATGTCCCCCGGTTGACAATCCAATTCCCGGCAAATTGACTGCAGTGTATTAAACCTGAGCCCTTTTGCTTTTCCATTTTTCAGAATCGACAGATTCGCCATGGTGATGCCTACTTTTTCTGCAAGATCTTTTAAGGACATATTTCGCTTCGCCATCATCACAGCCAGGTTAATCCTTATTTTTGAGCCATCCATTAGATCATCAGGTCCTGTTCTTTTTTCATTTCAGCACCAATTCGGAATGCCTCGCCAATAACAATAATCACCATGGCCGATAGAATATTCTCTACATTAAAACTGATGGATGATTCTGGAATGATAGAATCAAATGTGAGCCTGGGTGTTATGAAAAGATTCAAAAGAATATCATGGAAAAAATCAAATAATGTGACCGCCAGAATTGATACACCGATCCACCGGAGCCTTTTTCCATTCTCCGGATCAAAAGGATGTCCCTTCCCTACCGACCGTACTATTTGACGCAGAAGGAATAAAACCCAGATCATAACTCCAAACATGCCAAACCGCGTGAGTTTGACCGGAATCAATAACCCTGTAGGAGTAGGGGCTTCAATGAGCGCAAAAGCCTTCGCCCGCTTGAGTTCTACGGGGAGATCCTGACCGCTAATTGCGGCAATTCCTTCTTCTTCTACCTGGAATTGAACAGGATAAAATAATTTGGTGGTAGAATCAGTGATTCCAAAAATTGGGCCAGCCAAAAGCATAATGAAACGGTAAGAGATATAACCGGCCAGCAGAAGGGTAAATCCAGTGAGAACCCAGTCTGTTATTTTGATAAATGTTTGTTGTGATTTTCCGGGCATGAGCCGTTTTCCTTTAATTTCAGGGCCCGGAAACTATAATCTAAAATTTAACTATACAATAATAATTTATTGTTTTACGATAATTATTTCTTCTTTAACAATATTTTATTGAAGAATTCCATCTTTTATTTCTAATAGGTAGTCTTTTGCCGCATCATATGAATTATCGATCTTTCCATCTAAGATTGCTTCTTCTATTGCTTCCTTGATCTCACCAACTTTCCTCCCTTCTGTAAGACCGCAAATTTCCATGATCTCAGCACCGCGAACAGGCGATTGAAACGCTTTCATGGCATCTCTTTCATTCACATTTGACATTTTTTCTTCTACTTTATTAAAGTTCTTTAAATACTGTTTTACACGATTTGGATTCTTTGTGGTAATGTCAGCGCGACACAATATCATGAGGTCATCCAAATCATCACCGGCAGCCAACATGAGCCGGCGAACGGCAGAATCGGTTACAATTTCTTTTACTAATGCAATGGGGCGGAGATGCAAAAGTGTGAGCTTTTTCAAATACTCCTTCAGGGTGTTCGGTAGTTTTAATCTGTGGGCTACTTTATTTAGCATTCGCTCCCCAACTGCATCATGACCATGAAACGTATAGCCTTTGTTATCATCAATTCGCCGTGTGTTGGGTTTAGCAATATCGTGCACTAATGCAGCAAAACGAATCTCCATTTTATCGGATAATTCCGCAGCATTATCCACAACTTGAAGTGTGTGGGCAAAAATATCCTTATGATGCCATTCGGAGGTTTGCTCCATGCCATACATAACATGGATCTCCGGAAAGACAGTTTTCATGATACCTGTTTTTTGCAGAATCACCAATCCAACTGATGGTTTCTTCGTTTTTAGGATCTTGATGAATTCATCCCGGATCCGTTCCCAGGAAACAATATCGATTCGATAAGCTTGACGCTTCATAGACGCACGACATTTCTTTTCAATTGTAAATCCCAATTTAGATGCAAAATAAGCAGCACGCATCATCCTCAGGGGATCTTCCGAGAATGTTTCATCCGGATCTAGTGGTGTGCGTAAAATCTTTTTATTTATATCGGCAATTCCGCCAAAAGGATCTGTGAGATTTCCAAATGTATCCGGAAGAATATCCATAGCCATGGCATTGATTGTAAAATCCCGCCGAAGTAAATCTCCTTTCAAATCAGTGTAAATTACTTCAGATGGTTTCCTAGAATCATCATTGTAGGATTCCGCTCGGGCAGTCGCCACTTCTATTTGCACAGATTTATTGGGAATCATGGCTGTACCAAACTTTTTAAAAGGAATAATCTTTTTCACTCCTAATTCATCAGAAAGTTTTTTTGCAAATGGGATTCCTTCTCCTACTGTCATGATATCGATATCATTTAGGGGCAAGCCCATTATAAGATCCCGGACAAGTCCGCCTACTACATAAACTTCCATCCCCTCCTTATCAGCCAACCTTCCAGCGGTTTCAAGGATAGATAAAATATTGGCATTTTTATCACCATCTAGCATTTCTCTAATATTTGTCATAGGGGAAATTACCGTGATTTCTATTTAATTTAAACACAGAGTACACCAAGTTTCCCACAAACAAACAAAACCGCTAATTAGCAGAGATGGAAAGATTAGAGTGTGCGAATGAATAATAAACCACTAATTTTAATACTAATACAGCATTATTAGATTTAACTAAATATTAAAAGAGATATTTAATTTGAAAGGCTTAGACTATTTTTTTCTTATCGGTGACTTTACAGTTGCGATTGCTTTGTTAATTGGATTTGTTTTCGCTAGTAAAAATAGTCGGATATCTTCAGAATATTACACATTATTCTGGATTGGTTGTTTAATTGGCGCTACATGGGAATTTACTTTTTTATTTTTAGGAGATGAATTTTTACACTCAGTCAAAGTGTGGCCCTATGGACTTAATGGTTGGCCGCGGAAATTGAGCCATTCTATTTGGGACGGGGGTATATTTATGATAGGAATATTTTTTTGTGAAAAATATCTAAAAGGTCCTTTGTTCAAATCATTCAATAAAAATGAATTATTTATCATGTTATCATGGGGGATATTCCAGGAACTGTTAGTAGAATATCTATTTAATGGACGGGTCTGGATATATGAACCTCTCCCCTGGAATCCAATTATTATTTCACCATTACCTGGCTCAGCTTTCTTATCACCCGGTTATACTTTGGTACCACAAGCTATATGGGTTGTTGCTCCGATTATTTTCTATTCCATATGTTTAAAAATCATGGAAGAAAAAAATACAATGCCATAAAGGAACCCATTCATCGGGTTATGAGTCTCACGCAGTTTCTTCTATTTTAAATTGGCTGGAAGGCGAATGAGCGTCGAATTATCCCCCAAAAAACCCTAAAATGTGGGGCTTGATTTATTCAATGAAAAATCATTCTGGAGAAATCTTTTCAATTCCAGTAATTGTGAACTTCGTCTCTTCACCTCTGATTTCAAGCGTAAAATCTTCATCAATCTTTTTCCCAACTATAGCTTGGCCAAAAGGTGAATGGATGGTTATAACCAAGGGATAAAGGTCCAACTCAAATTCGATGGGACCTAATAGGTAATAGTCTTCGGTCTCGTCTTTGCCGTCTTCACGAATTGTTACCTTATTACCAAATCCTACCTTGTCGGTTTCAATTTCGCTATACTCGATGATCTGAAATGGTGAATGAGTCTGTAGCGATTGTGTCTTACGTATTATAAAACTCTGCTCCTCTCTGGCAGCGTGGTATTCCCCATTTTCCTTAAGATCACCATGACTAGCTGCATCTCTAATCTTTAATGAAGTCTCTTTCTTTAATTTATCAAGAGATTCCATTTTCTTTTCCAGTGCGCGGTGCGTATCCCGCAAAATCAAAGTTGCCATATTGATATTCCTATTATTGATCGGATTAAATAAATTGTTTGGTTGAGGTTGCAATTATCTGCAATTCAGGAGAAAAATTAAGTCAAAGAAAAAGCCCAATCAAGCGCTTGTTTCTCGTCGTCTAGCATGTATATCTACAGAATGTTTTAAATCGTCTGGAAACGTAAAAAAAAACATCAACTTCCCTTCAGGAAACCAAGGATTTTGTAGTGTAGCAGGAGAAAGATTCGAACCTCCGGCCTTCGGGTTATGAGCATCACACAGCTTCTTTTATTTCTGGAAACTTTCAAAACTTTTTTCGCGATAACAGATTGAACAAACATCTTGAAATCAATCCTCACTCTCTTCAACTTTCAGGTATGAGAAAAAGAAGAACATTCCTTTTTACATTCATATTCCCTATTTCTCTAGCCTTTGCCCAATTTGGTTCTGTGGAAGTGAATTTCGATGATCGATTGCTCCGGAGCGATGAAAAACAGGAAATTCTGAACCTGAGTAATGATATTGTCCGGTTTATTACAACCACAACCTGGGATGAATCCTATAGCGATTTAACTATCCCTCTTCACATCCAAATCGTGTTTGAAGGTATCACTGCTAAAGGGAATGAAAAAATATTCAACTGTCAGGCTCTTTTTTCCAATGGGCGCGATCTCAGATATTTTGATAAAAGTGTGCAGTTTATTTATAATTCAGGCACTAGTCTCTATTATGATCCAGTTTTATTCGAACCTCTTTCCGGATTTATCGCTTTTTTTACAAACCTGATTTTAGCCGGGGAAATTGACACCTACGAATTCAATGGAGGCAACGCTACCTATGAAACTGCTCGGGATATTGCCATCCGCGGCTCAGGCTCTGATTATAAAAAAGGGTGGAGCTCTCGAATAAACCTTGTAGATAACTTGCATCGAAATATCGGTTTAAGAAAAGCACGACTGGCGTGGTATATTGCCATGGATCTATTTAAGGATGGGGATATTGAAGGAACTCTAGATGAGATTAACTCCATGCTGGATGGGATTGAACAATCGTTCCGGGATTTGGGCAGGGACAATCACACACAATTTTTTCTAAAAGCTCATTCGGAACGAATCGCCAAGATACTCACCATGCTAGGTCGAAAAGAATTGTTGAAAGATATGAAAGAATTAGATCCGGATCGACGAGATTTGTATCAGGATGCTTTAGATACCATTTCTAAATAAGTTTTTTTCCCACCTAGATAATGTGCCAGAACCACAGCGGTTTTAGTCATTCCCTCCATAATTTCACTATCTCTCAATTTTCTTATTTGATTGAATCTTGATCGTTTTTTCAAGATTGTAATTGGATGAATTAAAATCCAACCCAAAGACCTCAAAATACCTGTAACATGGTTCCAATCCATTTTTACAAAAGCATAACCCAAGGCAACAAACTCCAGCATAATCCGAATAAATCCCACATAAAACGCTACCGAGATAGAATAATTCCCAAAAAGCATAATTAATGAATTCCGGTGATTTAAATAATATTTCCGATGGGTATGCATGGGTAGTGAAACAGCATTTTTATGGTAAATAACTGATTTAGGCTCTGACCAGACTTGGAAACCCATGGCTTGAAAACGCCAACAAAGATCTATCTCTTCCATGTGTGCAAAAAATGTTTCGTCAAATTTGCCCGCAGCGAAGAAAGTCTTTTTCCTAACTAACATGGCCGTTCCAGACGCCCAGAAACATTTTTGGGCATCATCATATTGTCCGCTGTCTTTCTCCTGCTCAAGAAATACTCTCCCTCTGGCAAAGGGAAAACAGAACAGATCCAAGTGTCCTCCGGAACCGCCGGCATAATCAAATATTTTACGATTATAATAATTCAGAATCTTAGGTTGAATTGCAGCAATGGACTCATCACTCTTCATTTGATCCACTAAAGGTTGAAGCCAATTAGGATCTTGGATCGTATCATTATTCAAAAATAATAGGAATTCTCCTTTTGCTATATTTGACCCATAATTGCAACCGCCGGCATAGCCATAATTTTTATCATTTTCCAAAAGTATAATATCGGGATGATTTTCTTTAATCCATGCCTGGCTCCCATCACTTGAAGCATTATCAGAGACAATAATTTCAAAAGACGGAAGAGTGGATTTTTTCAGCGATTCAATGCATTCTGAGAGTACGTCGATGCCATTCCAATGGGGAATTATGATTGAAACAATAGGCTGGGAATCGGTCATAAAGACCCAAAGAGATTATCCGCCGGAGCGAATTTCTTCCAGAATTTTTTGAGCGTTTTTGTCACTGGGGTTTCGATCCACCCAATCAGATAGAACCAATTCTGCATCCATTAACTGATCATTTTTACGATAGATATATACCAATGATGACACCACTTCAGGATAGGCCTTCTGCCAACGATTCCAGGATGCCTTTGTTATAGATTTTTTACCAAAACCGCGGACCTTGACCATCCCCTCCATTTGGACAAATTGTGATCTCATATCCTCTAGAATATTCAGTGCCGTTTCAGGATCTTCTAATTCTTTATAATAGCTATTTGCATATTCTACACGTTTGCTAGGATTGCCGGTTTTACTTTTAATCAGATCTTCCATAATCTTCTTCATTTGCTCTTTTTCACCTAATTCGCCATAAATCATGGCGATTTGATGATGGAGCTCTTCAGATTGGATCGGAATGGTTTCACTAGGAATATTTTGGTTCATTTTATTTAACGTGGTAATAATACTTGTACGAAGATCGGCCAGTTTTTCTTCATCCTTGTTTTTTCTTTTCCGAATCTCACGCTGGTAATCCATATAGTAAGTCACAGCCAGTTGCATGTAAGCACTTCTGTAATTCTGAAGCAGGCGCTTAGTTTGATTATTGAAAAAGACTTTATCGTTCCCAAGATTTCTAAACATATAGCCCGGCTGATAATCCCGATTCCAATTCAAGTAATCTATATCTGCAGGATTATTAAAATCTGCATGGACAAATTCTGTGGACCATACTTTCGATCCCACATCCGTCATCAAATTATCATAAAGCCTTTCTGCATCTACGGGATCAGTTTTATGACTTTTTAATTTAAACGTGAGTCCTTGCATATCCAGATATTGATCAAGTCCGATTCGGTTTTGTTTTGACACTGTTACGGCAAAATAAATGGGAATACGCCAACCGGCATCACTAATGATACGCATAATCATCATATCCTGTACCCGAAGTGCTTGACCACCATACGTCGGTTTCATTTCCCATTCAATAAATCCATCTTCATTTTCAGGGTCATTATAAACCGGAATTTTCACTTTCTGCTTTTCCCAACGCGTTAAACTCGAAGTAAGTTGATCAATCTGGCGATCGGTTAAATTAATAATTCGTGTTTCTTTGTCAGGTCTCGCATCCCGTTGTTGTTTTATGTACCAGGGTGTATTCAACAAACTCAAATTAACTACAGCCACGTCGGTCCGCACTTTTTCAACTTCCTGTAAATACCAAAGAGGAAATGTATCATTATCACCATTGGTAAAAATCACACCATTGGGTTTGCATGATTGTAAAATATTATAGCTATAATCCCAGGCAACATAATTCCCTGAACGATCATGAGAGTGGTAATTGGCATTTGCCATAACTGTTGGAACGAAGACAATTTGCAATGCCAAGGCAAACACAACCAATCGCTTACTCAATTCTTTATCTTGAATATATTCAACAATCTTTTCGCTGATGGCTGATGTACCAACCCCAACCCAGATCGCAAAGGCAAAGAAACTACCTACGTAGGAATAATCCCGTTCCCGAGGCTGCGGATTATCCTGATTTAAATATAAAATGATCGCATAACCGGTCATTATAAATAGAGACATGACAGTAAAAGCCATTCGTTCATCGCGGTAGGCATGGTAGAACATTCCTAGTATTCCTAGGATAAATGCCAATGGAAGACCAAATTGGGTCCAATCGACTCCATCTTCCCTAGTATTTGCGCCCATGGCTGTTACATAAGGATCCGTAGAAGGGCCGCGCCCCGCAAATTGCCAGAGAAAATACCGGTTATACATTTTACGGATCTGATAATCCCAGAAGAAATCCCACTGTTTTCCTTTCTGGTATTTTTTATACTTGCTTTCCTGCGCATTGGAAAATTTTCTAGTCTCGGGATCAGGATATCCTACAGCTTCATGTATCGGTGGAATCCCTTTAAATCGACGAGGGAACATGCCCACATCGCCATACTGCTCACGTTCAAGATAAGAAATAAATGCTTCAACCGTTTCCGGATCATTCTCATCGATATTAGGATTTTGGTTCGAGCGAATGAAGATGAGTGCATAAGTGGAATATCCGATCAGTACCAAAACCATGGAAGTAAGAGCAATTGAAGCTAGTTTCTTTTGGTTTGCAATAGCCCATATCATCCCGCCAAAAATAGCTAAAATGACTCCCGCGGTTGCGCCAATGCCAATGGATGCAGCAATCTTAGGTAGGCCTTTAATGATCACATTATGAATAATGAAAAAGATGACACCAGTGGTACCAACTGTTATTCCAAATGATTGCCATTCAAATTTGTATTTTCTGAAATAAATAATAAGAGCAACAAATGGAAGCGTTAATAGATTTAACAAGTGCAGACCTGTAGCAAGACCAAGCATGTAGGCGATAATTAAAATGTACCTTTCGTGCCCTCTCTCATCCGCTTTCTCACTCCAATGCAAAATAAGCCAAACTACAATAGCGGTGAAAAATGTACTAAAAGCATAGACTTCCGCTTCTACCGCATTAAACCAATGGCTATCTGTAAATGCAAAAACCAATGAGCCCACGATTGCCCCGCCAAATGCTACTAGTGCATCATGAACTGATTCCAATTTTCCGCGCCAATGAAGCACAATCTGTACAATGATTAAATACAGAAACATCACTGCAAAGGCACTGGATAATGGAGATAAAATATTGACACGAAAAGCAATATCATCACTGATTGGAATCATAGAAGCAACTCGCCCAAGTAATAGGAAAAACGGGCTTCCTGGTGGGTGAGGCACACCGAGCGTATGAGATACAGCAATGAACTCCCCGCAATCCCAATACGAGACCGTAGGTGCCATGGTATCAAAATAAACAATAAAAGATATTAGAAATATGACCCCTGCCAGAATTTGGTTTAGGCGATTATAATTAGTATGGATCACAAGTTACTCTTCTTCGGATTTGTTTTCTTCAGAATCATCTTTTTTCTCTTCGATTGGTTCTTCTATTTTTTTCTTTTCTTCAATGAAATTCATTTTGAGTTCACTAACTGTATTGATCAACATTTGTTCCTCATATTCTGATAAGTTCCCTTTTGTCTTTGCCTGTATCATATTCAAAAGATCGATATAAAAAGATGCTTGATCCAAGTTTTGCTCAACCTTATTCGTCATGGGATTTTTCATTTTTCCCATTGCAATCCACGCGCTGGACTGGAACGTACCCACAAGATACATAAAAGATTGTTCGTCTTTACTCGGGTTTTCTTGAGACATAGTCTCCCCTAAAATTTTAATTTAATTCAATATAAAGCCGGGGAATTTAATCCCACTAACTGCGAGACCAAACGATGAAAAGTGAAATGAATTTAAACGTACAAAATTCATCAAACATCTTTGTTACATGAAAAAGAAAAACCACAATTAGGATAATCACAGCATTTTACGATAAACTAATATCCTCTAAGCGATCAGAATAGTCTAGAATAAACATTTCACGAATCATTTTATTTGATTCATTCTTTAGATTTGGATCTCTCTCTACTATTTCAAACGCTAACTTTCTTGCCATATGGATGATAGGCCCGTCTGTGACCATATTGGCAATTTTAAATTTGAAAAATCCTGATTGTTTGATACCAAAAAATTGTCCCGGCCCTCTAAGTTTCAAATCTTCATCTGCAATCACAAAACCGTCATGGGTTTCTTCCATAATGGATAGTCGGGTCCGAGATGTGTCTGTCACATTCCGTTTAACTAAGACACAATAACTCTTTTCTGCACCACGTCCCACACGACCCCGCAATTGATGAAGTTGGGTCAGTCCGAATCGATCTGCATGTTCAACAACCATCACCGTTGCATTGGGTATATCTACGCCCACTTCAACTACAGTGGTAGATACAAGAATACTAATTTCATTTTTGGAAAACCTTTCCATAATATTATCTTTCTCAGCAGCTTTCATCCTACCATGAACCAAACCAACATTTAGATTCGGAAAGATTTTTTCATCTAACTCTTTGTGAGCCTCCACCGCAGCGGCCAAATCAGATTTTTCAGATTCTTCCACCAAAGGATAGATAACCATGCATTGGCGGCCTTCTGCCACTTCATCTTTGATGAATTTATAAACTTTTCCCAACCGTGAAGGTTCTACTACTTTGGTTACCACCGGAATCCGATTTGCTGGCAATTCATCGATGATGGATAAATCCATATCACCATGATAGGTGATAGATAAGGTTCGTGGAATTGGAGTAGCCGTCATGGCCAAAAAGTGTGGATTGTTTCCTTTTTCTACAAGTTTTGCTCTTTGGTTCACTCCAAATCGATGTTGCTCATCAATGATCACCAATCCCAGATTTTTGATTTTGACATCTTCTTGAATTAAAGCGTGGGTTCCAATTACTATTGGAATTTTTCCATTTTCCAAGCCGACCAAAATGGGTGATCGATCTGCTTTTTTCATATTTCCCACCAGAAGCGCACAGGGGATATTGACTTTCTCTAATTCGGATTTGAATGAGTGAAAATGTTGCCTGGCTAATATTTCTGTCGGTACCATCATGGCAACCTGGGCACTGTTACCTACTGCCAAGGCAGAAATCAAAATGGATACTATTGTTTTTCCAGAACCCACATCACCTTGTAAAAGTCGATTCATTGGAATGGGATTTTTTAGGTCCGAATGAATCTCCTTGATCACTTTTTTCTGGGCATCAGTTAATTCAAAATCAAGAGTTTCTGAGATTAGTTTAAAATAGGGCCCTATATCTGAAAGTGGCAGTGCCCCGGAATGTTGAAGACTTCTTTTTCGAAGTGCCATAAGCAATTGCAGAAAAAAATGTTCATCAAATTTGAGACGATGAATTGCCTGATTCAGTTCGCCAATGCCATTAGAAAAATGAATCTTATTTAATGCATCTTTCAAAGAGATCAAATCATGTTCATCCAAAATATATTGTTGAAATATTTCAGGTATATTAGAGTTTAAGTCTAAAACTTCTTTCACTATTTGCCGAAAAAACCGTTGATCTATCCCACCAGATTTCAATTCCTGTGTTAGTGAATAAAGGGGAATCACTTTCCCCGTACTGATAGGATCATCATCCTTTTCTAGTTTGTCAAATTCCGGATGAGTAATGGTAAATCCGCCGTAATAATCCACTTTGCCATGAATGGCTAATTTATCTCCGATTTTGAAAAGGTTTTTGATATAGCGAACACCGTTGAACCAAGTCAGAGTTAAAAGTCCGGTCCCATCACTGACAATCACCTGGAAAATTTTACTACGGCGGGTGGACTTTTCACCAAATGTTTCCACGGTTCCAATGAGAGTAACCACATCGCCCTTTGTGAAATTTCGGATAGGCGAAATAGTTGTGCGATCTAAATGTCTTCTTGGGAAATAATATAAAAGATCATGAATTGTGGAAATACCATGATTATATAGGACTTTTTCACGGCGGGAGCCAACCCCTTTTAAAGTTGAGATAGGTGTGGCAGGATCCAATTAAATTCCCTTTCTAGTGTGTCATTTTAAGTTTGACACAACACTTTCGTTATTTCCATTCCTTTCGGTAGGTATAGGTCACAGTCTTGGTCTCGCCAGAACCAAGAGAAAATGGGAATTGAATCGTGGAAGCATCTTTCTTTTGATAATTGATAGATTCATGCTTAATGATCCAATCGCCGTTAATGTGTTCTATGAGTTGAATATTGACAGCTTCGGACCGTGCATTGGTTACCTGAATTTCTATGACTGCTTCTTCGCTTTTTCGTTGGCGGTCGTAATTCAAAATACGGCGCTTTCCAATCACATCAAAAGCTCGGCCCGATGTGAGGGTGGTAGATTGCCCCTTAGGAACCTGTCCCATATTATCTGCGCCGATGTATTCCAATCCACCAGATTGGGTAAAGGAATACATTTCAACTTTTCCACCTGGAAGCGAAATGCCCAATCCATTGGTCTCAGTATTTTCCATCTTGACCCGAACTTCCAAAGGTTCTTCTTTTTGGCGTCGTTCAAAATTTTCGAAAACATAAGTTTTAGAATAACCAATATCCAAAGGGCCATACATTCGAATGGTGATATTCTCTTTGGCTTCCAGATCATGGGTATCATTCAAGGTATAAATATAATAATCACCCAATTCATCTTTTCCCATCATTGCCATGTTATTTGGATCTACAGCCATGGCAACACGATTCATTCTTTCCGACCTTGGTGGTTTTCCACCAACTTTATTTAAATTTCCCTCAACAAGCTGAAGTTTGCCACCTTCAAAATCAATATTTGAATTATTTGATATCACAGCCTCTGCAATTAATTCTCCCTTTTCTTCATTCAACATTTTTAAGCGATATACCGTCGCCCAAGAAAAATTATTGGATTTATAAACTAATTCACCTTTGACAATTTTATCTGAATCAGAGTTAAGATCCCAAGAAAGAAATGGATTAAATGTAGGAGTGTCTAAATCTTTATTCTCACTTCCCAGATATTCTATTTCATTACGATTAAACGAAATAATTCCACCTGAATTAGATATCGTCACTGATCCACTACTGATTTCCAGGAGAACACCTCCCACCGCTTTTCCATCTTTGGGTTTAACCTTGATTTCTTCACCCCTGAGTTTCTTGAAATAATCTATTCCAGTAAAAATATTATCGTTGAATCTTTGAGATATGATAGTGGCGCCTTCCAAATTTAAAAAAGGCGTATCCCTATGAATACCATTAGGTAAACTGCCCCAAGTCACATAACTGTTACCAGATGGTATTTCCCAACCAACGGGCTGTTTTATCAAGGCGGTTCCATCTTTATAAATGGTAAGAGTGGCATCTTCCGATTGACCTACCAACAAACTGGTTAAAAGGAAAATAAAAGTGTATTTCATTGTAACATCTCCAAATTTGCGGTCACTTTATCAAATTCTTCGGTCAACTTTTTCAGGTTGGATCTTTCTTTTACCACAACCTGTTCAGGAGCACGTTTAACAAAATTATCATTGGATAATTTACCATTGATTCCAGTAATCAACCGGTTAATTTCATTAATCCGTTTTCCCATTCGTTCTTTTTCTTGATCTAAATCTACTAATCCTCCTAGTAAAATGTAGATTTCCATCCCACCCACAACTACGGTGGCGGATTGACCCGGTTTTTCTATAGATGCACCTAATGTCATTTCACCAATTCGTGCCAAAGATTTCAGTAAATCTCCATGGATTTCAAGAAAGGATGCTTGGACATCATCACATCGAACCACTAAATCAGAGTATTTGGAAGGTGGTACATTCATACGACTGCGAATACTTCGGATTGCTGTTACCACTTCCTGAAGCAATGCCATTTCTTTTTCTACATCTTTATTTTGATTTGTTTCTTTCTCTGGCCAAGGTGTTATAATTAAATCAGAAGCTTCTGATTTTTTGAATTTGCTCCATAATTCTTCCGTGATGAATGGGGAATATGGATGAAGCATGGCCAATACGACCCGGATACATTTCAGCGAAATGGTTCTGGCAATATCTGCTTTGGATTCATCATCTCCATAAAATTGTGTTTTAGCAATTTCTACATACCAGTCACAAAAATCATTCCATGTAAAATCATATAATACTTTTGCAGCTTCATTAAAATAAAAACGATCTAATTGACGGTTATAATCATCGATAGTTTTTGAAAGTCTGCTCAAGATCCATTTCTCCGGAAGGTTTAAGTCTTCCTCATCTAGGTTGACTTCTTCATCCCAATTTTCCGGAATATTCATCTGAACAAACCGACAGGCATTCCACAGTTTATTCATAAAATTTCGTCCAATCTCTAAGCGGTCTTTAGAGAATAAAACATCCGACCCTTGAGGCGCCATAAGCATGATGCCGAATCGAACTGCATCGGTACCAAATTCATCAAATAAATCAAACGGATCGGGAGAATTCCCTAGCGATTTGCTCAATTTCTGGCCCGTCTCATCTCGAAGGATTGATGTGAAATAAACATCCTTGAATGGAAGCTCATCCATAAATTCATATCCGGTCATAATCATACGGGCCACCCAGAAAAAGATAATATCTGGACCTGTTACCAACGCATTTGTTGGATAAAATTTCTTCAGATCATGTTCGTGTTCCGGCCAAGTATGGACAGCCATAGGCCAAAGCCACGAACTCGCCCAAGTATCTAAAACATCTGGATCGCGATCCCAATTTTCTGAGTCTTCCGGGCCATCAACTGACACATGAATATTTTTTGAATCTTCTTTGTGAACCCAAACCGGAATTTGATGCCCCCACCATAATTGCCGACTGATGCACCAATCCTTGATATTCTTCATCCAGTGGTTATAAGTCTTTGTCCAATGTTCGGGATGAAACTTTATATCTCCATTATTCACTGCATCCATAGCAGGTTTTGCTATGTTATCCATTTTCATGAACCATTGCTCCGACATATAAGATTCAATGGGAACATGTCCCCGTTCGGAATAACCCACTTTATTCACATAATCTTCTATTTTGTCTAAAAGCCCTTCTGATTGTAAATCCGCCAAAACTGCTTTGCGCGCATCTTCTCGCGATAACCCAACATATTTATCCGGTACATTGGAATTCAGGGAAGCATCGTCATTCATAATATTAATGAATTTCAAATCGTGCCGCTCGCCCATGACAAAATCATTGGGATCGTGAGCCGGGGTCACCTTCACACATCCGGTCCCAAATTCTGGATCCACGTACTCATCAGTAATAATGGGGATCTCTCTCTCTACCAAAGGTAGAGTAACTGTTTTACCAATTAAATGTTGATATCGAGCGTCTTCAGGATGAATGGCTACAGCTGTGTCACCTAACATTGTTTCCGGTCGTGTCGTGGCCACAACTAAATATTCCTGGGAACCTGTAATGGGATAACGAAAATGCCAAAGGTGTCCATTCTTTTCCTTATGAATTACTTCTTCATCACTGATGGCAGATTTAGATACAGGACACCAATTCACTAAGCGATAGCCTTTATAGATAAGACCTTTTTCATAAAGCTTCACGAATGCCGTAAGAACTGCTTTGGTGTACCCTTCGTCCATGGTAAAACGTTCTCTCTCCCAATCGCAGGAGCACCCCAATTTTTTTAATTGGCGAATAATAATACCACCATATTTTTCTTTCCACTCCCATGCATATTCCAAAAATTCTTCTCTTGATAAGTCTTCCTTATTGATTCCCTTTTCCTGCAACATTGACACTACTTTGGATTCTGTGGCAATGGATGCATGATCTGTGCCAGGTATCCAGCAAGCCTCTTTCCCTTCCATTCTAGCTTTACGGATGAGAATATCTTGGATCGTATTATTCAGTACATGTCCAACCGTGAGCATACCTGTTACATTGGGTGGCGGTATTACAATCGTATAAGGCTCTTTTTCGGAATGGGCATCTGCATGGAAATAACCCTGTGTGCTCCAATGGTCATACCATTTATCTTCTACGGTTGCAGGATTGTAGGCTTTATCTAAAGTGGGCTTGGACATAAATAATCTTTAAAAAACTAATAAAACTTATCAAAATAAAGTCTGCAATTTTACGACATTTCCAGAACTCTTTCATTGGAAACATATGCCCAATTATGAATGAATTCAATTCGGAATACATATGAACATATGTGTAAAATCAAACCATATTTAATTTTATACTAATAAATAATAATGACTGATCCAATATTCGGCCCCTTTACCTTTGTAATTCTTTTTATCACGATGATACATTTTCCAATCCTGGGAATTATTTTGATTATTTGGGCTCAGGATCAATTAAAGAAAAGAGACTTGGAAGTTTATGCTCGGTTAGAAGGGATTGCTAAGGATCTTGGTGTTTTGAACCGTACCTTTCCACCGCAAAAAGGGTTATTCCTATTTTCGTGGCTGGTCTACCAAAAACGAGTACGTGATTATTATATTAAATATAATAATTATTTCAGGCGGTTAGATGGACTCCCACCAAAAGAACCGAAACCAGACTCAATTCCACGATTTTTCTATGGTGGGCTATTTGGAAAAACAAGTCTTTCCATGATTATCACAACTGAAGATGATGCAGATCCATTCATTATGGTTTCACAAAAGTCTGAAAAAAAATCAAAGAATTCTGTCTATCATTATAGAGTTATTTATTATAAATCAGATGACTTGGATCTCCCAAAATGTGAAGCAAATCCTGCAGACGAATTAATTGATAGCATTATGCCGGATCCAGATGATATTAATTTTGTATCAGATGAAGACTTTTCAAAAAAGTTTGATTTAATTGGTGAAGATGAATCAAAGATACGAGCTCTATTTAATGAAAATATACGAAGAATTATATCAGAGAATCCTGAATGGGTATGGGAGTTCAACGATGATCAAATAATGATAAAATATCTCATTTCAGGCAATACAATTTCTGAAATGGAAGACATTAAACCATCATTGGGCGAACTAGCTAAAATCCATACTGAATTAAAAAATATAAACTGGTCTGATATTCCGACTCAATTGGATATTGATAAGGACACGCCAGAAGAAATATTAGATCACAAATTATACAAAAAACGAATGGCCACATTTGGTTGTGCTATAGGGTGCGGAACAATTCTTATCCCATTTGCACTTTTCATGTTGTACGGGTTTTTCTCAACATTTGATTTTGAATTGCTCGGACCTGTTTTATTTATGGGTGTCCCAGGATTCCTATTATTTAGATGGGGGCTTTTAGAATGGAAACGAAATAAACAGTTGAAGGCTGATGGAAAGGTACGAGATTCTCAATGATCCTCATCATAGATAATTATGATTCCTTTACTTGGAACTTGGTTCAAAGTCTAGAAATATTGGGCGCAAATGTTTTGGTAAAGCAGAATGATGATTCATCTGCTTTAGCAAATCTCAACGCTGACGGTATTATCATTTCCCCCGGTCCGGGAATACCTGCTGATTCAGGTTATTCAAATCAAGTCATACAACAATTTATGAATCAAAAACCTATTCTGGGCGTGTGCTTGGGTCACCAGTGTATCGGATCAGTCTTTGGTGCGAACATTCAACAATCGAAGCAAATCCTTCACGGAAAAACATCTTTGATTCATCATCAGCAATCGGGATTGTTTGAAGGAATACCTTCTCCGTTTCAAGCGGCGCGGTATCATTCTCTATCTTTGGATTCTATTCCTAACAATTTTGTCAACACAGCTTGGACAAATGATAGGGAAATCATGGCAATTCAGCATGATTCCCTCCCAATATTTGGTGTCCAATTTCATCCGGAATCATTCTTAACACCCATGGGATCAAAAATATTGATGAATTTTTTAAATTATAAAAATGACACAATAGGCGGATGAAAAGGGTAATACTAAAAGAAAAAATACTTTTATTTTGTCTTACCTATAATACAGTGTAAAAAGAAATTTTTGAATGAAATACACAACTATTTTTAAAGGAAATCCTGAATCAGATTTACTAAATATTTTTGCTTCAAATCCGATTGACATTCTTTCTTTATCGTTGGATGATCCTCCCGAAATATTAACAGAATTTGTAAAAAAATATGATGGGAAATTCCTGGCTGGATTCATTTCTTACGAATATGGTGTAAAGCAATTAGGTGTGCCTGTTCACAACTTAAATGATTTCCCCGCAGTCCATTTCAGGGTATACGATTCTTTTGAAAAAAACATACAATTAGAAGAACCAAAAAATATTGATTGGGATCAATTCGAATCAACACTTATAAAATCAGAATATGATTCTGGTTTTGAGAAAATACAAAATCATATTCGTTCAGGTGATTTTTATCAAATTAATTTCACCCATTCATTGAAATCAAAAACGAAGTCATCACCGAAAGAATTATTTCTAAAACTTCGAGAGAAAAACCAAGTTGGATATTCAGTATTTATGGAACATAATGATTGGGCGATTCATTCTCTCTCACCGGAACAATTTATCAAAATAGAAAATCAAATTATTACAACAAAGCCTATTAAGGGAACATTTCCCCGTGGGGAATGCCAAGAAGAAGATAACTATAATCTAAAATCATTATTAAATAGTGAAAAGGAACAGGCAGAACTTTACATGATCATTGATCTTTTGCGAAATGATTTGGGGAAAATATGTAAAACTGGTTCTGTTCAAGTTTTGCAATCAAAATCAATTCAAAAATTGGAAAAAGTATTCCATACGTTTGGTGTTGTTCAGGGAGAATTAAAATCGAACCTTCATCCAGTCGAAGCGCTTCTTTCAATGTCTCCTGGCGGTTCCATCTCTGGCTGCCCCAAAAAACGATCTTGTGAAATTATCCATGGTTTAGAATCTCAAGCACGAGGCATTTATACAGGAACGATCGGTTACATCTTACCAGACGGAACCCTTAATTTTAATATTGCAATTCGAACAGTAACACAAATTGGAACAGAACTAACGCTGGGCGTTGGTGGCGGAATAACAATTGAATCAAACAATGAAAATGAATATATGGAAACATTGATGAAAGCATCTTCATTCCAGCCATGATAAAAGCATTAATCAATAACCA
>Ga0208522_1000584_pt1 | contig 24698 bp, 17 predicted proteins | sample ETNtaG_25_FD_185763 | JGI IMG/M metagenome (GOLD analysis project Ga0208522, IMG submission 185763) | Marine microbial and viral communities from oxygen minimum zone, Eastern Pacific Ocean - ETNP201302SV86 (SPAdes) (version 2) | ecosystem: Environmental > Aquatic > Marine > Oceanic ... | reverse complement strand
AGGAGTTATTACAAAAATAATAGCATGGATTAGTGGAACAATTGCTGGTCCCGTAATAAGTTTTTTTAAACGTAATGGTTTTAAAATTGCCTTGGGTATTCTTGGATTTGTATTTCTTTTTAAAATTGGAGAGGCTTTTCTTGGACGTATGTCCATTATCTTTTACAAAGAGATTGGATTTTCTAAAGGTGATATTGCACTCTATTCTAAAGGTATTGGTTGGGTTACAACAGTCGTATTTACACTTATGGGGGGGTTATTTGCAATACGTTCTGGGGTAGTGAAAGCAATGTTCGTCTCAGGGATACTAATGGCAGCTACAAATCTTTTGTTTGCAGCTCTTGCTTGGTCAGGAAAATCAGAGTTACTCTTTGCCGTAGCTGTATTATTGGACGATATTGCTGCAGCATTCGCCACTGTCGCTTTTGTTGCCTTCATATCACTGTTGGTAGATAGAACGTATACAGCAACCCAATATGCATTGCTTGCCTCCATAGGAACACTTGGTCGAACAACACTAGCAGCCTCATCAGGAGAATTGGTTGACTGGTTAAATGGAGACTGGGGTATATTTTTTGTAATTACCACAGTCATGGTAATACCTTCTTTAATTCTTCTGTGGTTTATTCGAAATAAACTGAAATTGCAGTGAGAAATGATCTATCGTTTATAAACGTACATAAGAAGGCAAATATAAAATCCGAAGTTGTTACCCAACTTCTCTATGGAGATACATTTAAAATAATAGAAAAAAAGAGATCCTGGTTTAAAATTAAAAACGAATTGGACTGTTATGTAGGTTTCATTAAAAAAAAAAAATTTCCTTCAAATCAAAAGAACACTCACAAAATTTGTAAATTGAATGCCATCTTGTATTTTAAGCCAAATTCAAAAAACAAAATTAAAAAAAAACTTAGCTTTGGTTCTAAAATTAAAATTATAAAAGAAAAAAATAAATTCTGCAAATTTGATAATTTATGGATAAAAAAAGAGGATTTAAAAAAAATAAATTACAAAACAAAAGATATATTTAAAAATATTAATAAATTTGTTAACATAAGATATAAATGGGGTGGTAAACATTTCGCTGGAGTTGATTGTTCTGGCCTCATACAATTGTTTGTTAATTTTAATAATAAATATTGTCCTAGAGATGCCAAAGATCAGCTCAAATACTTTAAAAAAAAAATTGAACTAAAAAACATAAAAAAAAATGATTTAATCTTTTGGAAAGGACATGCGGCAGTTGCAATTTCAAAAAATAATCTTATACATGCTTATGGACCATTTAAAAAAACAGTAAAGATGCCGATTGGTAAAACAATTAATCGAATTTATAAAACTGCAAAACTAAAAGTAATAGGAATTAGAAGAATTTCTTAAAATATAGTATTTTAATCACATGAAAAATTTTCTAAATATCTTGGTTATAAGTTTTGTTTTGCTCATCTCTTGTGCAAAACCCACAGTAGTAAATATAGTTTTGCCCGATGACGATAAATTAAATTGTGAAAAATTAGAAAACGCAGTAGCAGATGCACAAGAATTTAGAAGAAAAGCAATAGCCGTTACAGGTAATACTGGGAAAAACCAGGCTGCAGCTATATTATTCTGGCCAGCACTTATGATGACATATGTCAATGCATCCGAAGCTATAGTGGCAGCAAATGAACGAAGCGTTCATTTGATTAATATTATGCAAGACAAAAATTGTAAGAAAGTAGATAAAGTTCTTGCTCATATTGCATCTACACCCAGAGTACAAAGTTTAAAAGATTTGTCGGAAGCATATAAAAATTTAAACGAACTATATAAATCTGGCGCCTTAACTGAAGATGAATTTAGAAAAGAAAAAATACAAGTTTTGGGTCAATAATATCGCAGTAAATTAGACAAAAACATGAAATTCGAACCGCACGACACCTTTACGGTGTACACACTTTCCAAGCGTACGCTAAAAATTTCTAAAATACGAATACACTAGTCGATAAATACAAAATACACTACGACAGCTGCTACTAACCAAATCATATATTACCCTTCCATAGTTTCTTAATTAACGAATCGAATAAAATGTTAAACTTAAATTCAGCAAATTGAAATCAATTAATAGTTTAAATTAATGGCGGAGAGAGTGGGATTCGAACCCACGGTACCTTTGACAGTACACAAGCTTTCCAAGCCTGCGCCTTAAACCACTCGGCCATCTCTCCACTTAAGTTTCTTTATTTATTTTCAAAACACCAATAAAAGCTTCTTGTGGAATTTCTACTTTTCCAAATTGTTTAGCTTTAGCTTTACCTTTTTTTTGTTTATCCAATAGTTTCCTTTTTCTATCCCTAGCTCCACCACCATGAATTTTGGTAAGAACATCTTTTTTAAATCCTTTAATTGTTTCACGCGCAATAATTTTCCCACCAATTGCTGCCTGAATTGGGATTTGAAAATTGTGTCTAGGAATTAATTCTTTAAGCTTTTCACAAACTAACCGGCCTTGGGCATGAGCAAAATCTTTATAGATAATCATAGATAAAGCATCAACAGATTCTGAATTAACAAGTATTCCCATTTTAACCAAGTTTCCTTCTCTGTATTCTGTAATTTCATAATCAAAACTAGCGTAACCACTAGAAATTGATTTAAGACGATCATAAAAATCAAAAACAACTTCATTTAATGGTAATTCATAACTTAGTACAGCGCGGCTTCCTGAATAAGTTAAATTATTTTGAACACCTCTCTTGTCTTGACATATTTTAATTATTGATCCTAAATATTCATCTGGAGTAATGATTGTCGCTTTTATCCACGGTTCTTCTATTGATAAAACCTGCGTTGGGTCTGGCATATCAGTTGGATTTTGCAATTCCTTAACTGATCCATCTCTTTTATTAATTTTATAAATTACACCGGGTGTTGTTGTTATAAGATTAATACCAAATTCTCTTTCTAGTCTTTGAGTTACTATCTCTAAGTGAAGCAAACCTAAAAAGCCACACCGAAAACCTAGTCCCAAAGCGCTTGAGGACTCAGGTTCATAGGAAAAACTAGAATCGTTAAGTTTCAGCTTTGCTATACCATCTTTCAGTTTTTGATATTCTGAATTATCTACTGGAAATAAACCACAAAAAACAACAGGCTTGCTTGGTTTAAATCCTGGTAAAGGCTTATCAATTGGATTTGTGGAATCACATATTGTGTCACCTACTTTAGTATCAGATAAATTTTTTATTCCAGTGATTATAAACCCAATTTCTCCTGATGAAATTTTTTCTACATCATATGGCTTAGGTGTAAATACTCCAACTTTTTCAATTGTATGCTCAGTGTTATTAGACATCATTTTAACTTTCATGCCCTTTGATAAAATTCCATCTATGACCCTAACCAATATTACAACTCCTAAATAACTATCATACCAGCTATCTACCAATAAAGATTTCAATGAATTATTAAGATTTCCTTTTGGTGAAGGTAAATTTTTGACAACAGATTCTAAAATTTCTTCAATTCCTTCTCCAGTTTTTCCAGAACAATTAATAGAACGACTAGTATCTATGCCTATTACATCTTCTATTTGTTTTTTAACTTTTTCAGTATCAGAAGCAGGTAAATCAATTTTATTTAGAACAGGGATAATTTCGTGATTATTTTCAAGTGCTTGATAAACATTGGCTAGAGTTTGTGCTTCTACTCCTTGAGAACTATCCACTATTAAAATTGAACCCTCGCATGCAGATAAAGATCGACTTACTTCATAACTAAAATCTACATGTCCTGGAGTATCAATAATATTAAGAATATAATTTTTTCCATCTTTTGCTTTATAATTTAAACGAACAGTTTGAGCTTTTATTGTAATTCCACGTTCTCTTTCAATATCCATTGAATCTAAAACTTGTTCTTTCATTTCTCTATCCGTTAAACCTCCGCACTTGTGAATTAATCTATCAGCTAAAGTAGATTTGCCATGATCTATGTGCGCAATTATAGAAAAATTGCGAATAATTTCATTCGTAGACATTAGGACCTTAGTGTAGCGCCTGTTATTTTTTGAACAGCTGATATGATTTTTTTACTTACTTCCTCAATATCTTTTTCACTTAAAGTTTTATCTTTAGGTTCCAAAGTCACACTAAAGGCTATAGATTTCTTGCCTGAAGTAATATTTTCTCCCTGATAAACATCAAAAATTTTAACATTTTTTATCAGTTCCTTATCAATTTTTTTAACAAAGTTTATGATTTCCCCAGAACTATATTTTTCATCAATAACAAAAGCAAAATCTCTGACCACTTTTTGATAGTCAGAAACAACAAATTGGGGTTTTGCTTCTCTGATTTTCTTTCTAGACTCAGGAATATTATCTAAAAAAATTTCAAAACCCAAAATATTATCTGTTTTTAGATCTAATTTTTTAATAATTGATGGATGAATTTCTCCAAAATATGCTAGCTCTGGGCCACTTGCCGATCCCAGCGACAACAAGCCTGATCTTCCTGGATGGTACCATTTTTTTGATTTATTGCTTACCGCTATCTTTGAAGTATCAATGCCAATTTCGTTTAAAGTTCTTAAAGCATCATTTTTAATATCAAAAACATCAAAATTTCTCTCTTTTTCAATCCAATTTTTTCTTGAATATTTTCCAGTTTTAATTGCACCAATCATAGTTGATTGTTCTCCGGGTTTATTACCTTTAAAAATAGGCCCTATCTCAAATAACATTAGATCTTCAAAATTTCTATGAATGTTTTTTTTGGCTCCAATAATTAAATTTGAATAAAGAGATGATCTGAGTACATCTAAATCAGTTGAAATAGGATTAGATAATTTTATCTCGCTTTTTAATTCTGAAAATAAAATATTTGTTTTTGAATCCGTAAATGACCAGGTAACTGCCTCTGTATAGCCTTTTGATGCGACTGATCTTTGAGCAAAGTGAAAAAGTTTTTGTCTATAATTTAATGTATCTTTAACATTTTCTTTTTCTGGACTAATTAAAGGTACTTTATCGTAACCTTTAATTCTTGTTAATTCTTCTATAAGATCTATATCTTCTTTAATATCTGGCCTCCAAGTAGGCGGAAGAACTTTCATTTTCTTTCCACTCATTTTTAAAGAACAGCCTAAAGACGTTAAAATTTTTTTTATTTCCGAGCTAGTAATTGTAAATCCAATAACTTTTGAAAATTTATCTGGTTCTAGATCAATTATTTTTCTTTCATCTTTTAGCTTACCTACTATTGAAAATTTACTTGCCTCACCACCACACATATCCAATATCATGCACATTCCAAGTTCTAGACCTAATTTTATAGAATTTGGATCTATGCCTCTTTCAAACCTATATTTTGCATCAGTATCAATATTTAGTATTTTGGAAGTTTTTCTGGTTGATGATGGAAAAAAATATGCAGATTCTAATAAAATATTTTTTGTAGAAAGTTCCGTACCAGATCTGGTTCCACCAATAATTCCTCCAAGGCCTAAAACACCTGATTTATCACTTATTGCACACATATTATTTTCAAGTGTATATTTTTTATTATCTAGGGCTTCAAATGACTCACCTTTTTTTGAATTTCTAACAATGATTTCTTGGTCAATCTTATCTGCATCATAAGCATGCAAAGGTCGATTTAAATCAAACATTACATAGTTAGTAGCGTCTACGATAGCTGAAACCGGTTTTAAACCTAAAGAAATAATTCTTTTTTTTAACCAATCAGGACTTTCTTTGTTTTGAACATTTTTAATATAAACACTTCCAAAAATAGCGCATCCTTGTCCTTTTTCTTTTCTTATTGAAACTTTAACTGGATTTTTAAATTTTTGATTTATTTTAATAGGGGGCTGTTTTTTTAAACGTCCAAGACCAGATGATGCCAAATCTCTAGCAATACCTCTTACCCCTAAGCAATCAGGTCTGTTTGGAGTGATAGCTATATCCATGGTTTTTTCTCCAGTATTTTTAAAATACTTTTCTCCAATATTTTTTTCTTTTTTATTTAATTCAATAATTCCTTCTTTGTCTGAAGATTCATTAAGTTCGTAACCTGAACAAAGCATTCCGTGAGATTCTATTCCTCTTATTTTTGCTATTTTTAATTTCATATTAGTTTTTGGAATAACTGCTCCAGGAGGTGCATAAACTGCAAATAAACCGTCTCTGGCATTTTGAGCTCCACATACAACTTTAACCAAGGTTTCTGAGCCTATATCTACATCACAAAGCTTTAGTTTGTCTGCGTTAGGATGTTTTTGAGATTTCACAACTTTACAAACAATAAAGTTGTCTAAATTTTCATTTGATGATTTTATATTTTCTACTTCCAGCCCAATCTCTGTCAAACGTTCTGCTACTTGATTTAAGTTTGCTTTAGTTTCCAAATGATTTTTTAACCATGACAAAGAAGTTATCATCTGCTCAAACCTCTGTAATTTGTAGGCACGTCAAGTGGATCAAATCCGTAAAACTCTAACCACCTAATATCACTTTCAAAAAAAGCTCTGAGATCATTTATTCCATATTTCAACATGGCTAATCGATCTATCCCCACGCCAAAAGCGTACCCTTGATATTGTTTTGGATTAACTTTTGCATTTTTTAAAACTTGAGGATGTACCATTCCACAGCCGAGTATTTCTAGCCATTTGTCACCTTCTCCAATCTTAATTTTTCCATCTTGAATTTTGTATCCAATATCGACCTCGGCCGAAGGTTCAGTAAAAGGAAAATGGCTTGGTCTAAACCTTATTTTAACTTTTTCAACCTCGAAAAATTTTTTCACAAAATAATATAAGCAGCCTTTAAGGTGACCCATATTAATATTTTGATCAATATGCAAACCCTCTAATTGATGAAACATCGGCGAATGAGTTTGATCACTATCGTGCCTATAAGTTCTTCCGGGAGCAATTATTTTAAAAGGCGGTTTACTCTTTAACATTGTTCTAATTTGTACTGGCGATGTATGTGTTCTTAAAAGTAAATCTTTAGAGTTACTAAGATAAAAAGTATCATGCATATCTCTTGCTGGGTGGTCTTCAGGTGTGTTAAGTGCAGAAAAATTATAATATTCATTTTCAACGTCAGGGCCTTCCTCCACTGAAAATCCAATTTCAGAAAATATAGAAGTAACCTCATCTATAACTTGTGAAACTGGATGAATTTTACCTGTAAAATAAGTTCTGCCAGGCAAAGTTACATCTATTTTTTCGTTTTTAAGCTTTTTATTTATTTCTGATTGATCAAAACTCTCAAGTTTCTTTTCGAGCAATTCTGTTACTTTGGTTTTTAAAAAATTTAATTTTGAAGCAAAATCTTTTCTTTGTGCCTGATCTAGACTTCCTATTTTTTTAAAAAGTTCAGTAATAATTCCCTTTTTACCAAAAATTTCTGTTTTGATTGATTCGTAAGATTTACGATCACTTATATTATTTATTTTACTTAAAATATCTGACTCTATTTGACTAAAATTTTCCATATCAAAGTTTTCTTTATTGATTCTCTCTTCTGATGACGATAATAGAAATAAGTCCCTTAGTTAAGGGAGGATTGTACTTTTTTTACAATAGATTTGAATACTTCTGGGTTATTATAAGCAATATCTGCTAAAACTTTTCTATCAAGCTTAATACCAGACTTATTAAGACCATAAATAAACTTTGAGTAGGTAATGCCCTCTGCTCTTACTCCAGCATTTATTCTCTGTATCCATAATGATCTAAACTCCCTTTTTTTCGCTCTTCTATCCCTATAAGCATATTGCATTGCTTTTTCTAAAGCTTGCCTAGCGACACGAATAGTATTTTTTCTTCTTCCCCATTGCCCCTTGACTTGCTTTAAAACTTTCTTATGTCTAGCGTGGCTTGTGACTCCTCTTTTTACTCTTGCCATCTCAACCTCTCAAACTATAGGGCATATATGACTTAACAATTTTTGAATCTTGTTTAGACATAATTGTAGTTCCCCTTTGTTTTCTTATTTGTGAATTTGTTCTTTTAATCATGCCATGTCTTTTGCCAGCTTGTGGCATTTTTACTTTACCTCTAGCAGTTAATCTAAATCTTTTTTTTGCTGAACTTTTTGTTTTTAATTTTGGCATAAAATTTATGGAGTTTATACAAATATTATATTTGATTTACAATAAGATTATAATGGCTGAATTATCATTATAATTTGTTTTCCTTCAAATTTTGGAGCAATCTCGATTTTTCCTATCCTTGCAGTATCATTAATTATTCGATCCATTAGTTTATTGCCTAGATCTGTATGCTGCATTTCTCTCCCTCTAAATCTTACTGTAAATTTAACTTTATCACCTTTTTCTAAAAATTTTTGTGCATTTTTAATTTTAAAATTATAGTCGTGAATTTCTGTAACTGGTCTAAGCTTGATTTCTTTTAAATTCATAATCCTTTGTTTTTTTTTTGCTTTGTTTGCTTTTTTCTGTAAATCATATTTATATTTTCCAATATCAATTATCTTACAAACTGGAGGATTGGCATTGGGTGAGATTTCTATTAAATCAAGTCCCTCTTGTTTTGCGATTTTTATTGCTTCTTCTTTTTGCAACGTACCAAGATTTTTTCCTTCACTGTTAATAACTTGAACTTCACGTGCTCTAATCCTATCATTAATTCTAGGACCTTTAGGTTTTGTTCTTTTTTGAAAATAATTTTGTTTGAAGTATGGCACTTAGTTTATTGGAAATCTGTTCATTTCGGATATTTTCTTAATTGCTTTATCAACTGATAAAGTTTCTTGCTTTTCTGAACCCAGCTTTCTAATCGTAACACTTTTTCCGCTAACCTCTTTCTTTCCACAAATAAAAAGTAGAGGTACTTTTGATAGAGAGTGTTCTCTAATCTTGTAATTTATCTTTTGATTTTTTAAATCCACTTCTGCGTTTATACCTGCTTTCATGCATTGTTCAAATATTTTTTTTGCATAATTATCAAACTCTGAAGCTATTGGTAATACAACAACTTTTAAAGGTGTTAACCACAAAGGTAATTTTCCTGCGTAATGTTCTATTAAAATTCCAATAAATCTTTCTAAGGATCCAAATAAAGCTCGATGTAACATTACTGGAACTTTTTTTGATCCATCTTTTGCAACATATGAAGAACCAAGTCTTGAAGGTAAATTCAAATCTACCTGTAAAGTTCCACATTGCCAGTCACGACCAATTGTGTCTCTAAGAACAAAATCTATTTTGGGTCCGTAAAAAGCTCCTTCTCCTTTATTGATTTCATATTTAAGTTTTGATTGTTTTATTGCTTTTAATAAAGCTGATTCTGCTTTATCCCAAATTTTATCATCGCCTACTCTTTTTGATGGCCTGTCAGAAAATTGAAGTAGAACATTTTTAAATCCTAAATCTTTATAAATTTCTAATATTAAGTTTGTTACACTTAAGCATTCACCAGTAATTTGATCTTCGGTGCAAAAAATATGAGCGTCGTCTTGAGTAAAAGCTCTAACTCTTAATAATCCATGTAATGCGCCGGAAGGTTCATATCTATGCACTTTACCAAATTCAGAAAGCTTTAGAGGAAGATCTCTATAGCTCTTAAGTCCCTGATTAAATACTTGTATGCCTCCTGGACAATTCATGGGTTTAATAGCAAAAACTTTTTCATCAGGTGTTTCAGAGGTAAACATGTTTTCGCCAAATTTTTCCCAATGACCTGATTGTTCCCATAAAGTTTTATCTAGTATTTCGGGAGTATTGATTTCTTTATAACCAGCATTTTTTTGTTTCTGTCTCATGTAGCCAACAAGAGTTTGAAATAAAGTCCAGCCCTTGTGATGCCAAAATACTGCACCTGGGCTTTCCTCTCTAAAATGAAATAGATCCATTTCTTTTCCTAGTTTTCTATGATCTCTTTTCTCTGCTTCTTCTAATTTTGAGATGTATTCTTCAAGCTCTTTTTGAGTTCTCCAGCAAGTTCCATATATTCTTTGCAACATTTCATTTTTTGAGTCTCCTCTCCAATACGCACCGGAAACTTTTGTAAGTTTAAAAGCCTTCCCAATTTTCCCAGTGGATGATAAATGAGGTCCTCTGCAAAGATCATGCCATTTGCCATGATAATATATAGAAACCTCCTCATTTTCAGGAATGTCATTAATTATCTCTGCTTTGTAGTTTTCTCCAATCTTTTTAAAATGATTTATAGCATCATTTCTTTTCCAAACTTCTCTTTTTGTTAATTCGTCACGGTCAACTATTTCTTTCATCTTATTTTCTATTTTTTTAAGATCTTCATCTGTAAAAGAATCTTTTCTTGAAAAATCATAATAAAACCCATCTTGAATAACTGGTCCTATTGTTACTTGAGTGCCAGGAAACAATTCTTGAACTGCCATAGCCAAAATATGAGCAGCATCATGTCTTATTACTTCCAAACCTTCTTTGTCTTTTTGTGTAATAATTTTAACTTGAGAATTATTTATAATAAAAAAACTTAAATCTTTTAACTCGCCATTAACTTCCATGATGCAGGCTTCTTTAGCTAAAGATTTGCTAATTTTTTTAGCAATTTCAAATCCATCTATTTTATCTTTGAATGGAATCTTTTTACCATCTGGTAATTTTATATCTGGCATGATTTAAAATGACTGTATCAATTTTTTATATTCAGTAAAAGTTGTGTAACACATTTTATCAACATCAAATTTTTTTAATATATTTTTTCTGCCTTCTATACCAATTGATTTCAATGAATTATAATCCTTTTCCATTACCATCTTTATAGTATCAGCTAAATCCTTAGGATTGCCACTTTTAAACAGAAAGCCAGTTTTGCCATCAATTATAGTTTCTTTTGATCCTCCTATATTACTCGCTATGATAGGAACTTCCATTGACTGAGCCTCAACTGATACTCTTCCAAAAGACTCGGGTTCTATTGAGCTTGAAACAACTAAATTTGAAATACTATATGCAATGGGCATTTCTTCACAATGATTAATAAATTTTACAATTTTATTCAATCTATATTGCTGTACCAATCCAACAAGTTTTTTTTTATATACACTTCTTCCTTGGTCACTGCCTAAAATAATAGTTTCAAAAGAGGGTATATTTTGATCGTCTGAAAGATTTTTTATTGCTTCAATAAAAATTAATTGTCCTTTCCAACTTGTTAATCTTCCTGGTAATAAAATAATAAATTTATTTCTATCTATTTTATATTCTTTAGAAAATTTATCTGCTTTGACTGGCAAAACTCTTTTGTAGTAAAAGAAGTTAGTATTAATACCTCTAAAAATTACTAAAAGTTTTCGTTTCTTGTTTAAGAAAAAATTTCCATAATTTTCATTAATATGTGAAAAAATAAAATTTGAACCAGCAATAACTAAATTTGATCTTACCATTGCTGAATTGTAAAATTTTTTTATTTTACTTTTGAAATTATATGTTCCATGAAATGTAGTTACAAATTTTCTTCTAGTAATCTTCGTTGCCAAAAAGCATGACCAAGCTGGCGCTCGACTTCTTGCATGAACAATATTTATATTAAATAAGATTATAATTAATGAGATTGCCAAAAAATTAAAAAATATCAAAATCGGGTTTTTGGATTGAACGGGTAATCGAAAAATTTTTACCTTCTTTTTGTTTACAAATTTAAGTAGAGGGCCACCGCTTGTGACAATAAAAGATTTGCATTTTTGTTCTGGCAAATAGTGGGCTAGATCATAGCATCCGGTTTCTGCGCCTCCATAACCTAATTTTGGTATCACTTGTAAAACTTTTATTTTTTTTTCCATTTTTTTGAAATATTATAATACGACAAATGAATTACAAAAGATCTAAATATTTTACAACTTCAAATAAAAAAAAGATAAAATATTTCTTTTTAAATAAAAATAGCGAGATTACTATAGTTTTTTTCCATGGTTTTATGTCGGATATGATCGGGAAAAAGCCTATTGCTATCGAAAAATTTTGCAGATTAAAAAAAATAAATTTTATAAAATTTGAATATTCCGGTCACGGAAAATCATCTGGAAAATTTATCGAGGGCAATATCTCTAAGTGGACAATTGAAGCAAGACAGCTTATTAAAGCTAAGTGTAAAAATAGTAATAAATTAATATTTGTTGGATCTAGCATGGGTAGTTGGATAGCTTTAAATTTGTTTTCTATTTTTAAAAAAAAAATTAAAGGTTTTGTAGGAATCGCTTCAGCCCCTGAATTTTTAGAAAATTTAATGTGGAAAAAATTTAGCCAAAGTGTAAAAAATATAATAATAAATAAGAAAATTTATTATCTTGAACGCAATGGATTTACTTATCCTCTTACCAAACAATTAATTTTTGATGGAAGAAAAAATAAAATTTTTAATAAAAAAATAAATTCTAAAACAAATATTGTATTATTTCATGGTGCAAAAGATGAAGTTGTACCAATAAATTTTTCAAAAAAAATATTAAAAATTTTTAAAAATTCTAAGAAAAAATTAATTAAAATTAGAAATGGCGATCATAGTTTATCAAAAAAAAATGATCTTAAAAAAATATGTTCAGAATTAACAAGCATTTTAAAAAGCCTAAATTCTGATTAAATTGCTCTTAAAAAATTTTTTTTCAAAGACAGAGGGTTTGAAAGCTTATTAATCATTTCTTTTGGGCAGATTTGTTTAAATTTTTTAATTTCTATATCTAAATTATCAAGAATTTTTTTTGCTACTTTTGAATGTGTTTCTTTAAAATGATCTTTAATTAAATTTGTTAAACAATTTTTCCAATAATTAGTTTCTGGAATCAACCATATTATAGAGTTTGGATTCGCATAATTTTCAAATTCATCGTTTGGATCATAAATAAATGCCATACCACCTGTCATTCCTGCAGCAAAATTATCTCCTATCTTCCCTAAAATAACAACTGTTCCCCCTGTCATATATTCACAACCATTTGAATCACATCCTTCGATTACCGCCTCGGCTCCAGAATTTCTTACAGCAAATCTTTCTCCCGATTGCCCTGCAGCAAAAAGTTTTCCGGATGTTGCTCCGTAAAGAATTGTATTGCCAATAATAGTATTTTCATTGCTAATCAAACCACTTTCAGCTGGAGGTTTTACGACAACTGTAGCCCCGGACAATCCCTTTCCAACATAATCATTTGCTTCTCCAGTTAAATTTAATTTTAAACCCGTTATCCCAAAAGCCCCCAGCGATTGTCCAGCTGATCCTGATAAGTTAACTATGATTGAATCTTTTTGTATTTTTTTTTCACCAATTTTTTTGTAAATGTAATGTGATAATCTTGTACCAACAGCTCTATGGGTATTTTTTATTTCGAAATCTGTAATAATTTTATTTTCTTTTCCAATAGAATTTTCAATTTTTTTATAAATTTCTTCATCCAATGTTTCAGGAACTTCATTAACTAATTGTGGCAAACAGTATCTTTTATTGGTTCCTGGGTCTGCCTGCACCAGCAAAGGACTTAGATCTAGATCATCTAAATTTGATGTTCCCCTGCTTATCTGCTTTAACAAATCTGTCCTACCTACAATATCATTTAAACTTTTAAAACCCAGTTTAGCTAAAATTTCTCTAACTTCCTGAGCAATAAAGTTAAATAAATTAACAACCTTCTCAGGCGTGCCTGTAAATTTTTTTCTTAAGTTTTCATCTTGCGTACAAACTCCAACTGGGCAAGTATTTGAGTGACATTGTCTTACCATTATACAGCCTAACGCCACCAAGGAAGTGGTTCCTATTCCAAATTCCTCTGCCCCCATCATTGCTGCCATAACAACATCCCTTCCAGTTTTGATGCCTCCATCAGTTCTTAATGTAACTTTATGTCTGAGACTATTTAAAGTTAAAATTTGATTTACTTCTGTAAGACCCATTTCCCAAGGAATTCCTACATATTTTATGCTAGTTTGTGGACTAGCTCCAGTTCCCCCCGAATGACCTGAAATCAAAATTACATCTGCTTTTGCTTTTGCAACCCCAGCAGCAATAGTTCCAACTCCAGTTGAAGCTACTAATTTTACCCCCACTCTTGCTTTCGGATTTGATTGTTTTAGATCATAAATAAGCTGAGCCAAATCTTCTATAGAATAAATATCATGGTGTGGAGGAGGTGATATTAGAGTAACCCCAGGAGTAGAGTGTCTAAGCTTTGCAATTTCTTTGGAAACTTTAAAACCTGGGAGCTGACCCCCTTCACCAGGCTTGGCTCCTTGCGCAATTTTTATTTCAATTTCATTACAATTATTGAGGTATTCAATTGTTACTCCAAACCTTGCTGAAGCTATTTGTTTTATTTTAGAATTTGCACTATCACCATTTTCTTTTTTAACAAATCTTTTAGAATCTTCTCCTCCTTCTCCACTACAAGAAGCAGCTCCAATTCTGTTCATTCCAACAGCCAAAGTTTCGTGAGCTTCAGCTGATAGTGCTCCATGGGACATGCTGCCACTTCCAAATCTCTTTCTAATATTTTCAATACCTTCAACTTCTTGAATAGCTATTGATTTAAACATTTTTTTAAAATCCAACAAATCTCTCAGGTTTATAATTGATAAATCATAAATGCTCTGAGCATATTTTTTGTATATTTCATATGAATTTTTGCTTACAGCTATTTGGAGCATGTGTATCAAGTTTCCTTGATATTGGTGTGTTTCTCCACTTTTTCTATATTTGTAAATTCCTCCTATTGGTAAAATTGAAATATTTTCCTGAAAGGCTTTTTCATGAATTTTTTTTAATTTTTTTTCAATTCCGCTAATCCCTATTCCAGAAATTCTTGAAGTCATTCCTGGAAAATACTCTGCTACAAGAGATCTGCTTAGTCCAACGGCTTCAAAATTACATCCTCCTCTATATGCGCTTAAAACTGAAATACCCATCTTTGACATAATTTTGAGTAATCCTTTATCAACAGATTTTACATATCTCTTAACACTTTCCTCAAAAGTAATTTTTCCAAATAAACCTTTTTCATATCTCTGAAATATAGAATCAAAGGAAATGTATGAATTTATTGTTGTAGCTCCAACGCCCAGCAAAACTGCAAAGGAATGTGTGTCTAGAGCTTCGGAAGTTTGAACATTAATTGAAGCGAAGCCTCTTATGCCTAAATATACAAGTCTCGAATTAATTGCACCAATAGCTAAAGCCATGGGTACAGGAATTTTTTTTTTGTTATTGTTCTTATCAGTTAAAATTAAATGCTTAGAACCTTCTCTAACTGCTGTTTCTGCCTCAAAGCGTAATTCTTCTAATCTTTTTTTTAAAGTTTGATCAAAATTAAACGTACAATCTAAAACTTTAATGTCCTTTTTAAAAAAATCTGAAAATTTTTCAAACTGCGAATTAGATAAAATTGGACTATCAAGAACATAAATATTATCCTCTGTTAAATTTTCAAAATCAAGAATATTACCCGTATTTCCAAAACGAGTTTTTAAACTCATCACTTCGCTTTCTCTAAGAGAATCTATTGGTGGGTTTGTCACCTGGCTAAAGTTTTGTCTAAAAAAATGAGATAATGGTCTATATTTATCTGACAGTACCGCAATCGGCGTATCATCTCCCATAGAACCTGTTGCCTCTTTTTCATCTTCTACCATTGGGTGTAAAATAAGTTCTAAATCCTCAACATTAATTCCCGCTAGAAATTGTCGACGTCTTAATTCGTCTTTTGAAAAGAAAAATTTTTCTTTTGTAGTATAAAATTTTTTATCTAAATCTATAATTTGTTTATTATATTTCTTGTGATCTTTTGAAATTTTATTTTTTAAGGTTTTGCTGTCATAAACTTGTCCTTTTTCCAAATCAACAGCAATGGCTTGTCCAGGTCCTAATCTGCCTTTAAAAATAATTTTTTCATTTGGAAAAGGAACCATTCCAGTTTCTGATCCGGCGAACAATAATTTATCTGATGTTACTGTATATCTTAATGGTCGTAATCCATTTCGGTCTTGCGCTGCAATTACCCATTTGCCGTCTGTTGCTGATATCGCGGCTGGTCCATCCCAAGGTTCTATAGTACTGTTTAAAAAATTAAATAATTGCTGATGAGATTTTGAAACAGTTTTTCTCCTTTTTGACCATGCATCAGGAATGAGCATAAGTTTTGCAAGGGAAACTGATTTCCCTGATCTGACAAGTAGTTCAAAAACATTATCTAGAGAAGCTGAATCTGAGTTTCCAGCTGTAATAACTGGTTTTAAATCATCCATATTTTTAAAAAGTTTATTTTTCATGCTTTGCTCATGAATTTTCATCCAATTAATATTCCCTTTAATTGTGTTAATTTCTCCGTTGTGAGCTAGAGTTCTAAATGGTTGAGCTAAATCCCAGCTGGGGAAAGTATTCGTAGAATATCTTTGATGAAAAATTGCAAATCTTGAAATAAATCTTTTATCTAACAAATCTGGATAAAATTCTGACAAACCTTCTGCCAAAAACATCCCTTTATAAATAATAGATCTAGAGCTAAGTGAAGATATATAAAAATCTTTTATTCTTGATAAGCGTGACTGTTTTTCAATTTTTTTTCTAACAACAAATAAATCTCTTTCTAGATTGTCATCTTTTAAATTTTTATTATTTGATTTGAAAATTATCTGTACAATTTCAGGTCTAGTATTTTCAGCTTTAATTCCAAGGACTTTTGTATTAACGGGAACTTGTCTCCATCTGTACACATAGTAGTTATTACTTAAAAGTTCATTTTCAACTATAGTTTTGCATTTCTCCTGGGAAACATAATCGTTGCGAGGCAGGAAGATCATACCAACACAAATTTCTCCTTCTTTGTGTTTTCGACCTGCGTTTTCAATTCTCTCAACAAAAAAATCTTTTGGTATTTCTATGTGGATTCCTGCCCCATCGCCGGATTTTCCGTCAGCATCAACCGCTCCTCGATGCCAAACAGCCTTTAATGCTTGAATTCCATACTCTACAATTTTTCTAGATTTTTTCCCTTCAGTAGAAGCAACAAAACCAACACCACATGCATCATGTTCGTATCTAGGGTCGTAGCATTTTGCTTTGGTTAATTTTTTTAAATTTTTATTAAATAGTTTCATTTATGCAGCCTTAACTTTCTTTAATTTTTTTTCTTGTAAATACTTATTAATTGAAACAGCTGCTTCTCTTCCATCTCTTATACTCCATACTACAAGAGATGCTCCTCTTACAATATCTCCTGCAGCAAAAACGCCTTCTGTATTCGTTTCCATTGTCGTTAAATTAATTTTAATAGTTCCCCATTTTGAAACTTGAAGATCAGGAAAATCAAAAAGCTCAGGAAGATTTTCAGGATCAAAACCTAGTGCTTTTATTACCATATCTGTTTTTATTTCAAAATCTGAACCTTCTATAGGTTCTGGGTTTTTTCTTCCAGAAGAATCTGTTTTTCCAAGTTGCATCTTTTCTATTAAAATAGAAGAAATTTTTTTATCACCAATAAATTTTTTTGGATTTGATAGCCAAATAAATTCAACTCCTTCTTCTTCGGCGTTATAAACTTCTCTTGACGATCCCGGCATATTTTCTTTGTCTCGTCTATAAAGACATTTTACAGATTTTGCATTTTGTCTTACTGCAGTTCTCACGCAATCCATAGCGGTATCACCACCACCGATCACAACTACATTTTTATTTTCAGCATCAAGAATTCCATTATCAAATTTTTCAACTTTATCTCCTAGACCTTTTCGATTAGAAGCTATTAAAAAATCCATTGCAGGAAAAATATTATTCAATTTATCTCCCGGTAAATTAACTTCTCTTGCTTTATATACTCCTGTGGCTATCAAAACTGCATCGTGCTCTTCTCTTAGCTCAGCTAACGACTTATCTCTCCCAATTTCCGTTTTTTGAAAAAACTTTATTCCACTTTTTTTTAAGAGATTAGTTCTTCTTTCTACTACAAATTTTTCTAATTTGAAATTTGGTATACCATAAATTAAAAGCCCTCCCGGCCTATCATATCTGTCGTAAATAGTAATTTTATATCCTAATTTTCTAAGTTCTTCTGCACACGCTAATCCCGCGGGTCCAGCTCCAATAATTCCAACCGATTGATTTTTTTCCTCTTTAATTTTAATTGGCTCAATCCAATTTTTTTTCCAAGCCATTTCAGTAATATGTTTTTCTACTGAACCTATTGTAACTGTTCCATGACCAGATTGTTCAATAACGCAATTACCCTCGCACAAACGATCTTGTGGACAAATACGACCGCAAACTTCTGGCATATTATTTGTGCTGTGAACTAATTCGTTTGCTTCTTTTAATCTTCCTTCAGCGGCTAACTTTAACCAATCAGGAATGTTATTGTGCAAAGGACAGTGAATTTGGCAAAAAGGAACCCCGCACTGAGAACATCTACTTGACTGTTCTTTTGCCTTCTCATAAATGAATTCATCATAAATTTCTTTAAAATCATCAACTCTTTCCTTCGCTTCTCTTTTTTCTGGCGTCTGTTGATCAAGTTTTACGAATTTAAGCATTTTTTCAGTCATAATTTCCTTGTTTTATTTTCTTCTTTTATACCAGTATAAATGCGGCTAAAAGCATTTTTAGGGCAATATAGCTGACATATATTTTAAAAAATCTAATGAATTTGTGATTTATATTGCATATCTGCTATGCAATACTATTTAACAATGCTTTCATCCATAGAAATACTAATTCTTTCAGCGATTCAAGGAGTTTCCGAATTTCTACCAATAAGCTCTGTCGCTCATCTTCTTTTAATTTCGAAATATTATGTGTTCGTTAACCAAAATCTATTGATTGATATATGTCTACATTTGGGATCGCTTCTAGCAATTGTAATTTATTTTAGGAACGACTTATTTCATTTTATTAAAAATAAAAATTTCTTAATTAAAATTTGTATCGCTACCATTCCAATTATACCGGTTGGCTTTATTCTTTATCAAACTGGAATTATAAACCAATTAAGAAATCTTGAAGTGATCGGGTGGACCAGCCTAATATTTGGAATTTTTCTTTATATAGCAGATAAAAAAAAAATCACGAAAAAAATTAACGAAGATTTTTCAAATCTATCAGCCTTAATAATAGGCTTGTTTCAAGTTTTAGCTTTAATACCTGGAGTTAGCAGATCTGGAATCACAATTACTTCAGGAAGAATGTTAGGATTTAATAGATTTGACTCTGCAAAAATTTCATTCTTATTATCAATTCCAACTTTATTTGCTGCCAGTATTTTAGGTATATTTAATATTTACAAGGAAGAAAGTCCGGAACTAAATTTTTTAGCAATTATTGCAGTCATATTTTCTTTCATTTTTTCTTATCTTACAATTTCAATTTTTTTAAACTTTGTTAAAAAATTTACATTAAATGTATTTGTTGTTTATCGAATAATTCTTTCTTTAATAATACTCTCTGTTGTTTATTTATAATTCTTCTCATAAATTGGAGCAAGTTGTGATAAGAGAACACCTGCAAGAATTAGTGAACAGCCAATAATATTATTTATATCTAAAAATTGATTCAATATTATCCAGGCTGCAATTGCAGCTACAACACCTTCCAATGACATAACTATTGCTGCTGGTGCTGCTGAAATGTTTCTTTGTCCAAAAAGTTGTAAAGCAAATGCGGCTCCACCTGATAAAATTCCTGCATATAAAATTTCAAATGTTTCTAATTTAATTTTTGAAAAATCAATTTCTTCAAAAATTAAAACAAGCACAAAAGATAATGTTGCTACTATTAGATTTTGCATCAAAGCAATAAAGAAAGGTAAATCAAATTTTAAAATAATTTTTCCTATATAAATAATATGAAGCGCCCAAAATACAGCACCGATTAAAACCAAAGTATCGCCAAATCTAACTTCAACATTATTAATATCGCTTAGAAAATAACCTCCTAATACACATGCAAATACAGATGGCCATATTGACCAATGCAGCTTTTCAGAAAATAAAAAATAAACAATAATAGGAACCATTGGCACATAAAAAATTGTAAAAAAAGCAGAGTTAGCTACATCTGTGTAAAGTAAAGAGACTTGCTGGAAAATGCATCCCAAAAACAAAAATATTCCTACTGGAATTATAAGTTTTATGAATTCAGATGTTTTGTTGTTGATTTGTTGTTTAATTTTTTTTTTTTCAAATAAAAAAACAAAAGGAGTTACAGCTAAAAAACCAACATAAAATCTTACGCTGTTAAAAGTAAAAGGGCCTATATTATCCATGCCCGTATCTTGTGCTATAAAGGTAGTGCCCCAGATTAGTGTGCAAATAACTAAACAAATAAACGATATAGCTTTTTTCATAAATAAAACTATACCGCTAATTTATAGGCAAAATCTTTTCCTAAGCTTTCCTTTAAATGCGCACAAAAACGAGCGCCTTCAGCGCCATCTATAACTCTATGATCGTAGGACAAAGACAATGGAAGCATAACTCTACTTTCATATTTCTCTCCTACTAATATTTGTTTAGTTTCTGCTCTCCCTACACCTAGAATAGATACTTCAGGTTGGTTAATTATAGGTGTGAAAAAACTTCCTCCAATGCCGCCTAGGCTTGAAATTGTCATTGACCCACCAAAAAATTCTTTTTTGTTGATCTTTAGCTCTCTAGAAAGCTTAGTGATTTTTTTAAGTTCTTTTCCAAGTTCAGTTATATCCTTTTTATCTGCATCTCTAATCTTTGGAACCATTAGGCCGTGCGGTGTATCAACTGCTATTCCTATATGAAAGTACTTTTTGTATATAAGTTTTTCTTTTTTTGAATCTAAAGAAGAATTAAAGTTTGGATAATCTTTTAATCCTTTTACAACTGCTCTAATAATAAATGCTAGTGGTGTAATAGAAAGTTTTTCACCTGTATACAAATCTCTTAAAGATTTTCTAAATTTTTCCATTTCAGTTATATCTACTTCATCATGTTGTGTTACATGTGGAATTTCACTCCAAGATTTTTCTAGGTGTGGACCTGCTATCCTTTTAACTCTAGATAATGGTTTTATATCAATCTCCCCAAATTCAGAGTGCTCATACTCTTGAGATGTTAATGTTTCTTTCTTTTCAACATTTCCTGCAATTGATTGTTTGATAAATAATTTTACATCTTCTTCAGAAACTCTTCCTTCTCTCTGTGAACCTTTTACTTGATATATGTTAGCACCAAACTCCCTTGCTAATTTTCTTACTTTTGGACTTGCGCTAACTATTTCTTTTTTATCTGTCATCTTTATAATTCCGTAGGAATAGGTTTGTTTTTATCAATATTATATTTTTTCATCGCCTTTTCTGCATACTTTGATGGAATGAGCTGTTCTTTAGCAAGAGCACTTAAAGCGTACGTAATGATATGTTCTTTATCCACTTCGAAAAATTTTCTTAATTGCTTCCTTCCATCACTTCTTCCATACCCATCTGTACCAAATGAATAAAAAGGTTTTGCGAGATAGGGTCTAATCTGATCAGCAAAACTTCTAACATAATCTGAAGCAGCTATAATTGGACCATCTCTTTTTTCTAAACATTTTTCTACATAAGATTTTTCTGGTTTTTCTCCTGGATGCAAAAGATTTTTTCTTTCAATTTCCATGCCCTCCTTTCTTAATTCATTAAAACTTGTAACACTCCAAACATCGCTATCAATATTATATTCTTTACTCAAAACCTCAGCTGCTGATATCATTTCTCTTAAAATTGTTCCGCACCCTAACAACTGAATTTTTATTTTTCCTTTGTTATTAAACTCTTTAAAGAGATACATGCCTTTTAGTATTCCTTTTTCACAATCCTTTGGAATTGCTGGATGTTTATAATTCTCATTCATTACTGTTATGTAGTAAAAAACATTTTCTTGCTTATCATGCATTCTTCCTAGCCCTTCTCTTAAAATCACCGCTAGCTCATAAGCAAATGTTGGATCGTAGCTAATACAATTTGGAATCGTTGATGCTAATAAATGACTATGTCCATCTTGATGTTGCAATCCTTCTCCAGCTAAAGTAGTTCTTCCAGCGGTCGCTCCAATTAAAAAACCTCTTGCTTGAGAATCTCCAGCAGCCCAAACAAGATCCATTACTCTTTGAAAACCAAACATAGAGTAAAATGTGTAAATTGGTATCATCTCTAAATCATGGTTGGTGTATGATGTTCCTGCTGCAATCCATGAAGACATAGCTCCTGATTCGGTTAGGCCTTCTTCTAAAACTTGTCCCTTTTTATCTTCTTTATAAGAACTCAGTTGTTTTGAATCTTCTGGTTCATATTTTTGACCTTCATGTGCATAAATACCAATTTTTTGAAAGAAGCCTTCCATTCCAAAAGTTCTTGCTTCGTCAGGTATAATTGGAACTAATTTATGAGCAATGTTTTTATCTCTTAATAAACTTGTTAACATTCTTACTAAGGCCATAGTAGTCGACATTTCACGACCCTCGGAAGATTTCAGCATATTTTCAAAAATATCTTTTGCAGGTTTTTTGATCGGTTTAGCAAAAGAACTTCTTTCAGGCAAATTACCTCCCAACTTCATTCTTCTTTCTTTAATATATTTAATCTCTTCTGAATTATCGTTTGGTTTATAAAATTCTACATTTTTTACTTGTTTGTCTGTAAGAGGAATGTCAAAACGATCTCTATAATAGAGTAAATCTTCTTCTCCTAATTTTTTTTGTTGGTGAGTAGTGTTTATGCTTTCTCCTGATTTTCCCATACCATAACCCTTGATTGTTTTTGCTAAAATCACAGTAGGCTGACCTTTGGTTTTCATCGCCTCATGATAAGCTGCATAAACTTTATGAGGATCATGGCCCCCTCTATTAAGTTTCCAAACATCTCTATCGGTCATTGTTGAAACTAACTCCTTTAACTCAGGATATTTTCCAAAAAAATTCTCACGTACATAGGCCCCATCATTTGCTTTAAACGCCTGATACTCTCCATCAACGCATTCGTTCATTCTTTTTATTAACAGTCCTGATTTATCTTTTGCAAGCAATTGATCCCAGTAAGATCCCCATATAACCTTGATTACGTTCCATCCAGCTCCTCTAAAATTACCTTCTAGTTCTTGAATAATTTTTCCGTTTCCTCTAACTGGGCCATCTAGTCTTTGTAAATTACAATTAATAACAAATATAAGATTGTCCAATTTTTCTCTTGAAGCTAAACTTATAGCGCCTAAAGATTCGGGTTCGTCCATTTCTCCATCTCCAAGAAATGCCCAAATTTTTCTACCTTCATCTTTTAATAAGCCTCTGTTAATCAAATACTTCGTAAATCGTGCTTGATAAATTGATAGAATAGGACCAAGCCCCATTGACACAGTAGGAAATTGCCAAAACTTAGGCATTAACCATGGATGAGGGTAAGATGACAATCCATCAACTCCCACTTCTTGTCTAAAATAGCTCAATTGTTTCGCAGTAAGTCTTCCTTCTAAAAAGGCACGCGCATACATCCCCGGAGCACTATGTCCTTGAAAATAAATTAAGTCTCCTCCAAATTTATTATTTTTTGCCCTCCAAAAATGATTCATTCCTACATCATAAAGAGTGGCGGCAGAAGCAAACGTACCTATATGACCTCCAAGTTCAGGATTTTTCTTATTGGCTTTAACTACCATTGCTGCTGCATTCCATCTAATTAAAGATCTAATTCTCCTTTCTATATTTTGATCACCCGGAGATTTAGTTTCAGATTCAACAGGTATGGTATTGATATAAGGTGTAATTCTGGTTAGCGGTCTATTAGATCCTTCTTTATAAGCTTCATCAATTAGTTTTTTTAGTAAGTAATGAGCACGATCAGATCCGTCTTTTGCAATAACAGCGTCTAATGAATCTAACCATTCTTTAGTTTCTATTGGATCAATATCTGAACCGTTAGAACGGGCAGGAATTTTTTTAATTATTTCTTTTTCTTCTGGTTGAGTTACTGTTGATTCTGCTTCTTCAATAATCTTTTCTGTTTGTGGCAGAATTTCTTCTTCTTTCAATACCAATGGTTCTTCTTTTGTTTGTTTAATTTTTTTTGGTTTTTTTTTCTCTTTTATATTTTCAGAAATTTCAGATTGATTTTCTTCAATAGTTGCTAGAGTGCTACCTTTTGAAACTTTATCTCCTATTTTTACTTCCACTGAAGAAATTTTACCTTCGAAAGGTGAAGGAACTTCTACGCTGGATTTATCACTTTCTAGTGTTACAATGGGATCGTTTTTTTTAATTGTAGCTCCAGGCTTAGTCAAGATTTCTATTATCTCTACATCTTCAAAATCACCTATATCTGGAACAGTTATTTTTGTGGCCATAATTACTGTTTTATTTATACCACAATTTAATCCTTTTTCAGCCATGTAAATATTCACACTACAGCTATGACGCTAATTCTAGAAAATTTAGGAAAATTATTTATGCCAAAATACAAAAATTTAGATGGAAGATTTTGGATTCAAAAAGTAATTTTAAAAGAATATTTAAAAAAAAATTAAAAATTACGCTCTAAACACATCGCAACTCCCATTCCACCACCTATGCAAAGGGTTGCTAGGCCTTTTCTTGAATCTCTTTTGAGCATCTCGTGTAAAAGAGTTACTAACACTCTCGCGCCAGAAGCCCCTATAGGGTGGCCTAAAGCAATAGCTCCTCCATTGACGTTCACTTTTTCCTCAGGTATTTTTAATTCTTTTATTATT
>Ga0208522_1000583_pt1 | contig 24738 bp, 29 predicted proteins | sample ETNtaG_25_FD_185763 | JGI IMG/M metagenome (GOLD analysis project Ga0208522, IMG submission 185763) | Marine microbial and viral communities from oxygen minimum zone, Eastern Pacific Ocean - ETNP201302SV86 (SPAdes) (version 2) | ecosystem: Environmental > Aquatic > Marine > Oceanic ... | reverse complement strand
GGCAGATCGTGCGACCGGTCGATCATCGTTTTGCGCTCGGCAACAGTCCGACCTTGTCGAGCGCGCCTTCCAAAACGTATGGCTCGCCCCGACTGCAAGGAATTTCTTTTCCGGCTCTTCAGTCTGCGCCAACGTATCCGGTCTCGGGGATTGGCCCCGGCCAAGATGGAGCTTCCGCGCGTACCGGTCCTCATAAAATCGTCGGCGTCAGACGCCATTTTTTGGATCAGGATCTCGGCACACCGTTCGACTGTCAGGCCATCTTTTCAGTCCACTCGCAGACAACGCTGGCCAGAAAGTCTCCCCTCCAGCCGAACTCGATTATGCGGCCGACGGGATCGCCTTCAGGTCGAAGGGCCGCCCGGTTCTCAATACCGCCCAGATGATCCTTGCCATCTTGGCGGCCAACGCGACGATGGCCGTGTTCTTGTGCGCTCGCGACAGCAATCCCCGCAGCGACTCGCCCATCAGTGTCTTGCCCTTGGACAGCGACGGCAGGGCCGCTCGCGCTCCGTGTATCAGCATCCGCCGGAGGTACCCGTTGCCGCGTTTGGTGATCCCCAGGAGCCGCGGCTTTCCTCCGGTCGTCATCTGTCGAGGAACAAGACCGAGCCACGCCGCAAGATCGCGGCCACGATTAAACGTCTCGGCCTTTCCGACCGAGGCTACGAAGGCGGTCGCGTTCAAAGGACCGATCCCCGGGATTGTCGACAGCAGCTTCATCGACCCATCCGTGCGGGCGAGGTCCGCGAACTCCGTATCGAGGGCGCCGATCCGGTCATCGAGGGCGCGCCACTCGTCCCGCATATCTTCGATCAGCTCCCGGATCCGGCGGCTAATCGCCATTTCGCCCGCGAGGAGTTGGTCAAGCTGGCGCTCCAGCGTGCTTCGCCCTTTCGCAATCACAATCCCTCGCTCGAGCAGGATCGCCCGAAGCTGGTTGATCAGCGTCGTGCGCTCGCCGACGAGACGATCCCGGGCCCGATGCAGAATTTGCATATCGAGCTGCTCGTCGCTCTTCAAATCGACGAAGCGCATCGTGGGGCGGGTCGCGGCTTCCGCTATCGCCTCTGCATCCCGATCGTCATTTTTCTGCGCCTTCACGTAAGGACGAACATATTCCGGCGACATCAGCCGTACATCGTGGCCCTGCTCGCGAAGCTGTCGACCGAGATGATGGGCTCCACAACAGGCTTCCATCGCCATCACGCAGTCCGGCATTCTATCCGCCAGCTTCAGCACGTTGTCCCGACGCATCCGGCGCCGCAGCAGCACTTTTCCGGTTTCGTCCAGACCGACGACGCTGCAAATGTCCTTTCCAAGATCGATACCAAGGACCCTGATCTCATTCATAAGCTTGCCTTCGTGCCATCCTGATCGACGACGCAATCATGCGCCGAGGGAAAGGGGCGAGCCATTCCATAAAATCGTTCGCCAGCGTCAGCTCCCCGATCTTGGCATGCAGCGTCTTCACGTCGACCGTCGGCGCCGCGGCAATCGCAGCCGCTTCCGGCCCAAAGACACCGGCGGCACCTTCCAGGAGCTGGGAACGCCACTGCGTAATCTGATTGGGATGCACATCAAACTGCTGTGCCAGCTCGGCAAGTGTCTTCTCGCCGCGCACCGCAGCGAGCGCCACCTTCGCCTTGAAGGCCGGGTTGTGGTTCCGCCTGGGTCTCTTTGTCATCGTCTCTCCTGATCACGGTCATCCTGGCCGCCTTCAGGCAGACAATCCACTCAGCCCGCTGTGCAGATTGGCCGAGCCACCTCTGACCTTCCTGTTGGATGAAGTGGAACGCCTGGGTGGCGCTTACCTGGGACGTTTTGTCCACGGTGGCGAGGTGGGTGATAATCTTTCACAGAGAAACGGGGCCTGCGGAGCGGCGACGAGAAGGTCCTTCTGGCCGAATTCGATAAGGTACTTGCGGAGCACGTGCAGTTCCTTCGTTGCCGGGTGCGTCTTCAAGTACCATTCGGAGCTACTTTTTCGCCTACGGATCGGCGACTGATCCGTCAAGAGTCCCTTTCCAAGTATTCGTACATGGTATAGGCGGACGGGTGAGGCCGCAGACGATAGCGGCCATGGACAGTCCCGAAGGAGCCTCCCCATGCACCCTCAGATGGTCAACGCTCTAGTCTACCTGACGCGCGACGTCCTCGATCTCTACGAGACCCGCCGGGAGACCCATGCGTCCATCCCCCGTGACGAGCTGATCTCGATCTGCGTCAAGGACGTTCTGGGGCGGTCCGAATTCGACAAGCGGTCGATCCTGGAATCAGAGCCAGGGATGACCGTGCCCAAGGCCGCCACCCTCGTTGCTCTTGCCAATCTGGGCGGTCGCGGCATGCTGGGCGAAATCGTCAGCAAACTGGGAATTCCCAAGCAAACCGCGTATGCGAGGGTGGGCGAGCTGGAACGCCGCGGCTATGTCACGCGGGTCGAGAAGCAGCGCGGCCTTTACGAGCTGACTCCGAAGGGCAAGGTCACGGCCCAAGCGCTGAGCCGCGACAACGACGGCTGATACTGATGGACAGGAAATGGACGAAGCGCGACAATCGGCGTGCGAGTGCTCTTAAGATTTTCTCCGGAATCGTTGATTTCATCGCCAAACCAGGGATATGCAGAATTAAACCATACCCATGCGTCGATTAATACAAACAGTTATTTAAGCGGCATAGTGAGATCTGCATCGGATGTCCTGACGGGATCAGGGATCTTATCCATTTTATACTTTGGCTCAATCTGCGCGAGACCTCCCTCAGCCTGTGCGTCTTCCGCGACAGGCAAGCCATCATCGACGCTTGCTGCGATGCCTGGAACCGCGCCACCAGAGATCCAAGCCGCATCCGGTCCCTCTGCAACTACCCGTACATTAAAGCGGTCAGTTCATGAGCGGGCCGGTATCAGATGTTCGGTGCCGGCAACTGCCGACCCGCCACAAGCGCATCGAGTTCGACATGGGGTCGGTCATCCACCAGTATTAGCTCAGATTGTCGTCGTAGAGCCGCATGCGGTCGTGGGAAGGCAGGTCGCCCTCATAGAGCATTTCCATGCTTGACCACTTCGCTCGCTCGCCACCACCTGCACCGTTGCGGTGCCCACACTGCGATAGACTCTTGACAAAACCAAGTGAAACTAAAGTGCCAAAGTAGTGCTAGACGATGGTCACACCCCCGACGGATAGGCCTAGACACTAACAATGAGAATTGCTCTGGCCTAAATTTTCAGCGGCCAGGAACTGCTGAACTTCCCTTTTCGTCGACATACCTCCGGTTTTTATCAATTCGAACGGCGTAGAGGTTGCAGTCAGCCTCACAACCTCTTACCTCTTGCCAGAAGCTCAACGACTCGCGCACAGTCCTTTGGGGAAATATTTCGGCTTCCATTCCGCCGGGATAGTCGATCCGGTTGCAGCCCGTGCATCGCACAGCCACTTCATACTCGACCTCCGCCAAGGTCATGTCCGACGGTAGTGACGGAAGAGCATCACGCATTCGGATCCTGCCGCGCTCCATCAAAACAACTTGCCTACGAAGAGCGTCGGCCTTGGCTTCTCTTTCGACCGTAGCTTCGTCCAGCCCCACCGCATGGACGCGGTATCTGAATTCCGCCGCATCCCGAGCGTTCTGAACGGAGAGATGGTTCGCTTTTTCGGTATCGAGCAAATCCGGCCTGATCGCCTCCTCTACGAGGAACTCATAAAGGACTTGCCGGAGGGGCTGGGATTCCAATGCCTTCCGGAGCCCGTACCCGCGCAGCCTCCGTTTTCTGGCATTTCCGGTAAAATCCGACTTCGTCTCCATTTCATGCAACGCGATCAGCCAGGCGTTCGCCGCACAACTGTCGACGACATTGTATTGCCTTTCAATTTTCAGAAGGACGCCGACAGGGATCTGGAACCGGGGATCGTCTCTTGGCGAAACCCGCCGCACTGATCCGGAATCGTATGTCTGGCGACGCAAGAATGGTAGGCGTTCGACCGACGGCAACTCGATCTGAACGAAGAATGCGGCAAAATCGCCGACCGTACGGACGCTAATCGGCAAGTTTGGCTCGTCGCGTTCTTCCCCAGGACGCCGCGGCCGGGAAAAATCCCGCATCGCGGCGTCGATAACGGTTCGTTTGATCTGGGCTGCGAACCCGCCCCCCTGACGCCTGTATGAAGCGTTTTCAGCTAGATCTTCAATTCGAAATGATACGGAAACACCTGTCCCGTCGGGCACCTTCGTCCGCATCTCCCGCGTTCGAGATACGATCAGGCGGTACAGTGGGAGTGTATAGATCGAGCGAAAATTCGAGATGGCGACGAGATCGAGATAACCATACTGATGCTGGCCAGACAGCGCTCGCCGCAGAACCTCTGAAACCTGAAACCGTATATCGGATCCGACCAGTTCGAGAGAATCGAACGGAAGAAAACCCACCGTGGGCGACGGCAGGCGCCGCCGCCATGGACGGCGTTTACGGCTGACGAGATTGCCCTGCCGATCTTCGTAAGCCCTGAAAGCTTTCGGACGAAATGCCTCCCTCTCCTTCAGGTCGACGATAGAAAGAACCATTGCTCCCAGCGACTCAACGGCCACCTCGAGCTCCCCTCTCCGGGCTGACCTGCCTAACACGGCGAGAATTGCCCGCGACGGAACCAAGTGCGACGCAGGACGCATCGAGCGATCCGCATCGATGGCCACCGCAAGAAGCGCTTCGAGCAGAACCTGAACGGTCTTGGTCGGAGGCTGCTCCCCGACATAGCGCAGTCGCTCGAGATAATGTACGGGCCGCGGGGTACGGAATGTGATCTGGCGGAATTCCGCGGCGTCTGTCAGTTCGCCGAGGCGGCATGGCGCCTGGTTTCCAGGGCGAAATCGTCTGCGGGCACGGTTCTGTCTGCGAGGCATCGGAAATACGTCGTCCTTTGCGGATAGTTACACACATACTCTGTCGTTTTTTCTGAATTTGCAGAAGCTTATCGTCATTGGGTTTTCGAAATATAATAATGATGGTCGTACCGGAACCCGAAGGTGAGCCACGCCGCCAGTCCTACCGATGCCGACCGACAGGTCCTCCCTCTTCGACCACATACATTTGCTGTGACTAGCTATTACATTTCAAAACTTTCCCCGCAGAGAGCCAGAGAATCTCGGCGGTTAGTCGCCAAATGATGTGTTGAAATCCGCGACAATGCAGCAGTGAAGCGTACGTACAATCGCCGTCCGCTCAACTGAGGCAGGGCGCGATCGCGTCGGAGCTACCGCTTTGCAAGTCTTGCGGCGATAGCTCTCGACATTCATATCGAAGATCGCGGAATGGTGGACGAACCGGTCGACAACGACAACAGTAATGGCCGGATCCGGCAATGGGCGTCTCCCCGTCACCGGAAAGGTTACTGACCTAAATCGTGGGTGTGGGCGCGGATCAAGCGTGTACCGTTCAGCTTGAACACGACGCGGATCTCGACCTGATCCTTGGTCAACTTAGCAAAATCGCCGACAATCATCAGGTGCTAGCCGTCGAGACGCGAGAAAACCGCTTCCAGAGTGAGATCGCGGCGGTTGATCTGAAGCTTTTGGACGAGATCGGTCGTTCTGGCGAAGACGCGCCAGTCATTCTCCTTGAGGATGGAATTGATGGCGAGAGGCCGCGGCCAGATTCGACATTGCCGATCTGGACGAAGCAGTTCCATGGTGCCCCGTTCCCAAGGCATCCATCTATTCTGAGCCGTCTTGGATCTCTGTTTGCTCATAGCGATGCCTTATCTGCGATGTCAGAAAGCCGGCTGATCATGCCGCGCAGGCGTTGGCAGAAGGCGGCTTTTTCGCTGGTTGGGCAGCTTTCCATGACCGCCCCGATATCCATCTCATCGATGCGATCTGCAACAGCAAGCAATGTTGCATAAACCGACGCTGGCCCGTCGAGAACCGCAGAGTTTCCGCCGTGCACCCGCTTACGTTTTCGACGAGACACTGCGGATTCTTCGAGCGCCGCGAGGTCGCGGCCGACTTTCTGTAACTGTTCGTCCGGTTCGACTTTCGCCAACTCATCGAGATAGCTGCCGCGATCGAGGCGGGTGCCTTGAAGGGCGTGGTGCGCAGCTTCGACAATACGTTCGCCGCGCTGAACGGCGCGATCAATTGTCCGCTCGCTAAGCCCCGTTTTCACCGAGGCGTCAACAGAGAAGCGATTTTGGTGTTCGCCAATTTGGCGAACACCAGAACTGTGCTGATTTCCTCGATATTCGCCGAGTCGCGTCTCCGGAAACAGTTGCTGGTAGAGCGCTTTGCGGCGGCTCAGCTGCTCTGCCTGCTGACTCGGCGTCAGTGCGTTGCGAACGAGGTTTTCGTCGATCATCCGGAGTTCAGCATGGGCGTCCTCGCTTTCAACCACACAACAAGGAATGGAGCGCATGCCCACCGCGTCGCATGCTGCGAATCTATGACTGCCCGCAATAATCTCGTAACCGTCAGTCACAGCGCGAACGAGAAGGGGATTGATCAGTCCTTGGTCCCGAACGCTGTCCGCGAGAGAGGCGACGAATTCGTCGTTTAGCGGCCGCGCATCGCTCCGTCGATGAAGATCATCGACTTCGATCATCTGCGTGCGAAAGAATCGATCCACTCCTTCGACCAGGCTTCCCTCGTCGGGGAGATCAGGTGAGGCCAGTTGTCCGTTTTCCAAAGTTTGCTCCATGCCATTTTTGCCGAGCGAGCCGGCGATGGCGGGCAAACTGACAATCTGAAATCACGCCGTCGAAATACGCGGACACGCTTTTCGCGTGCTTTTTCGCGTTATTGCGGATGGGTACTTCCAGAGCGGATTAACGCGAACCTTTCAGGTTCCGACCTCCAGCCAGTTCATTCTCGCTGGAGATCGCCGCAGAGTGGGCATCGGCCCGGATCAGGGCGATCTTGTCGTGGACCGGCAGGCCCAGGCCGCCTCCACTCGAGAGGGATCAGCGGGTTCTGTCCTCGATTGAAGCTACTATCGGGCTTCCATATATCTCGAATCCGCTGTGGCCTAATGTTGCTTTTAACTGCGCAGGCTTCGAGACGCTCCCGCGTTGAACGATACGCGCCAGCTCGGCCATGGCTTTCCCAATGTTCTACATGCCGTTTCACGAATTCAATAGCCTCGGAGAACGGAGCGTTTCTTTCCACCTTCGTATGACGGTGCCCGAACTCCCTCTTAAGCACGGCCACAAGGTCGCCACGATGCACGAAAATATAGTGTGGCCATCGTTCCGGATGAGCAGCCGACTCGGGATGTTCGGTCCAGACTGCGGGCGGAACCTGTGCGGAGGCTTCTCCAACCTCCTTTTCGTAGCTCATAAGGCAGGCGATAAAAAATGCAGTCGAAGAGTCGGATCGCCAGCGTTCGATCGGAACCGACCGAAATTGACCGTCCCCATCTATCTCTCGAACGACTGAGGAAATTTTACCCTCGGCGATCTGCTTTTGGAGGAACGACATGACTGTTCGCACGCGTTCGAATGAAGCGACAAGCGAGTCCGCAATCAGTGCGTCGTATTCGCAGTATCGCTTCCATTCGCCCAGCGTTGGATAGAATCCCTCATCAGCTGGCGGGCCTAGGCCTTCGAACTGACCGATCAGGTCCCGGGCGTTAGACCGGTCCAGTTCAGTAAGGTTCGGATACTGATCGACCCGCGGCTTCTTGCGAAATCGCTCGTGCAGCTCGTGACCATTCCAATCATCCGGAAAGATGGCTTTCCCGCAGATCTGCATTGCGCGGCCCAGAAACATATATGGATCCGTGTCCATCGGCCACATTTGCTTGCAGATCCAGAAGCCGAGACGCTCTGCTTGCAAGCCACTGTATTCGAACACTGTCATTTTTATTCAGTACACCAATGCATTGACGTCTGTGTCCGTTCTCGACGAAAGACATTTTCGACAAATTAACAAGCGCGGCTTAGGGAAGTCTCACCGGGCGCTCATGGAGGGGCAGCCAGGCCTTTTTCACTGGAAGCCCGCACACCGCAGGATGCGCTACTGGCTGGCGGGATGAACATGATTTTCGAATTGTACCTCGATCCAGCGGGAGAGTTCGGCCAGTATCCAAGTGGACACGATCCTTCTTTTCGTCGGCGTCCCAGAACCCTGGCTGTCGGCTGTCCCCGCATGCCATCCTCCCGCTCTCGCTCATCAGCGATGCCGTCCAGCTTCGGGCGGTTGCTCTTTCCGCAGGTCGCGCAGGCCCGCCGCGCCGTTGGCGCTATAGCGCCACACTCAGGATCAGCAGAATTTGCTCAGTTGCGCAGCGTCTGCCGGACCATTCCCCGCCGCCTCGATCCAAGCCCAAGCCGCTACCGTGCGAAACGAACGAAATTTCGTTATCGTTCGCTTTTCTAGCACCTGTCAAAACGGCCAATTTCGAAGGGTCCGATAAGCGAATGTTATCGGACCCATGCAACGAGCGGTGAGACACAGATCCTCTTATAAAAAGGATTGGGAGCGCTCCGCGACCGGCCTTCGACTCGATGACAGACGGAAATATGATCGCGCAAGTAAGCTTTCCGGACGACGCACCCTGAGCTTGCACTCGTTCTACCTATCGACCTGTACAGCCAATTTGGTCATGACTTCGGGAACCCCGTCGCTAACGAGGTCAATCGTTATGCTGTAGGTACCCGCGATGATCGAGCGACAACGACCGCTATAGGCGAGGTAGTTGGCCTTTCGCCGCAGCAGTAGCTCGGTCCTCTGATCGAGCACTGTCGTCCCGTCCGGCTGAACGATCTGAATGCGGAATTGATCGCCCTGTCGCACATTAATGGCCCAAACCAAGCGAGCGTGGCTTCATCCCCGTTTTTCGCCACCTCGCCTGCGACCAAGCTAGGTAGTGTCGGCGGCACGCTGGACAAACTCGTAGCGAGAATGGGGTCGCGTCCGTCAATTCGGTGGAAATTGGGTGTAACTGAAGCGGCTCCGTTTCAAGCGGTTGCGGTGGGAATCCGTATAATCCAACCCGCTGAGAACGGAATGGCCGCCGCCGGTTCATCGCGCCCGCCTGAGCAGCGGGCGCGAGGATGTGTCACGAGCGGGTTAGTTTCCGCCCGGGCGCATCATCTGCATGAAGCCGCGCATCTCCTCCATGGTGACCTCGCCGTTGTCGTTTTCATCGACGCGGTCGAACATGCGTGCATGCACAGCCTGCACCTCCTCGAGTGATAGGGCCCCGTTGCCGTCGGTGTCCATCATCACGAACATCATCGTCATCATGCCGGGGGCCATGCCACCCATCTTGCCGCGGCCCATTCCTCCACGGCCTTCAGAGGACATCATGCCAGGCTGCCCCATCATGCCGGATTCTCCGGTCGCAGCGGCGGCACTCTTGCCCGTCTCATTCGTCTGCGCCGAGGCGGCGGTGGCGAGGCCGAACGCCGTGGCGGCCGCGAGGGCGAGGAAACTAGTCTTCATTCGATTTCTCCTTCTCCTGGGGTTGGATTCAAGCGCCGAACGCATGGCGGCGCCCGGCTGATACCCCGAGGGCGGAAGCGGCTCCGGACGAGCCGTCCCGACGCTGCAGCGAAGAACCATCGGCGCCGTTCGTTCGGCGCGACCACCTGAACAATGCCGGGTGGGGAAGCGGACTGGTAGTGACTAAGCACTGCGACCTCATTGCATTTCTTCATTGTAGGGATGCACCGTCGCATCTGCCGCGGCTCCGTTTCTTGATCCAAGTCAAGAATCGACATCACGCAATCGCGTGGGCCGGCCGGCACTGCGGGCCCGGCTCGGGAGATGAGACTAACTGACGCTCCAGGCATGCATTAAATAGTTCGTCACGCTGCTGGCCCGGTCCGATCAGCCCGAGCGGCCGCGCCGGCGCATTCGGGGGGAGCCCTCGCGTCGCGTCGACCTGCGACAGGAACACCTGGCCGGTCAGCTCGCCCAGGAAGCGCGAGCGCTTCAGCCGGTCCATCACCGCGGCCCATTGACTTCGGACAGGTGGAAGGTGACGCTGGCGTCCTCCAGTCGCTGGTTGACCGCCTCCGGGTTCTCCAGCGCCGAGGCGTCGATGAAGTTCACCGCCAAGCACATTAGAATCATATGCTAAAGCTCCGGATCAGCGATGACACTCTCGACTGACTTGCTTCCAGAATAAGACCGATTACATTCTCGCTTCGGGGAATAATTTCCGGAAATCGTTGGGAAGCTCGAACGCCACATGTAGTGGGAAGGATAGCAAGAGAATGAATATTGCTGGCGGCGTGGTCCGTGATGAGTTCGAGAAGGCGGAGGCGGCTCAGAAGAGCCTGTCCGCGCTTACGGCCAGCATCGTGGTTTCTTACGTGTCGCGCAATTCGGTACCGGCTGGCGGCGTCCCTGACCTCATCGACACGGTCCATGCGGCATTGACCGAAGTAAAGCATCCTGTCGTGCCGAAGGCTGAGACGAAGTCGACGCCGGCAGTTTCAATCAGGAAGTCCGTGCAGGATGAACAACTCACCTGCCTGGAGTGCGGGAAATCCCAAATTTCGCTGAAGCGGCATCTCAGGGTCGCTCATAGCCTCGACCCGTTAGAGTATCGGGAAAAGTGGGGCTTGAGGCCAGATTATCCGATGGTGGCTCCTAGCTACTCGGCTCGCCGGTCTGCATTAGCTAAGCAGCTTGGACTGGGCCGCAAGCCCAAAACCGTGGCGGCTTCCGCGAACAATTCAGAAGACGCTACCGAGAGAACCCCTGTCAACGCGAAGCGAAAGCGGGCTACTTCTGGCACCAAGACCCAGGAATCCTAGCCTGCCCGCTGACGGCAGAGTGGAATCGAAACACTTTGTCCGCTGAGGGTTTAGACTTCAAGCACCAAACGCGTAGGTTATATCAGCGGCGTTGACGATGCCCTGCAGCGGATGACAACGACTACCTCGAACCTAGGCGCGGCCAAGAACCGCATGGATATTCAGTCGGAGTTCGTCGCTAATCTGCGTGACTCCATCGAAAAGGGCGTCGTTACGCTGGTCGATGCGGGCATGACGGAAGAGTCGACCCGCCTGAAGGTTTTGCAGACCCAGCAACAGCTGGGCGTCCAGGCCTGTCGATCGCTAATTCCTCCTCGGAATCGCTTCTGCCCCTGTTCCGGTAAAATAGCGGGCAATCACTTCGAGTGGAGCAGGTCCGGTCGCAAGGCCGGACCCACATGATCGCCTAGCTGTCAAAGCAAAAATTCAGACCGATACGCGGCTCCTGTAAACAGTCAAGCGCTGTGGAAAGTCCCTTCATTCATCTAGATACAGAACGCGGATGAAGGATCTGAATCTGGCCGAAAGCTGTCACTGAAACCGAGTGGGATTTGCTGACCAGCTTGACGATCGCCAAGAAGGCCACAAGTCGACAGCGCAATCAGGTCGGAGAGGAGATGGCGTTGGAAGGCTTGGCTGGCGCCCTTGTCATCGCTTTTGTCGCAGCTTCGATCGCAACCGTGATCCGGCTCGCTCCCTCGGGTTCTGCGGAATCCCTCACAGAACCTCAGAAGACGCCATTCCTGGGCGGTGGGGCACCGGATACTCATGCCTGGCAGCGCTACCACATCCGTTATTACCCGATGACACTGCTCTTCATCGCCTTCGAGATGGAGATGATGTTCATGTATCCTTGGGCCGTCGTCTTCGTCGAAGAGGGCGGCAAGGCGATGATGGAAATGGGCATGTTCCTCGCCATCCTGTCGGTCGGGATTGTCTATGGCTGGCGAGAGGGCATCTTCCGGTGGCAATAGCCATTCTTCGCCGCCTCGCGGGCGCGGCGCCCGCTCCAGCATTCCCGGCCATCGGCGCCGGGATGCGCGCTGCGGCAGACGACCTTTTTCTCGACGGCCGACTCATCCGCGCCGACAGCATCCGCCATGCGCGAATTCTGCTTGTCGCGGGGCCGGTACGGGAGGCCGATCAGGACGATATCCGCCGCCTGCATGATCAAATGCTGCATCCTCGCGCGACGCTCTGGTGGAAGTCGAATCCCGTGCGGGACTTCGCTGAACCGGCGACTTGCGACGAGGACGATCCCGTCGCGGCTATCGAGGCGATCCATCGTGCGCTGATCGAAGGGGCACGGGACAGCGAACCGGACATCCTACCAAACGAACCACCCAATCCCTGGCGCGGCAAGGGAGATTACGGCCAAGGCGGCGAAGGGATGATGGGCGGCACCCCTTATGGCCGCCCGATGGCGATGACCGACGATGACCTGCGCGACGGATTGGCGCTCGACGCCTATACCGCGCCGTTCGGCCCGTTCCTGCCGATGCTCCCGCCGGGCTTGAAGCTGTCGGTGACGTTGCAGGGTGATGTCATTCAGACCGCAAAGCTTTTGCGACCGCCCTCTGCCCAGGCGGAGGCCTACGACGGAACGGTCACCGCCTTACGGGCTCTTGGGCGTTTCCTGCCGATCCTCGGCCTCGAGGCACACGCCGTCCGCTGTCTTGAGGCCGCTCGATCTTTGAGTGCCGGAAAACCCATAGAGCTGGCCAAAATCAGACAATTCCTTTTCTGGTCCGGTGCGCTTGCCGCGATCCCGTCCGGCATCGGCATGGTTGAGGATACCGACGTCCGGATGCGGGTCGAGCGATGGCTGGCCGCGCTGGACGAAAGCCCGACCGGGGGGCTCGACGGTTCCGCGACGATGTCTCCCCTCAAACCTGCTCGTCTCGTCGACCTGCTGCGCGGGCGTGAGTGGAGTGAGGCCATTCTCATCGTCAACAGCTTTGATACCGACACGCTGATCTCCCTGGCGCCTGTCGAAGCCGAGGACGCTGAGACGGAGGGTCGGGCCCGCGAGGACGGAATCCGGATGGATCATGAAGGGCATGGCACACATGCCCACGGAGCTACGGGCACATGACCCAGGTGCTCGCGATCATGGTTCTGCCTCTGTTTCTCTTGGCCGGCATCGTCGCGGCCGCAGTGCTTGACCGGGCAGTCCCTCCCCTCGTCGCCGGTCGCTCCTTGAAAGCAAGCTTTGTTGGCCCGATTACGGTGGCGTCGTCTCGGGCAATGGGGCAGACCGGCGCGACCGAGCATCCCGACACGATCAGCTGGATTCTTGCTCCCATCCTGTATTTCACACTGGCCGCTATCGGTTTGAGCGTCGTTCCCTTCGCGCCGGGCGTCGTCGCCGCGGATCTCGATGCAGGTATAGTCCTGTGGGGCGCGTGCGAGTCGCTGACGGTCGTCGCGGTGTTCCTGCACGGCTGGTCGGCCAACTCGCCGCTTCCCCTGATCGGCGCCTATCGCTACGTCGCGATCGGACTTCCGGCCATGCTCCTGTCCATGTTCGTACTGATCGCGGCTGCGCTTCCGGCACAGTCTCTGGCTGTCACAGACATTGTCGAAGCGCAACGCAGCGTCTGGAACATCGTGCGCCAGCCGGCCGGGTTCGTCCTATTTCTCATGCTTGGTCTTTCGCTCAGTCTGCGCGGCCCCTTCGATTTTGCCGATCCCTACGATCTGGCTGGCGGAACGACGGCCGAAATCTCCGGGGCGGCCCGCCTGACATGGTGGCTGGCGCGGCTGGCCATGCTCGTCTCGGTTTCCGCAATGACGGCAACCGTCTTCCTCGGCGGATATCTCGGCCCTGTCCTGCCCGGCTTCGTCTGGCTGGTCGTGAAGACAGGTCTCGTTCTGGTCGTCCTCGTCGGCGCTGGCGAAGTCTTCGCCCGGCTGCCGCCGGACCGGATGATGAACCTGATCTGGCTGGCGCTGTTGCCCCTATCGTTTCTCATGCTGGTCGCCGTCGGCGTGGAGCTGCTGCTATGGGGCTGATCGATCTCACTTTCCTGGTGCTCTCCGCAATCGCGATCGTCTCCGGCTGGCGTGTGTTCGCGACCGATTCCATGGTGCGCGCCTCGTTTCTTCTGCTTTTGTCCTTCACGGCCGTGGGCCTGATCATCCTGATGCTGGCGGCGCCATATATCGGCATCGCGACCATCTTCATGATGGCGGTGGAGATGATGGTGATGGCCCTCTTCATGGTGATGTTCATGATGAACCCCGCCGGGCTCAACCCCATGATGATGGTTCACCAGAACCGCTTTGCGATCGGCGCCGGCATCGTCGCCTTCTTGGGGCTGAGCGCAGCCGTCCTCACCACGGATTTCCCGACCGACCCGGTCGATCCGGGCCGGCAGGTCATCCGTGACCTCGGCCTGGAGATGCTCGGTCCGTCGATGCTCATCTTCGAGACCGCGGGCGTCACGCTTCTCGCCGCGATGGTGGGCGCGGTCGTTCTGTCGGCACGAACCGGGCGTTTCGGTCCTTCGGACGAGGGCTCTCGCCCCCCGGGACTGGAAGTAGGCGGCGAGCCAGCCGGCCGCCGGGTCGAAAAGGCAAGCGGTCACGGCCATCATCACATGCACGATTCCCATGTGGGAGACGAGGACGCTCAGCACGCGGAGGGAAATCCGGAAGCTGACGGTCACAACGCCGATGGCGGCGAAAGCGGGCGGCGGCCGTCGCTGCGTAGCGATTGGTCGGCCGGGAACCGATCGATGACCTCGAAAACGGAGGCGACCTCGTGAGTCTCGTCAGCGTCCTGATCGTCGCAAGCGCTCTGATCGGCATCGGTCTATACGGCGCCCTTTCCCAGCAGTCCTTCGTCATGCTGATGATGGGACTCGAACTCATGCTCAATGGCGGCCTCCTCGCGGTGATCGGGTTCTGGTCGTTCAGCCTCGGCGGAGCACCGGAGGGGCAACTTCTCGCGATCATCGTCATGGCCGTGATGGCCGTCGACATGGCGGTCGGCTTTGCGCTCGTCACCGCCGTCTATCGAAAACGACAGGCCGACACGACCGAAAGTCTCGGGACGATGAAGCACTGATGCTGTTCCTGGTCGCCCTCCTGCCTGTCCTTGCCGCTCTCGGCATTCCGTTGGCGTTCCGGCTCGCCGGTAGCGCGGATCGTCGCTTGCTCTTGGCCATTGCGATGGCTGGTCTCGGTCTCACGCTTCTTCTGGCGTTGCTGGCCGCCGCGGGCGGCTGGACCGGAATCATCGTCTGGTCGGGACCTCTCCGCCTGACTGCGGTGCTGACACCGATCGCCGGCGCCATGGCGATGCTCGTGCCCGTAATCGCACTGCCGATCCTCGCCTATGCCGCCTTTCACGAAGACGAGATCGGTCTCGGGCGGCTGGTCGCAATCCTGCTCTTGTTCGTCGCCGGAATGGAGCTTCTGTTGATCGCCGACGATCTGCTGACTCTTCTGATCGGCTGGGAGTTGGTCGGTGTCTGCTCCTATCTTCTCATTGCCCATGAGTGGCGTCATGCTGACAACGCCGCCTCCGGCCTCTACGCCTTCTTGATGACGCGCTTCGGCGATCTCGGACTGTTCGCGGCGGCGATGGCGGCCTATGCTGCGACAGGCTCGTTCTCCTACGACAGTCTAAGCGATGTCTCCGGACCGCTCGCCTTCGTCGTCGCGTTCGGCCTCCTGCTTTCGGCTGTCTCGAAGTCCGGCCAGATCCCGTTTTCGCCTTGGCTGTTCCGCGCCATGGCGGGACCGACTTCGGTCTCCGCGCTCCTCCACGCGGCAACGATGGTCGCCGCAGGCGCCTATATCCTCATCCGCCTTGAACCATTCCTGACGACGGTACCGGGCGTCCCTGAAACGATTGTTGCGATCGGACTGGCGACGGCTCTGTTGGGCGGGCTGGTGGCAACCCTCCAGAACCACGCCAAGAAGCTACTCGCCGCGTCGACGTCGGCTCACTATGGCCTGATGTTCGTCGCGGTCGGGTCCGGATATCCCGGAATCGCCTTCCTGCATCTCGTCGCTCACGCCGCCTTCAAGGCGGTCTTGTTCCTGGCCGCCGGCATCGCGGGGGAACGAGCGGGAAGCTATGGCCAACATCTCATGGGATTTGCCAGGGCGTTGCCCCTCGTCGCTGTCATGACAGCCATCGGCGCCCTGTCGCTAGCCGGCCTGCCGCCTCTTGGCGGCGCCTGGACCAAGGAAGCCATCGTCACGGCTGCGGAACATGGCAGTTTGTGGGTGGCGGCGGGTGTAATCCTCGCAGGCGCGCTCAGTGCAGCCTACGCGACCCGGTTTCAACTTTCAGCGTTCGGGCTCATCGAACGCCAGGAGCAGGAAGCTTCCAAAGCCAAACCCGGCCGGGCCGAAACCGGCGCCGTCGTGGCGCTGGCCCTGCTGACACTGGCGACGTCTCTCGTTTGGGTTCCGTCGGTGCGCGAGGCGCTCGGTCGCGCCCTCGAAATCGAGCTCATCGAGGCGAGCCTTGCCACACTTGTCCTGTCGACCGTCGCCGTCGCTTTGGGTGTCCTGATTGGCATTCTCTTGGTCCGCCGCTTTCCGGAGATCGGTCTTACGGGACGGTCTTCGGAGACGGCGGATTGGCTCGGCCTGCCGGACCTGATCGAGCGGACCGTCACCCGCCCCGTGACACGCTTGGCAGTGGCAGCCGCGGCGGTGGACGATCGGGTGATCGATGCCGGCGTCCGGCTGATCGCCGATAGTGGCGCTCGCGCCGCGCGGCTTGGCGGTCGGAAGGACGATCGCGTCCTCGACCGCGGCGTCACTGCCACTGCTGACGCCGTCCACTGGCTCGCCTCGGCGAGCGGCCGCACGGGCGAATGGCTGATCGACGGCATCGCCGACGGCACCGCCCTGCTCGTCGGGCAAAGCGGGCGCGATGCCCGGCGCCTCCAGACAGGCATGTCCCACCACTATTACGCCTTGGCCACCGGCGGTGCGATCATCGCCTTCCTGTTCCTCCTGATTGTTTCCTGAGCCATGCTGACACTCTCCATCCTGCTGCCGCTGATCACATCACTTGCCCTGGCCGTGCGATCGGCCTGGAGCGAGACGATGGCGCGCCTGATAGCGATGGCGGGGGCGGGTCTGTCGCTGCTGATGCTGGTCATCGTCTGGATGGGTTTCGACACGGGCGCGGACGCGCCACCGTTTCAGGCCGTCGGCGAGCTCCAATGGATTCCTGCGCTCGGCGTCGCATGGCGGGTGGGCGTCGATGGCATGGCGCTCGCCATCTCACTGATGAGCGGGCTCCTGTTTCTCTGCGCCCTCGCGTGGCCAGCGGATTACAAAGGCAGGGCGCGGCAGTACTATGCGTGGTTCCTGTTCCTGCAGGGGGTCTCGCTCGGTCTGTTCCTGACCCTCGATCTGCTCGTGTTCTACGTCTTCTTCGACCTCAGCCTGGTCGGCATGTACTTTCTGATCGGTCGCTGGGGCCACGGCGACGCGGAATACGCGGCGCTCAAATTCTTCATCTACACACTGGCTGGATCGCTGGCGATCCTGCTGGCCATCCTCGGTCTCGTGCTGGCGAACGATACGCTGACCTTCGACATGCGCGAATTGATCGCCGCGCAGCCCCTGCAGGGAGTGGACGTTCGGTCGAGCCTCGTGCTCCTCGGATTTCTCGTCGGCTTCGCGATCAAGACACCGCTCGTGCCGTTCCATACCTGGCTGCCGCTTGCCCATGTCGAAGCGCCGGGACCGGCCTCGGCGATCCTGGCTGGCGTACTGCTCAAGATGGGCACCTACGGGATCGTGCGGATCCCCTTTTCGATGATGCGCGAAACCTTTGCCGCCTACGCTCTTCCCTTGGCGATCGTCGCCCTCATGTCGATCCTGTGGGGTGCGATCGTCGCGCTTGGCCAAACCAATCTGAAACGGCGGATCGCCTACACCTCGGTCAATCACATGGGCTACACGGTTCTCGGCATCGCCGCGGCCGGCGCGGCGATTGGCGGCGACGCGGCGCGAACCCTGGCGCTAAACGGCGCGATAACAGAGATGGTCGCGCATGGTCTCATCACCGGCGCCCTCTTTCTGATGGCGGGCTCATTCTGGCAGCGAACCGGAACCTATGAGCTTTCGGCCTATGGCGGGCTTGCCCGCGTTGCGCCGAAGCTGATGATCGGATTTTTCCTCGCCGCCTTCGCCAGTTTCGGCTTGCCGGCGCTGGCCGGCTTCGTCGCGGAGTTTCAGATTTTTGCTGGCACCTTTGCCATCTATCCGTGGCTCGCGGCGATTGGCCTGATCGGCATCCTCATTACCGCCGCGTTGTTCCTGTCGATGCTGCAGAAGATATTCTTCGGTGACCTTGTGGATCAGCGTCAGGGCTTCGCCGATCTCAACAGGACCGAGGTCGGATTTCTCGCGCTCCTTCTCGTCCTAGTCGTGCTGATCGGCATTTATCCCGGCTGGCTCCTTACCATGATCGAAACCGGGTCCGCTTTCCTGCCTCTCCAGGGGACCGAAGGCTGACATGATGCCGCTTGGAGATATTCTCCCGGAGATCACCGTCATCGTGACGGCGGTCGCCATCCTTCTGTTCGCGACTTTCGCCCCGCAACGGCTGCAGTGGATCGGTGCGCCCATCGCCCTGTGTGGGCTAGGCTGTGCTGCCTTCCTTTGCGGACTTCAGATCGGGTCGGAGCGGCTGACCTTTACGGGAAGCTGGGCGCTCGATGCGGCCAGCATATGGGGGCGGCTGCTCATCCTCGGCGCGACGGCCTTCGTTGTCGTCATGTCGCCCGATTGGTTCGAACGGGACCGGCGGCATGGCGAATACTACGCCATCCTGCTGTTCTCGGCGCTCGGCGCGATGGCGATGGCCGGCGCCGCCGATATGCTCCAGCTTGTCATCGGCGCGCTGCTCTCCTCGGCGACCGGCTATGTGCTGGCCGCCTATCATCGCGACTGGGCCTTGTCGGTCGAGGCCGGCATGAAGTTCTTTCTGATCGGTGCGCTGGCCAATACCAGCCTGATGCTCGGCGCCATCATGATGGTCGGTATGCTGGGCGATACAGGATTCACAGGGATGAGCGCCGCGCTGGCCTCCGGTAAACCGTCGCCGGTCCTGTTGCTGGGGACTGTCCTCGTCATGGTGGGCCTAAGCTACAAGCTCGGCGCCGCGCCGGCTCACGCTTGGATGCCCGATGTCGCCGAAGGCGCTCCGGCCCCATCCGCCGCCTTCCTGACAGTTGTGCCGAAGATTGGAGCGGCGATCATGCTAGCCCGCCTCGTCTCGCTGTTTCCTCTCGATACGGCCGCTATCCGGCCCCTGGTAGCGGCCTTGGCGCTGATCACCATGACGATCGGCAACCTGGCTGCCCTCTGGCAGGACGATCTGCGCCGGATGCTCGGCTGGTCGTCGGTCTCGCAATCGGGCTACGCACTGATGGCGATTAGCGTGGTCGGGCTCAGTCCCGCCGCGATGCCGGCCCTGATCATATTCCTTCTCGGCTACAGCACCGCCAACCTCGCGACCTTCGCCGCGATCACGCATCTGCGTGGCCGCACCGATCGCGCCGATTTTTCCGGCCTGGTCAGCAGCAGACCGCTGGAAGCGATCGCCATCATCATCGGGCTCTTATCGCTGGTCGGCATCCCGCCGCTAATCGGCTTCGTCGGCAAGCTCGAACTGTTCCTCGCGACGATCGAGGGCGGATACACGTGGCTGGCGGTGGCCGCTGTGGCCAACACGGTCGCCTCGCTGTTTTATTACCTGCGCTTCATCGCACCGATGGTCTTCGCCAAATCATCGAGCGTGCCGGCAACGCTTGGGGCATGGTCCGGGGCAGCCATGGTCTCCGGGCCCATTGCCATTGTCTTGCTTGGCCTGTTGGTAAACGTCATCCTGGCGCCGCTCATCGGGACCGAGCTATTGCCCAGCTGATCCTGGGCTGCTGACCTATCACTGAGTTTTTCCTCCACCTGAAGTTAGAGTCCGACCTCGATTGAAGGAGGGACAGATGAAGCGGAAGCTGTTTACGGAAGAACAGATCATCACGGTGCTTCGGGAGCACGACGCGGGCGCGGAGGCTGGAGATCTGGCCCACCAGCACGGTGTCAGCGAGAACTCGTAATCGCCCGGATATGCCTAATCGTCGACCGCAAGCCCGTCCCGAACCTTCATCAGGGTGAACATGCCGCCCATCTCGAGGGAGCCGAACTGCCCCCAACCGGCCATCGTCGGGATCGCGTTGTCCGGCAACGGCATCGCCATCTCGGCCATCCCGGTTTCACCCATCGGCATATAGTCCGGTTGGATCGGAGACTGCGGGTATCGGGATGCAAGAATCCGTCATAACAGGCCCCGAATTCGATGAACTGAACCTTCTCATTGGGAACACGTGAAACTGGTCGACCAATGCTCGGCAATAGGACGGAATCTGGCTGGAGCTAGACGCTCGTCATGGTCGTTCTATTTGGTGCCGAAGTTTAAAATGACCAACGGTGGAGCGCTCGATTGTCAGCGTTAGCCGTCAATTGCCCGGACGACGACCCCCGCTTCGTCCAGAAGGAAAGTGACGATCTGCGGATCGGCAGATTCCTCAATCTCGACGATGCCACTGGTTTCATCTACCCTCACGGCGAAAAGGTCGCCGAAATGTCCTCGAAGTTTCTCCAAAATCGGCTTTGAGCAGCCGGGTGTCGCGCCTTCAATCCAATACTTCCGCATAGCTGTCCCTTCACGCCGGCTGTTTCTGTTGACCTAAAACAACATTCAGCCCCGCGTCGATCCACCTCGGCCACACGGCCGCGGCGGTTATGCTGTTTCCGCAGATCCGGTATAATCGAATGCGGCGTCATAAAGGGGCTTCGTCCTCAGGTAAGGCAATCAGTCACTCAGGCGGACGCTTGGCTTCAGCGGCAAAATCGAAGGGTGCTCTTTGCCGAGTGGGCTAGATTTTCATCGAAGGCGACGAAGCCGCTCTTTGAGCCGCCTGTCCATCAGACACAGGCCTTCTCGGATCTCGTCTGTCTCGGCCAGCGACAGCTCGCTGAAAATCTCCGTTTCGAGAGTCTGCCAGATATCTCGAACGGCGCGCTGTGCTTTTGAACCTTCTGAGGTCAGGGCCAAACCTATTTTGCGAAGGTCGCCCGGCATCGAAACCCGCTTGGCAAAACCGCGATCGACAAGCCGATTGGTAATTTTCGAAGCCGTCGAGGCGCGAATGTTTAACTCGTCAGCGACCTCCCCCAGGCGTTTCGTGGCGTCGATACGCAGAGCATCCAGAAACTGATCCTGGCCTGGACACAATCCGATTTCTCGGAGCGCGATCTCCACGTGACATCGAGTCAATTTCGCGACGTAACAGAGGTCTTCGATGAAGTGTATCTCCGGCTCTATCTCGCGGACCGCGATAGCGAGGTCCATGTCGTCTCCTCTCTATGATGCAGAAAGCCATCATAGAGAGGAGACGACATGGATCTTCGGAAAAGTTATTCGCCAGGTACGGATAAGCGTGTTGATCATATGCGATCCGTTCCCTTCGCACTGACACACTCCAAACCATGGTCACTTACAGCCAGGGCCTCGCGGAGATGTTCGATCACTCCGTCGATCTGTTTGCCGGGTATCGAAGACTGGCCATATGCCTGGCCGGCCCCCGCCGGTGGTCCGAGGCAAATCCTGGTTCAAGAGCGGCTTTTGGGCCGTGGCGGGCGAAGCTGGTCCGGATGGCGAAACCGGCCATTGCAGGACCTGCGGTGTAGGCGGGTAATAGACAGGTGGGGGCCTGCCGTGTTGTAGTGACAGCACCAGCTTCTGATCGGAGTTATCGGCCCCCTTGCAGGACTGCCACGGCGACTGCATTGGATCGCAACCGATCCGATGCCAAAGGAAGCAACCCTCGCCATCGCATCCCGAGAGTACGGACCGGGAAACCATCGAAGGTCGTTCTCGTCACCCTGCGCTTCCTAGACGCCACCCAACTTAGGCCTTAGTCAGCCCCTAGGGGATTGCACCTCTCCCCATATTTTCACAGCAATTCGTGAATGCTCCTGCGGAGGGGCTGAACAACGACGCGTTTGGGATCGACCGACATGGCAAAGTTTTTCGCGAAATTCACTGCGATCGCAATTTTGATCGCGGCTTTTGCCGGTTGCTCATCGACTTCTTCGAATTCGAGTATGACGGTCGGTGCTCCTGCCTCGAGCTTCGCCGGGATCGATCAGCAGGTTCGGTTCGCACCCTGGTCGGGGCAAAGTGCCGTTGGCCAGTTGGCGAAGCCCTACTTCATCTCGTTTCGTGCCCGTAATGCCGAGAGCTACGGCCACTCGTTCGTCGCCTTCGGCGAACTCGATTCTCGTGGCAACGTCCCCTACGACAATGGGGGAGTCCTTGTCTCGGATATGACCGAGATCGCCGGTCTTCACCCCGCAGGAGGCAACGCTGTCTATACCATGGGCCATATCGCTCCGGTCCCATCCGAGACCGGCTTTTCGGATGGTGACACCGAGATCAGGTATCTTCAGAACGAGATGACCATCGCACTCACACCGGAAGAGTATCGGCGTATCCTTGGCCGGATCCGGCAGCTTCAGGGCAACAGCCCGCTCTGGCATGCTGTGGCCTATAACTGCTCGTCTTTCACGAACAAGATCGCTGACTTTATGGGCATGGAAACGGTCAACCACTTGCTCTTCCCGCGTAATTACATTGCGGCGCTGAAGGACGCCAATTCCGGCGTCGAGACGCTTAGCGGGAGTGTTGATACCTTAGGGTGAACTTTCCCGCCGGTTGATCTTCGATTGCTTCGACAAGCGGGCTATTTGATTTGCTTCGTATTGTGGGTGTTTTCGACTGAAGCCGGACATTTTGAAGCCTCCTCTGAAGGAGCTATCCCGGACAGTCCCCGGAAGCCACCATCACAGTCTCCCGAGGTTCAATGAGAACTCCGTCTTAGACGCGGCGCATCCGTGCGACGCCGTTCTCCACTGAGGACTCGTGAAACTCGAACCGGCCCCCGACAGTGGCCGATCCGCCGATCAATCGGTCCGCATCGGCACCGTCATTGCAGATGGACAGATATCCCGCCTTCGCCGTTGGCGGTGTCGGGCGGGAACGACGGATGGTCGATCGTGAGACCTCCGGATTTGAACTCATGCGCCGTCACGGACCCGAGAAGGCTGAGGGAGACGAGGAACCCGCTCGCGAAGTGCACAACCCTCATTTGGGGTACCGCGCATAGACCGTGGAGGTCCCGTCTCGCGCGACGAGGTGCACCTCGTAGGGTTCGTCGCTCTCACCCATACCGGGGCTGCCGGCAGGCATGTCGGGAACGGTTAGACCGATCGCGTCAGGCTTTTCTGCGAGGAGCCGTTTGACCTCCGCGGCCGGAACGTGACCCTCGACGACATAGCCGCCGACGAAGCCCGTATGGCACGACGTCAGGCCTGGCTTCAGTCCGGCCTCCATCTTCTTCGCGTAGAGATCCGCCATTGCGAGGTTCTCGTTCTCGACCTCGAACCCGGCCTCCTCGAGGTGCTTCATCCAGCCGATGCAGCACCCGCACCCCGACGTGGAGAACATCTCGACGTTCTCAGCCGCCAGGACCGACGTGGACAAGAGAGCGAGCACCCCGGCGAGGAACGTCGTTCGCTTGGACATCATGGGTTCAACCTTTCGTTCGTCATCAGATCCGGCGCCGGACGGCGCTTCGGTAGTCGAGACAGGCGAGGCCGAACGAGCGCTGGAGAAAGCGCTCCTCGTCCCGGACCTGGATATTGTACGCCGCCATAAGGCGACGGTGCAGGCGATCATCGGCAGCAACGGCACGGCAACCGCCAATCCGGCTGCCACCGGGAGCATCCCCCACGAGCAAGGGGTGGTTACGAGCCCCGGGAGAGACCGACCGGCACCATAGGAGACGTAACCCTGCGCCCGCAGCAGAACGCAAGTCGAGACGACGGGGGTGACGCGGGCAGGCAGCACGGCGGCCAGTACGAATGAGCGAGGGATCATGCGTGAGCGATCTGTCCTGCCTCCCGATGCCACGGCCGCCAACCCGTTGCGAAGGCATAGGCCGCGGGCGGGACGACCACCCATTGCATGATCGGGCTGAGCCCGGCGTTGATCACGGGAATGATCGGCATCAGTTCGCGATAGGCCCAAGCTTCACGCAGTTCGATATTGAGCCATTCGCTGAAAATCGTGTAACCGACGCCGAACAGGAACGCGGCGACGAGGACGCTTCCCGTATGTGCCCGAGGCCAGTCGGGAGCGCCGAAAAGCAGGAGTGCGAGTGTAATCGTACCGAGCGTGATGAGGATGTCGCCGCCCTTGCAGTGCACCGCCGCGAAAATCAGCTCTCCGGTCGTTCCGGTCAGCCAGAGTGTGTAGAGCGGTAGATGGGAGAACTCCCACAGAAGGTTCGCAAGGGCCGAGAATACGAGATAACGGCGCAGCGCGACCAGCCAGTTTCGCGACTCCGCAACATGTGACATCGGCGCAGCGATCACTGAAACGCTCGAAGGATGCTGTCGAGCCAGCCGCTCTCCGGCGGTGGCGTGTTCGTTAATGCGTTGATGTAGACAATCAGGTTCGTGCGGGCGAATTCCGCGCCGTGGAAGATGGCAGCATGGCGTCCACCGTGGTCGATGACATGGATCATTGGCGCGTAGCCCTCACGCGCCGACAGGGCTGCGAAGGATGCCGCCGCCTTGGCGGCACCATCGCCCACCGTTACGGGCAGCCAGTTCGATCTGTCCAAGTCTGCGACAGAGGCGGCACCCACCGTGAGGAAGGTGACCCGATCGCGCATCGGCGTGATGTTCACCCCCTCTTGCACCGCGCGCAAAAGCGCCTGCTGCGCAATGCAAGGCGAACCGCAGGCCGCGGGTGCGAAGCTGACCACGAGTATTCTGTCCTGAAGCCCGTCCAGACGCACCGTCGATCCGTCGGCAGCGGTCCCATTCAGCGGTGGCGCAAGGCGTCCATCGGAATGCTCGAAGGCGGGCTCCC
>Ga0208522_1000576_pt1 | contig 24924 bp, 15 predicted proteins | sample ETNtaG_25_FD_185763 | JGI IMG/M metagenome (GOLD analysis project Ga0208522, IMG submission 185763) | Marine microbial and viral communities from oxygen minimum zone, Eastern Pacific Ocean - ETNP201302SV86 (SPAdes) (version 2) | ecosystem: Environmental > Aquatic > Marine > Oceanic ... | reverse complement strand
CCATGGTGGATACGTTTTTGAAAAACGTTGGTTTGACAGAAAGGGGTACAATGAGGCGGTTGAAAAAGCAGGTCTAGGTGATTTCAACTTTCACGATTTGCGTCATTGTGCAATCAACAATCTTAGACTTGCAGGCAACGATCACTTTTTGATCAAACAGGCATCGGGCCACAAAACGGACGTGGCTTTCCAGCGTTACAACCTAGTCACTGAAGATGAAATGAAAGGTATGAAATGGTACACAGAAAAGGGTGGTGAAACCGGAACGATGGACACCTATATGGACACCACAGGGAATTTATAAAAACCAATATTAACTCTAAAGTGTTTAAAATACTGGCGCGCCCGAAAGGACTTGAACCTTTAACCTACTGATTAGAAGTCAGTTGCTCTATCCAGTTGAGCTACGGGCGCTTGGAAGAGAAGGTACTTTAATATAAAAAAAATTATAACCTGTTTCCTTGAAAGTTGTAAATTGAATCTTGATATGTGTATGTAAAAATAATAAATCATAATTTTATTTTTAAAAATATTCATTCATGCCATATCTTATTTTCCTGTAAAAGCCATTTTGTAGTATCAATCCAGGCTCGCCCACTAAGTTTATATTCAAGTTTTAAATCGTCGTTTTCTTGAAAACCAAAGTAATGATCATTTTGATTTGATTCATTATAATAACGACCTTTTTGACTCATTACAGCCCAATAATTTCCAGGGCGATTCGTGTAAGCTATTGCATCATTATTTGCATTCAACATACTGCGCCCCATCCATGGGCTCAGGTATGGAACCCCTAGAAGGTCCATGATTGTAGGGGCTAGGTCAATTTGACTGAAAAAACGTTGTTCTTCAAAAGAATGATTAATTCCTCCTCCTAAAATCAGAAGTGGAATTTGCGATCTTGTTTTTACAAATTCTTCAAAGTTTTTATAGGGTCGTTGAGGGTTTTGATAATTGGAGGTATCTGCTGTGACAAAAATCAATGTATTTTTAAACCATTTTGATTTGGATGCCTTGATCAAAAACTGATTTAACATCGAGTCAACATAGGAGATTGCCTCGTAGTATTTATTTTGAACACTGCGGTTTTTAAAATACTGATAACTTTCTGGAACATCAAAGGGATGGTGATTGGTGATGGTCAAAGCTGAAGAAAAAAAGGGTGCTTTTTCCTGATCCAAAAACTTAATCCACTTGTTGAATAATGCCTCATCAGAATATCCCCAGCCAAGAGTTTCAGTATCAAAATCAAAATCAAAGCGGTCCATGATTTTTTCAAAACCCATTTTAGGGAGCATCAACAATTGATTGTCAAAAGCAGCATCCGCATTATGGATCCACGATGTTGAGTATCCTGATTGTCTCAGTAGTTCAGGAAGACAGAGAAAATGGTTTTGATGATAGTGACTGAACACGGTCTGGCCATAATTTGGCATGACAGAACAATAGGTTGCAACCTCACCATGACGGGTTTGAAAGCCATTGGCATAGAAATTTTTAAAAAATATCCCCTTGTTTTTCCATTTTTTAAAATTTGGTGTCAGACCCAATTCACTCCCGTAACTGTCAATTTCTGAGGCACGGAAGGATTCAAGAAGAATGATCAGAATATTCATTTTTTCAGGTGAACACATTTCTTCTATCCATGGAACCTTGGATTTGATGTTTTCACACGAATTCGATGTTTGACCTCTTGCCAGTGGTAAATCCCTGTACAAGCTGTCATTAGGTATCTCACCAGGTAACATATCCACTATTTTTTTTAATGCAGCAATTGGTGCTATGATTTTCTGATCATCTGCGATTTTTCTAGACCAGTAAAAATAATTCAATGCAGATGATGTCAAGGGGTCGTTCATGTTTTTTGCCACATACGAATTGGGATATACTCCAGCAGCTGAACCCAAAAAGATGATAAGGAAAAGGGAAATGCATAAATTAATATTGGACACTTTGCTTTTCACTAAAGGATACCTCCACATTAATGAAACAAAGATGATGTTTGGTGCTACAAAAAAAAGTATGAATGTGTAATTCCCGATTATGTCCAGAATGTTGCTTGAAAATTTATCTAATTGATTAAAATATTCTATTGTTTGAAAAGGAAGATGAGTGCCAAACACAAAATAGTAATTGATATCTATGAATTGGAATAGTGTATAAAAAAAGAATAATAATATAATAATGAACTTTTCAAATTTGTCTCTGATAATAAAAATGAATATCAAAGCACAAAAAACAAATAAACAGGCAATCATTAAATCAAATAATATGCCCATGAACAAACTGTGTAAAATTCTGAATCCAGTATTTAATTGATGGAAATAAATGATACAATGTGAAACTAACCCTAAAGTAAAACTAAAGATCAATAATAGAATGATTGAAAATCTTGGAATGAAATAATATTTTTTTTGAGAGAATGAAAATCCCATTAATATCACATGATTAAAATATAAGTATATAACTGGATCAGATTCATCATTCAAAAATAAATATAAACAACTTATCTTCCCTGATTAAGTTCAATATAAATAAATTATATGAATGAAATTATTTTTATCACTTTGGGTAACTTGCTTAGGGATCATGAGTTGGATGTTTCATCTCTGATGTAATCTCAATAATTAGAAGCATGAAACCAAAATGGGATCTTTGCTTGATGAACGTCTCAGCCACCTCTGTGCCGGAAACAGGACAGGGGTTATTCCATAAATAAATATATGATCAGAATTGAGACTGGACGAATGACAGTATTTAGCAGTTATCCTGTGGCCTGAAGGGGATCGATTGCTTTGACGAGTTTTTCGTATACTTCCTCGGGAGACAATTCTGTGGTATCAAGAACCAGGTCAAATTGTTTAAAGTCGTCAATGTCGACCTGATAGAGTTCCATAAAATTCTTTCTCAACGTTGACCGCCTGCGACGACAGGTTTCAACGGCTTCTTCTAGGGTGGTTGCATCTTCTGTCTGACGTTTCGCTTCGAAAATTCTTCTGCCTGCTTCTTCAAAACTACAAGTCAGGCAGATTTTGAATGAATCCTGTACAAAGTGAAACCCAAGATGTGCATCAAGGACGAAGTGAGTATGAGTTTCTCCGAATCGCCTTTGCTCCTCATCCACTTCCCGGTCAACCTGAGGATGGGAACTCACGTATCCCACGAGGAATTTTGTGATATCCGAATAGCCATGGCGTTTTGCCGCTTCACGCATAAAATCCCCAGTTGCTTTGACTTCAAGCTGATAATTCTTTGCTAGCATTTTACGGATGGTGGATTTTCCTGAACCAGGAGTCCCTGCGAGAGTGATTTTCATGCAGACTGAATGCTGAAGATTTACGTTAAGATCGGGTGATGGAAGACATGATCATTCAAGATTCAAAAGCTGTTCACGCATTTTTTCAAGTTCGTTTTTGAAATCAACAGCTATCCTGGAAATCAAGGCATTGTTGCTTTTGGAGGACAGGGTATTCACCTCCCTGAGAATTTCTTGAAGCATAAATTCACCCTTCTTTCCGACTTCCAGTTCCTTCAGCAGATTTTCCAAGTGAGCCAAATGGGTTTTCAGACGAACCAGTTCCTCGCTAACGTCATAACGGTCACATAAAAGGGCCAGTTCCTGGTTCAGTTTTTCGGGCTGCAATTCAACCTGATCTAACAGATCACATGCACGCTGCTGAAGTTTTTCAAAATGAGCCTTTCCTTGTCCTTGCGCTTCTTGTTCCAGTTCATCAACCATCTTCGAACAAGATACCATTCTTTCGTTAAGGTCCGTGCAGAGCGCTTCTCCTTCCTGGGACTTCATCTGTTTGAATTCCTGGAGTGCTGAAACCATACATTGATCAATCAATTCCACACAGGATTCGGGAAGCAAATCGGGACTTTGGTTTTTGATCACATCCAACTGCATAAAGTCCCGGAATTGGACTTGCAGCGAATGTTCAGAGGAATCCTCAATAAGTCTGACGAGTCCGTTCATTTCTTGAAGACGATCCTCATCGAGAACCCATCCGTTTTCACCTGCTAAGGGTTCGATTTTGACCGAGCATTCGACTTTTCCGCGACGGCAAAATCCTTTAATCTTATTCCGATATTCCTTTTCACGATTCTGGAATCCGGCAGGTAGCTTCAAACGAATATCCAGAAAACGTTGATTGACCGAACGTAGCTCCACTGTGCAGCGCCATTCTGTGGATTGAATTTCAGATGTACCATAACCTGTCATTGAGTCTGCCAAGGCCTTTTACCTCATCTATTTGAATTGTACTAATATGAACCGAAGTTTGACTTATTTACACTCAAAACTATAATATTTTCTTAGTCCCTTCGTGTCCTTAAGCCACATCAACGGTCTTAATAGCCAGATATGTCTCTGATCAAAAAACAGGTTTTCCGTTTCTTGAAATGGTTCAACCGGCCGATGCGTGATGAAATCCTAACGTTTCGGAAGGATTATGAAAAGCTTGTGGGACGTTACGAATCGTTGCTGAAACAGATTTCAAAATACATGAAAGATCACAGCTTCATTCTGAATGATGAATATAAAAATTCAGATGAGGTCTGGAAACAACTGAATTCCATCGACAGTTTCATGTTGCAGACGATCAGAGGAGATCTGGATAGGATTACTCAGGATTGTGAATACCTCATGGAAAAAGGAGAGCAGAACCCAATCGATTTCCCCTACCAGCAGGAACTGCTCACCCTTCACATGACTCAGCTCAAAGAACTTCGGCGCTACTCGGACCAAATCGACAATACCCTCAAAGATTTTGAAAAACGGCTTCTAAGGGTCGAAGAAGTAATTTCAAACCAGATGTTCGCTAATTAGTCAGGTCCGGATTTATCCTTCAAGTTTCTGAATCTGATATGCTGCCGCATCCTCCATGAACTGGTTGATGTGGGGCAAGATCTCGACTGGATTTTCAAGCAACCCCTCGATCATCAACGCATTTCTAAACAGTTGTTCCACAGCATCCTTAAGGAATGGGTTGCTTTTATTTTTCTGGACCAACTCAGAAAGGTTACGGTTGATTGGATGATTGAGGTTGATTTCAAGCTGGCGTTTCGAAGTAGGATATTCCTGGTTCATCATTTTCATCATCTTTTCCATCTGAACACTCATCCCGTCTTTTGGATTGGTGAGCGAACAGGGGCTGTCGACAAGCCTCTTTGACTCCCGGACATCTTCCACCCGATCTCCAAGCTCAGTTTTGAAGAAGGTCAGCAAGTCATTTTTTTCTTCCTCAGAGAGATTTGATTTGCTGGATTGGTCTGCCATTCCCTCGATCTCGGAATCTGAAATATTTTTCAGGGGTTTGCCGTCAAACTCCCGTACTTCCGCCATCATGTAATCATCAATCTGGTCAAAAAGGAACAGTACCTCCAATCCCTGTCCACGGAAATATTCAAGATTTGGATGCAGCATCACCGCCTGTCTTGAACCTCCCGTGACATAATAAATTTCTTTCTGTTCTTCACGCATCCTGCCGACATATTCAGAAAGGCTCGTCAATCCATTTTCATCCTCCGAGAGGGATGAATTAAAACGCAATAATTTAAGTAATTTTTCACGATTTGAAAAATCACTGGATACGCCTTCCTTAAGCAGGACCCCATTGTTTTTCCATATCTTTTTGTATAACTCCGGCTGAGATTCTCCAATCGTTTCGAGATCCTTCAGGATCCGCGAGGTAAGACTTTTTTTGATGCGTTCTATGAGCACATTCTTCTGCACATTTTCACGCGACACATTCAGCGGAAGATCCTCTGAATCAATGAGTCCTCTCACAAACCTCATGTAAGGAGGCAGCAGATGTTCATTGTCCTGCTGAATCAAAATCTTTTGCGCATAAAGGGCTACTCCGTGACTTTCTCTCGCATAGAGCACTTCATTGCTGACATTTTTTGGAAAATAAATCAGAGCATGGTACTGGATCGGAGCATCGATTGAAAAATGCAGATGATGTTCAGGATCTTCATGATCGTGACAAAACTGCTTGTAAAAAGATTGGTAGTCCTCTTCGGATAAATCGTTTTTGGATTGCGTCCAAAGAGCCTTTACCTGGTTCAGTACTTTGTCTTTGATCTTTACTTCGAAAGGCAGATAGTTCGAATAACGCTTGATGATATTCTCTAATCTGAATTCTCCACAAAATTCTTTGGCATCTTCCTTGAGCAGGATCTTGATCCGGGTACCCCGATCTTTTTTCTTGGAGGGCTGGATCTCGTAATTTCCACCTCCTTCTGAACTCCATGCCCAGGCTTCTCCTTCAGGATGCCAGGAGCGTGTTTCGAGTTCCACCTTACTGGCAACCATGAATACAGAATAAAATCCAACACCAAACTGGCCGATTAAATTTTCTGCGGACTTGTTTTCCTTCTGCATCTCCTGTAGGAATTGCAGGGTTCCTGATTTTGCAATGGTGCCCAGATTGAGCATCAGCTCATCCTTGGTCATACCGCAGCCGCTGTCTTCAAGGGTGATGCTGTTCTCCTTGTCATTGATGGAAAGGCGGATTTCAAGAGGCGTTTCCTGATCCAGTACCTCCTCCGTCAATGTCGTCAATTGGACTTTACTGAGAGCATCCGAAGCATTGGATACGAGTTCCCTGAGGAAGATATCGCGGTCGGTGTAAAGGGAATGAACAAGAATGTCGAGCAGACGTTGCATTTCTGCTTGATATTCATGTACCTCGGTCTGTTGTTTTTTAGCTGCTGCCATCTAGATTTTCCTTCATCGTTGGACTTGAATCATAATTGAAGTTAACTTTTTATTTTAAAAAATATTAAACCAATAGGGAAGAGATTTATGGTCATCTCATTATTAAAGCCTCATTCAAGGGCATTTTGATGAAACACGAAGGCTATCCATTTTTTCATCCGCATCGGGTTCGTTATTCTGAAATCGATATGCAGGGGATTGTCTACAATTCCCGCTATCTTGACTATTTTGACGCAGCGATTACTGAATATATGCGTCATTGCGGATTCAACTACGTCACCGACGCAAGAAATTCCGGCAAAGATTTTCATCTGGTAAAAGCCAGTATTGAGTTCCTGAAACCGGTGCCATACGATGAAGATGTTGAAATCGGCGTTCGGATTGGTAGGCTTGGAAGGAGTAGTCTCTGTTGGGAACTTGGGCTTTTTCAGAAACACTCGGAAGAACTAAGCACGACCGGAGAAATCATCTGGGTTTATACAAATATCGAAGATCACCAATCCGTTCCGATCCCCGAAGACCGAAGAAAACAGCTCACAGAGCCGCCAGCTCAATGAAAGGGAGCAAAAACTTCATTCATCCTCTATCTGTTGATGAATTCCATGAATCTGGCAAAGGTGTTGCAAATCGAAATGAATCTGCATGACAATTATTAATCATATCACCTAAGCTTTGAATAACGATTCTAAGGTCTGAATCGGAACATTGATTCATTATGGAAGAGCAGCAACAACCAAAAGAAATGACGATCATTCCGGTTGCCAGTGGAAAGGGTGGGGTTGGAAAAAGTGTGATTACCGCCAACCTATCAGTAAGTCTGGCCGAAAAAGGCTGTCGCGTCGTAGCCGTCGATCTCGATTTGGGAGGCTCAAACCTTCACACCTGCTTGGGACTGGACAATAACAATCCAGGCATCGGAGATTACCTGCGTGCCCATTACGGAAACCTGGAAGAACTTATTGTTGATACCTCTCATCCCAATTTGAAATTTCTTGCCGGGGACGCACGAAGTCCTTTGATGGCGAATCTGCACTCTGCGCAGAAGAACAAATTGATGAATCAGCTGCGCAAGTTGGATGCCGATTTCGTCCTGCTTGATCTGGGCAGCGGAAGTGCCTACAACACGCTTGATTTTTTTGCCATGAGTCATCATGGAATGCTGGTCTGCACCGTTGAGTACACCTCACTCATGAACATGTTGACATTCCTGAAAAACCTTGCCCTTCGCCGCATCGAACTTCAATTACCCAGAAATACCTTCCTCCGTAAATCGTTTCAGGAGTGCCTGAACCAGCCCCTTACCTCCGGGGTCATTACCTTAAGAAAAGTCCTCCACACCTTGGCCGAGATTGATAAGGAAGTTGCGGAAAGCATCCATCGAGACTGGCTCAAGTTCCGACCCCGTATCGTTTTCAACCAGGGACGCAATCCGGAAGACCTGGTTGTGGTGGATCAGATGAATGAAACACTGGAACGTAACCTTTCCCTGCGCTGTGATTATTTTGGACATTTATTTTTCGATCCAAAAACCTCCGAGTCTCTTAGGAGGCGAGAACCTCTAAAAAGTTTTGCTCCAGAATCAAAGATTGTGGAAGACATTGATCTTCTGGCGAATCGGGTTATCCGACTCTGGAAACAGCCACTCCGAAACAGTGCGCGTTTACTGAAAAACAACACGGTCAAGATTTACGAACAAAGATATCTCTGACCCAAACCTGCATCGCAGGATTCTGGAGGATTTTTGAGAATCCAAACCGGGAATGATTTTTTACTCAGTGCTTCCTTTGTCTTCCACCACACAGTCTTGTTCAGTATGAATCTCCATCGAAAAATACTTGTCCGTGGAAGGGTTCAGGGAGTTGGTTTTCGTGATGCCACATGGAGAAAAGCCATGGAACTTGGAATCCTTGGAAGCGTCCGGAATCTGGATGACGGACGGGTAGAAATCCTGGCTTCGGCAAAATCTGAACTTATGGAACAGTTCGAAAACTGGTGTCGAAATGGACCTCCCCACGCGAGAGTGGATCAAATCCAAATTTCTGAGTCTTCTTCGGTTGATTTTTTGGAGTTCAGGGTTGAATATTGAGTTCGCATGGAACATTAAATAAAAGAAATGAATGATGAGAGTTAATCAGCGCGGGTAACCCAGGAGAAAGCATGACCATCCCTGAAGAAATTAAAAAAGAATTCCCGGAACTCGATCAACCCTGGAACCTCTGGGAAATTCTGGAACGTGACCTGAATGAACTTCTGGCGCAGCATTCTTCTGCAAGAAGAACTAATGTCCAGACGGGTTTTCTTAAAAAAGTGATCAAAGGAGGACCTTCTTCAAATAACCAGTCGAGACTCGAAAACAGTGGCTCCAGGATGGTGGCCCGTTCCGGGTTGAAAGAAGCGCCGAAATTGGTGGATGAACTTGCCTCTAATCCCCATAATTCGAATGCAAGACTGGATCTTGTAGAAATGATGACCCGCAAAACCGATGGCAAAGACGCTCTGCTCAATCGTGATGCATTCCTTTTGTCGATGGCCGAGGTTCAGGGGATTCCATTGGATGAAAAGAGGGTTCGTCTGGCTCTCACAGCACAAAATCGTTACCTGGTTTCCCTCAAGGATCTCTTCCGGCAGGAACTCTCTCAGGATGATTCAGAAGAGAAAAACACAAGAGATCAAGAATCACCGACTTCCGGTTCTTCTTCCAAATCAAATCCTTCTTCCAACGCAGTTGAGCAATACGATCGGCAGCAGTTGATCAAGCGGGGTACGCGTTATCTGGATGAATTGCTGAAGCAGTTTCGTGTCAGCATTCCCCCTGACCTGCAATCACTTCAGATGGAAAATCTCAAGGCTGGTGGAAACAGCAAATCGGTGATGAAACTTCTCAATCCCTATCTTGCTCCTATATCTGCACTTCCTCTGGCACGTAATGTTCGCAAGGAAATGCTGGAAATCCTGAAACGTTTTTCTGAAAAAGATCCTCATGCAAGTTATGCGGAGTGTCTGCTTTTCCGTAAACGGGCGACGATGTTGCTTTCTGCAATCCGCGCAGGAAACGAAGGACAGGGAGAAGTGATCGAAAGCCTGCTGAATGAAGCAATGCATGCAATTTCGAGAAGCGTCCAGAAGCTCAAAAAGGTTCCGCATGAGGAACGTCCGATGATGATTCGTGAATATGCCGTTGTGGGGCAGTTGCTTTTCCACAGTCTTTCCAGGATCCAAAAAATGCTCTCTCCGGAACAGTTCAGTCATTTCGAGAAAGCTTCAGAAATGCTGCCTGAAATTTATCAGGAAAAGGGGGTTCCGGAACTTCTTGATAAAATGAAAAAAATCATCCGTGAAATACGCGGTGATCAAACTCCTAAAGAGGAAAAAACCGAAGAATTCATTGAAGAAAAGGAGGCACCAAAAAAAGAATCTGATTCAAAAAAGCAGGAGATCCAACACGACGATAATCCGAGACGGAGAAACATTTTTGAAAAAGAACTGCCTTCTGAAGAAGAACTCTATTCCAAGAAAAAACAGGATAAACCGAAAGAAAATATTTTCCATAAACCCGTCTGATATCCCCCTCCGGGAATCTTCAAGTTTCGAGACGATTCCACGAATATTCATCCTTCCTGAATGGATCCGAGGATCCTTTTCTTCATTAAATGCGTAGGCAGACTTATATTTCTAAATGAAAATCGAAATAATACTGATTTTGTGGTCTTTACTTGCCTGATCGGTTCATGGCTTCATTTGCATCACAGATATCGAAACCCGACCTTTTTTTCTTTCATTAAAAGAACATGGCTCAAACATTCTGTAATCCGAGTGAAAATACCGTCACCCCGGAAACCCGTTTCTGGAACCGCAGGTCCATTCTTAAAGCATTGGGTCTGGGCTTAATTTCAACACTTCCCATTCCGAAACCTTTATTTTCGGTCCAAAACGGTTTTCCTTCGAACAAAAACTCCGATTTCAGTGAGACATTCAATGGTTTGACGGAAGAAAAACTGGTCACGAATTATAATAATTTCTATGAATTTACGACCGACAAAAAGGAAGTTGCAGAGATTGTTGAAGACTGGAAAAACCCTCCGCAAACTTTGGAAGTTGCAGGACGGGTCCATCGACCGCGTACGTTCGGTTCCGAAGAACTTGCAGATCTGTTTGGTTTGGAACAAAGGATCTACCGATTTCGATGTGTGGAAGCCTGGTCGATGGTCGTTCCCTGGGATGGATTCCCTTTAAGAAAATTATTGGATCAGGTCCAGCCCCTGGGGAATGCGAAATTTGTGAAGTTCACTTCCTTTCTTGATCCTGAAGCTGCACCAGGACAGCGCATGGGGCATTATCCTTGGCCTTACGTTGAAGGACTTCGGCTCGATGAAGCCATGAACGATCTTACGCTGATGGTTGGAGGTGTTTATGGAAAACCCCTGCCTAAACAGAATGGTTCGCCTTGGAGACTGATTGTGCCCTGGAAATATGGTTTCAAAAGCATCAAATCAATCGTACGCATTGAGCTGACCGATAAAATGCCAGCGAGCCTTTGGATGTCTGCAGGACCAAGCGAGTATGGATTTTATGCGAACGTCAATCCGGAAGTTGATCATCCGCGGTGGTCCCAGAAAAGGGAACGTCCTTTGGGAAACTGGTTTGACAAAGTCGACACCTTAATGTTTAACGGATACAGTGATCAAGTCGGCCACCTTTATCAGGGAATGGATCTCAATAGTTTTTACTGATGATTTGTATTCTCTGAAGCAGATCATGTTCTTCCAGTTTGCAATCCATGAAGGAATCCTACGATTTTGATTACATTGTTATCGGCTCGGGATTTGGAGGAAGCGTCAGTGCATGCCGTCTCTCCGAAAAAGGATATCGTGTGGCGGTACTGGAGATGGGGAAACGTTGGAAACCTAGGGATTTCCCCAAAACAAACTGGAACCTGAAACGCTACTTCTGGGCTCCTTTGATACGCTGGTTCGGTTTTTTCCGTCTGAGTCTCTTCCGTCATGCATGGGTCCTCAGCGGGGTTGGTGTGGGAGGAGGTTCGCTCGTTTATGCCAACGTCCTGTTGGAACCGAAACCTTCAGTGTGGCAGGACCCGGCTTGGAAGGAACTCGACGATTGGGAATCAGTCATGCCTCCCTTCTACCAAAAGGCGAGGACCATGCTTGGTTCTGAAACAAATCCACATCTCGGTCCTGCTGACAGGATGCTGAAGGAGGCTGCTGATTCAGAAAAGCTTGGGGACTCTTTTGCTCCGACACCGGTAGGTGTTTATTTTGGAAAACCCGGAGTGACCGTATCCGATCCGTATTTTGGTGGTCTCGGTCCAGAACGAACGGGATGTCAATTTTGCGGAGGTTGTATGGTGGGGTGCAGGCATGGTGCGAAAAATTCCCTTGATTTCAATTACCTCTACTTTGCAGAAAAACAGGGAGTTCAGGTCTTTCCCGAAACCGAGGTCTTCGACGTTAAACCCCTTGACGGAAAATCGGAAGGAACCAGGGGCTACCGCATCAGTTGCAGGGAGAGCATCCGTAATGGACCCAGGGTGGAGGTTTCATTCCAATGCAGGGGAGTGGTTTTTTCTGCAGGGGTTTTGGGGACATTGCCTCTACTGCTGAAACTCCGTAACAGTGGTTCCCTGCCAAAGCTCAGTCCAAAATTGGGAGATGGTGCGAGGACCAATTCGGAATCCCTGATTGGAATCCGCTGTGATGAGTCCCCTGACGATTTGAGCGAGGGGGTGGCCATCGGATCTGGATTCACGCTCGATGATGAGACCCAGATCGAAGCCGTTCGCTATCCGAAGGGATCTGATGTGATGGGCCTGACGGCGACGTTGATGACCCATAGTCTTCCGGGATGGCGAAGAATTGTTGCTTGGTTGCTGGAGGTTGTACTGCATCCCCTGGAATTCTTAAAAACCCTCAGGATCTTTGGCTGGGCGGAAAAATCGATCATCCTATTGGTGATGCAGACTTGTGATACTTCTTTTCGGATGAGACTCAAAAGATGCTGGTGGAATCCCTTGAGACAATCCCTTCAGTCGGAAGGGAAACGCGTTCCTCCTTTCATCGAGCCCGCCAATCAATTTGCCGAGAAAATGGCCCGCCGCTTTCGTGGAAAACCCATGACGGCCCTGACCGAAATTTTTTTTAATGTTCCTACCACGGCTCATATTCTGGGAGGATCAATCATGGGAAAAGACAGTTCAGAGGGAGTCATCGATTCCCGAAACCAGGTCTTTCATTACCACAACCTCTATGTCTGTGATGGTAGTATGATTGGAGCCAACCTGGGAGTGAATCCCAGTCTCACTATCACAGCTCTAACAGAAAGAGCAATGAGTCACATCCCCAAACGTTCGGATCATCCTGATTTTCAATGAACCTGTTGCATGAAGGAAGGACTCCAGTATTTCTGAGGACCTTATATAAGAAGGAATCAACTCGTAAATTTAAGGTAGGTGTTTGCCTCTTCAAGCTGGTCGGAAAGGACACAAACCAGTTGTTCGGTCCATTCTGCTGCTAGTCGTACATTCTTTTGTTTCAGTAGTTCCAGCTGATCCGGATCGATGCAGAGGATTTCGGAATCTTTTAAAGCCTTCAATTCTATCGTGCCGGTTTCTGTTGTTGTCAGCATTTCTGCCCTGCCGATCAAATCTCCCCCATTTCTTTGCGCAAGGGACTGGAAGGACTCCTCTTCCCTGCATCGGATTTCGATTTGACCTGATTTCAACATCAGCCAACTGTCGTCGTCGATTTCTGTCGCATCAAGCACCCCCTCTGAGGTGATGTGAATCATGGTGGAAGATTGGATCCATTTCTCACGTTTGCGTTCTGAAATGCCAGAGAAAAGGTCATCGAATTTCCTGTTGAACCGACCTTTCAATTCGGTACCGAAATTTCCTGATTTTTGGAGGCCTGCCAACATTTTCTGATGCGTCTGTCGATATGAATTTTCGAGCCTCATGGCAAGGTTGAAAAAAAGTTTGGCAGCGATTTTTGGGTTACGTTTACGCAATCGGATCAGGCTGTCATGATTGATGACGAGCATTCTGGAAGTCACTGACGCAGCGGCACCAGCACTTCGCTGGGCTCCCCGGAAGAGCCCCATTTCCCCAAAGGTCGCACCTTTTTCCAGAACCGCCAGTTCGGTTTGCTCATACCCCTGTTCGAGGTAAATCCGAACCTTGCCATTGAGCAACACGAACATCTCACGTCCCATGTCCCCCTGGCGGAAAAGCACTTCGTCTTCTTTCAGATCGACAGTGAATGACATCAAGGTCGCGATCTTTGCTTCCCGTACGGTCATTTTTTTAAAAAGGTCGATGTTTTCTACAAAAGCCTTGTCGAATTTCAATCCCACATAATCCCAAACGGTGATCATTCCGGTTTCCATTACCACCGAAGGCAGGAAAGTCATGTCGGTGGCCAGACAGACCACGAGTGTGAAAGCCGTAAGTGTTCCGAAGAGGATTTGGGATTCCATGTCTGAGAGCACAAAGAGGATAAATCCTGCGCTGAGTGCAATGGTGGTGAGGATCATCGGGCGGACTACATGGGGCAAAGTCGCCATCGAGGCCTCCCGTTTGTCACGCAACTTTTTGGCGGTATCGTTGTAATGACTGAGGAAATGAATGGTATCATCCACCCCGATTCCAAGAGCAATAGCAGCGATTACCGAAATGGTGACTCCAATCGGGATACTCAACCAGCCAAGCGTGCCGAAAAAAATAAGTACTGCAACAATGTTTGGAAAGAGCGCGATGATTCCCATCTTCCAGGAAAGAAAAAGTGAGGAAAGAATGATGAAAATCACAGCGAGGGCCAGGAAAACACTCTGGATCTGTCCTTGAGCGATGTTGTTGGCCGACTCACTGGTGAGTACCTGTCCTCCAGTGAAACTGACCGAAAGGTGAGGCAAAATCCGGGGGATCTTTTCCTTTAAGAGTTCTCTCAATTCCAGAAAGGCTGTGGAGCCGCTGACACGCATCCGCATCGTAACCAAAAGGAGTTTTTCCTCTTCGTCGATGAAAGCGGGTCCTTCATTGTCACGCATGTCAGAAAAAAATCGTTCGACTTCATTGTCGGTCAAGCGATCCAGTCCTGAGCGGTAGTAGTCGAGATAGGTGACAGGAGAATAGACTTTGTCGATCTGCAAACCTCTGATCGCGTCAAGTTCGTTGGAACCGTCCTTCTGCAGCAGCCACTGTTGAAGTTTCTCAAGCCCGAGCATCGTCTGGGCACTTTTGAGAGGATTGAAACCTTTTTGCCCTTCCTCTTTATCGGTGGGAGCACGAAAAACCAAACGAAGAGTGTCGGTTCCTGCCAGTTCGTTTTCGACCAGGTCCAGGTCGCGAACTACGGGACTTTCTTCAGGGAAACTTCGCGTAGAACTGTTGATCTCAAGCCAGATCATGCCCACTGCAGCAAGTGTGGAAACGGCAATCCAGAATCTGATGATTTGCTTCGAGTGGCTGCGGACCCATGATTTCAGAAAACCTAATAAAAAATTCATTGAATCGGCCTGCAATGAAAACACCCTGGGTACAGGAATCTGAAGGTAGCGCAGGATGGTGGGTGCAAGGGTCAAGGCGAAGAGATTGATGACAATGATTCCGATGGAAGAATAAAGTCCGAGTTCCTTGACGGCTGGAATCGGACTGACCATCAGTGCGGCAAAACCTGAAACGGTGGTCAACGCAGTCACACTGACCGGCACAGCCACCTTTTTCAGGGTCATGTCGATCACCTTCTGACGGTCCACCATTTCTCCCGAATGGGTAAGAGACATCAAGACCTCACGGTACTGCATCTGGTATTCATTGATCAGTTTGATCACATACGCGCTTCCGACGCAGATCACGATTGGAGCACAAGCCATGGTGACAAGGTTCAACTTGTCCCCAATCCATGCAAGCATCCCTGCGGTCCAGAGCACCCCGAGCATGACCATCAGAAGTGGAACCGTCACGGTACGCAGACTGCGGAAAGAGAGTATCAGGACGATGATGATCAAAAGCAGGCTGAGTGGGAGAATGGTTTTGACGTCATTACGGATCAGTTTGGAGGCCTCGAAAACCTGACGGGATTGTCCAGCAAATGCGATCCGCATCGGAAATTCCAAAATACCAGCCGAGGCATCCTTCTTCACAGAGACTGCCTCCGGATCGTCTTCAGTCGAATCTGGAATTAGATTCTTTTCTTCTTTGTCTTCCTCAAACATTTTGGTAAATACCTGGGAGGTGAAGGGCCTGTCAGAAATCCAGACTGGCTGCTTAAGCCGTTGCCAAAATCCTTCCTGAATCTCTGGCTGCACTTCCTGTCGAACCAACGCCAGTTGGAAAGCTGCTTTTTCTTTTCTCTCTTGAATCCCGAGTCTCTTCTTTTGATCTTCAAATACCTGGAGCAGCGGTTCTTGAATCGCAGTATCGGAAGGGAGAACATCACTGCTGAAACGGATAACCAGTGCAGCGGTCCGGAGGTCGATTGATACGAGGTCTCCCTCCATCAATGGGTTACCCGTCAGTTCCTTCATTGAGGAACGTATCTTCTGGTCAAAAGCTAAATGGAGTTCTTGTTCATTCTGTTCATAGAGATCCTCCGTACAGAGCCATCCTGCTTCCTGGAGTTCTTTGGCATTGCGCTGTCCTTCCGGGACTTCAAGCATTCCGGCCAATTTTTTGGTGACCTTTGATTTTTCAGGGTTTTGAGTGGTCTCCGATTCCTGGAGCAGGGTTTCCGCTTCCAGATTTTCTGGCTCCTCCTCCAGTTCCTGATCGAGTTCGTTTTCGTTTGGATTTTCCAGCCCTGCTTCAAATTCCCCTTCTCCCTCATCCGGATCAAAGGCCAAACCTTCATCCTCCGAACCATCCTTTGCGCTGATTGGGAGGCCATCAAGGATGCACTGCTTCGCATGGCGGTATCGTTCCAGCAGCGAAACACAAACCGATCCTGGCTGAAGGGTGTGGAGGTATGATTTCCCGGAACAGGTTCCCGGGGGTCTGGGTATGTCAAGAAGGCTTGTGACAGCAATTACTCCAGGGATTTTTCCTCTTACCTCACGACCAATGCGGGCCAGGGTGTCGATGAAATCAAGCCCCACTCCGGTTTGTGGCTGATGCAAAGCCACCACCAGGACATCTTCATTGCCGAAAGCATCACGGACCTCGAGGAACTCCATGTAAGCTCCTGAGCTTCTTTCGATGAAAGGTTCTACGGTACTGTCGATGATCAGGTCTCCGCTTTGTGGATCGAAGAGTTTTTGTCCGACCTGATACCAGAAGAAGATGCTGATCACGAGGGCTGTCAGCATGATCAGCTTTGGAAACCGGTTTAAATGTAAAAAGAAACGGGTATACATCAATCAGAATCCGGCGAATTTTTGTGTGTAAACCAGATAAAATTGGGTCGTATCGAGCACTGAATCCAGCATTTTCTGGTAACCAGCATTGACGCTATAGAGTTTGAATTCCAGCACATAGTTTTCTTCCGGCCTTTCCCAAGTTCCAAGAACCAGCCAGCCCCTTTGACTGAAGGGCATTGTGAGGTAGTGGATTGCTGCAACCCGGATCTGATTGTCCGGTGTTTTTACCACCGCAATGCCACTCAACTGCTCCCGCTGCAGGTCCCGGCTGGAATCAGCCAGACTGCTTTCGTTTTCATAAAACAACACATGGGAATCTTTAGGCACTCCTGAAAATTTCCTTTGGGAATAGATCATGATCCAATAAAAGTAAGGAAAAGTTCTCTCGAATGATGTGGCCCATGTTGTATAGGGAGCACTGACCGTATTAAAATGCAGTTTGTTTTGGTTCTCAATGCGATAGGAATATACATTTTTCCTGCTGTAGACCCCAGCATCGAATTTCCAAGCCATCCCTTTCCAAAGCGCATCGAGTTCTAGGGCAAAGAAATTGGTCCGGGCTTCCTTTTCACTGTAGGAGGACATCAATCCTTCGAATGCTGTTTTGATGCTTCCTCCCGAGGTACTCCGGTCATAGACAAAACTTGTGGTCGGGTCAACATCGAACCATTGGAAATAACTCAGTCGTGCATCGACCATATCCCCTGTCCATTGATACTGCAGTCCGTAATAGTCACGAAAGATGCTGCTGCTTCCTTCATTCTGACTTTGCTGCTGCTGTTCCAAACTGTCACGGAAGCCGACGAATTTCATGCCAAAGGTTTCCTGTTTCAATGGAGCCAGGTAGGCGTTGAAATTGTGCTCTCCCCCGAACCAGCTGTATTTGACGGAGGTCAGTGAATCCTTTTGCTTGTCCGGATCGAAGGTACTGAAAAATCTCATGATGTTGTTCAGGTGCAGAGTATCGATGGTACTGTCGAAGTCCACCTTCCCAAGTTTGAAGATCTGGGTTCCATAACGCACCTGATGCCTCCCCGAACGGTAATTGTTATAGATTTCCCGGAGTGTGAAAAGATTGTCAAAAAAACGTTCCTGATTCGCTTCATAACTTTGGGTGAAGGTGACACTCAGCCTGAAAAAAGAATAGGTTTTTTCCGACATCTGGATCCTGAACTGGGGAGAATAGGTGGTACTCAGCTTATATTCATTGATGGTTGAAATTTCAGGATCGATCAGATAAAGCCCTTTGATTTCACTGGAACCGATGAGGGTATTGATTTCGTGGGTGAAACTGACTTTTGCGTCGAAAGGAACTTCAGTGGAATCTTCTACTATTTCCGTCAGATCGTCTATGAACCCACTTTTCTCAGATTCACTTTCTTCTTCTGAGGGATCTATGAACACCTGTGTTTCTTCAGTCAAATCCTGAGGTTCTTCACGGAATTCTTCCAGGTCATTGAGGATCTTCAATGCCAGTTCAAGGTCTTCCGGGGTCATCCTGGAGGTGGCATCTCGCTGGTATCTTTCCAGGTTTTCCCTAACGGAAAATAAGGGTTCTTCACGCTCCTTGAGTTCCAGAATTTCCTGATAAAGAAGTGCCAGTTCAGAAAATCTTGGAGGAAGTTCCTCTTTTGGGTAAATCGTGTTGCGCTGATCCAAGGCAAGGTGGTAGAGCAGAACCAGCCTAAGGGTGTAACCGCCTTTGAACCATCCTGACTCAAAAAGAGAGATGAATGTATCAGGATCTCCGCTGGCCATTGCCGCGGCGGTTTCTGATTCGATCCTTTGCTGAAAATGGTTGTTCCAGTGCTGATAGGCATCTTCGCTCAGACGCCCGTCTTCCATCCTCTTCCTGGCCTCTTCATTGATCTGTTCAATCACTTCCCGGGCCTTTTCTGCGAGACCCAATCGGATCTGTCTGTCCGTGGTTTTGTGGGAACGCAACATCAGGTTGACCAGGATCAGGGCTTTTTGGTCGAGGTAATTCCGCCAGGACTGAAGTTCTTGTGAGATTTCTTTTTGGGTTTCCGATGCAGATGAGGAGTCCTCTTCTCCGGCTAACGGGTCTTCCTCTTCGGCAAAAGGATCCTCTTCATCGTCAAAGGGATCCTCCTCCGTTTCAACAAGGTTTTCAGTCTCTTCGTCGAAGGTTTCATCCGATGCCGGACTTTCTGTTTGAGGATCCTCATTTTCGGAAAACAAATCTTCTTCCAGATCTTGACTGGCTTCCCCGGTCAGTGGTGTCTCAAGATCCCCTGTGGGGCCTGTTTCCTGGGCCAAGAGTCCAGCTGCAAGGAAAAAGCAGGCAATAAGGCAGAAAAGACGTTTCATAAGTTCAACATCAAGGATTCAAAAGCCCAGGATTTTGCAGGAGCTTTTCAGGGGTTTTTAAATCAGTCCCCTTTCCGTAATGAACCTTGGTGATCAATCGGTGATGAAGAGGGAATCCGCACTGGATCCCTTGAGGTAAGGGTCTCGTAGTGCATTAGTGAACAGTCTCAGTTTTTTCCCTTCTTTGGCAATATGAACCAGGGTTTCAAAAACGTAGGATTTTTCTTTACCCTGGGTGGTTCTGACCCTCAGTACGGTGGAAAACCACTGGTTTTCAAGCTTGATGTAGTATTTTGGAAAAAACCTGTAAACCTTGCGCATCACTTTGGATGAAAAAAAATTCATGGTGATGGGAACTTTTTTCTTTTTGTCATAATAGGCGACAATACGGTCATAGCCTTTTCCTTTGCGCCTGATATCAATTTTAAAATAGTTGGGCTGTTTTTTAAGCCTGATGCATTTGCTGCTTTTGACTCCTCGATTCAGCAGTTCAAAATCCGCCAGATCGATGTTGGTCCCAGGCAGCAGGGAACTGTCATCCGAAGGGAAACTGCGGCAGTTTTCATTTGCATTCCTTCGGCATTGGGAACAGACATACTGACGGTTGCCACGAAGGATCACACAGCGTGGTGTATTCGGTCCTTTTGCAAAAAAGACTCTCCGGTTCTTTGCGATTCGTTGAAAATGAAGCAGTTCCTTTTTGCTGGACCGTAGTTTTTTCTTCTTACAAACCTTGCCTTCACAAGGACTGATTTCGAGACTGACACTGACGTTTTTCCGTAATAAAGGGTTGGAACGCTGGCTCTCGACCAGGAATGCGGCAATTTTTTTTGGAGTATTCAACTGCTTGCATCCTACTCCCAAAAGTGTTCCAGGGAGCAAGATCCAAAGGATCAGATGAGCAACAAGGAACGAATGGCTTTTCATAGCATCGGTCTGAATTGATGAAGATCCTGGAGGATTCTCCTTAAACCTTTATAGAAGGTGCAAATTCAAGGCAATGAAGGCACTAAAAGTAACATTCAATGGTTTTTTCTCCTGCGGGAAGAGGTGACGCTTGTCATAATCCTTCCATGAAAGAAATCCTGGAACGATCTTTACGTAAACGTAGTTTCCTGCTCATGCTGCTGTTGTTGCCCTTGATCTGGATCATCTTCGACCTGCTGTTTGATCCAATCCAGGCGAACCCGTTGCAGGAATTATTGATTTCAACTGGAGAAACATCAGCCAGGCTGCTTGTTGGTCTGCTCTGGATCTCTCCCCTCAGACGGGCCTTTCCAGGATCGCGAATATTGCAGGCCCTTCAAGCGCAAAAAAGAGTCCTCGGTCTCGGAGTGTTTTCCTATGTCCTGCTTCATTTTTTAATCTATCTGGTGGACCGGGCCGATCTCCAAGAAATCGTGGAAGACCTGTTTCGGGTCTTCCTCCTATGTGGACTGGCAGCTTTTTCGATCCTGATTCTGATGGCGCTGACCAGCAGCAATCGAAAAATCCGGCAGCTTGGAGCAAAACGCTGGAAGATTTTACACCGTGCGGTTTATGCAGCTGCAGGAATGATTCTTCTGCACATGCTGCTCAAGGAAAAAAGCGATCCCCTTCAAGCCTGGCTTTTGTTTTTGCCTCTGGCGGGAGCCGAAATCCTGCGCCTGATAGTTTGGCTCAGAAACCGCAGCACTGCTTGACGGTCCCCGGGAAAATCTATATTTTGGATTGATCCTCTTTTAGCATCATGAACACGCTGCCTGTCAACACCAAAATCATCTGTACCCTGGGGCCGGCCACAGAGGGGTTTGAAACCCTCAAGTTTTAGGTTATGGTTTGAAAAATTATTCAAAATACTTTATTGATTTCAGTAATATATAAAATATACACCAGCATCTCATAATCTTATTCGATTTTCCCCCACCGTATCCCCCATCAACTTTCAGAATTTCTAGGGTAATCTGGAGTAGTTGACTTATTTAAGCGGTATTCATTCAACACCCTTTCCAGGCACAGATCAGGGTAACTACTTTATGTATCGAAGGACGGCCCCTTGGGTGATCATGGGTTCTCCACCAGCCCTTGTATCTGGGTCAGGGGGGCACCTTGATGCACGGTCAGAATTGCTGTGAAGCAATGGAATGGGGGAATTTGTTACTAAAGAGTTATCAGAAAATTCCCACTACTTCTGGATCTCTTAAAGGGGACAGGTCAATTGCCTGCTTAAACGTTGAAGATTTGTTAAGAACACCGTTCAATCGAAACCCAAAGACATAGTAAGTGCTTGCCAAGCCAAATGGAAATTACCCTCGGAGAAGGGCCTCACATCAACGGGCTGCCCGTTTATCCAGGTGGACAATACTTCAATTTCAGTAAGGCGTTCAACTGGTATAGTTGTGGGGTTGTGTGATAGTACCACCAGATCAGCATGCTTTCCAACCTCTAGTGTTCCTACCTCATCTTCCAATCCAAGCTGCCACGAAGCATGACTCGTCACCGCGTGAAGTGCTTCTACAATGGTAAGTTGTTGTTGAGCACCTATAGGCACGTTGGTTCCACGAGGTGTCCGCAGTATCGCAGTCCTCATGGCCCGCCATAGACCGAGGGGTGACCCTGGACTATCAGTGTGAAGAGTTACCCGATGACCTGTATCAATCGCTGTTCGCAAAGGCATGTAGCGCTCCAAACGTTTCTCCCCGATTAGCTGCGGCAGTTTCTCACCATAAAAGTAAATGTGGTCGATAAAGAAGCTCACTGTAACCCCTAACGCCCTGGCACGCTGGAGTTGTGTTTCAGTAATGAGGGCATTGTGCTCCAAGCGATGACGATGATCTTCACGAGGGTGCTCCTTTAATGTAGACTCCACCGCATCTAATACAGCATCTATTGCCCGCTCTCCCTGCACGTGAACAGCAAGCTGGAATCCACGACGATGGAACTCAGCAAAACGCTCTTGAAAATCATCCTGAGTGTAATTGAGCTCAGCCATGTGGTCTACACCAAGGTTGAGACGTTCTCGTACCAATGGGGTGTTCTCGTATGGTTCAGCCCACGCAGCCCCTCCTGCGAAGGGAGAACCGTCCATCCAGAATTTAACCCCTCTCAGACGAAAACGACCTGAAACGTTAGGAGTTTCGGACGGACCAATTTGATCAGGTAGAGCGTAAACAATGAGACGAACAGGTGCACTGCGATCACTGCCGAGCATGCGTAAGCTTTCGAGTGGTTCTTCAATCCGCCCAACAGGTCCAAGCACTCCGACGGTAGTAATTCCATGTTGGGCGTATTTCCCGAGTTGAAGATTGACCAACAGATCGGGAATACCAGCAGGAGGTGTGGGCATGGCATCGACAATCATTTTGATTGCATTAACCTCGCGGATAACACCTGTGAGGTTACCATTAGAATCTCTAACTAACTCCCCACCCGCTGGATCGGGTGTATCTCGCGTAATACCCGCTGCTTCCATGACAGCGCTGTTGGCATAGGCCTCGTGCATCATCTGTGTGAGAATAAACAAAGGTCGGTCAGGTGAGATCGCGTCCAGCTCTGCAAGGGTTGGGGGGTCAAGGTCATCGATGAGAATTGGGTCCCAACCAAAAGCCGTCACCCACCCCAAAGGTGCATAAGATTCTGAAGCTTCTTTTAATGTAGCCATGATCTCGGCGCGGGAATTATGAGAAAAACCGCTCACATCGACTGCTTGCCCTGTCAAGGCCGTTGCGATGGGATGGGTGTGGGTTTCAATGAGTCCAGGCATTACAGTGGCACCTTCTAGATTGATAATCTCCGACTCACCACCCGAAGCTGTGAGGACGTCGGCTTCACTACCAACAAGTTGGATGACTCCGTCTTTGATATACATCGCATCAACGGTCTCGGGTTGCGACATGGTGAGGATGGTTCCACCTACAAAGATTAATCGGGAACCTACTCTAGGAGAACGTAGCCAGATAGAAACCGCCAAACATATCAGTAATATCGATGCGGCGCTCACAATCAAAAAACGAAACAACCTAGCTCTCCTTGATTTCAACTTTTTGCACCCTTCCAACAAATCTTAAGCTCTGTAAGTACATAGAAATACAAGCATCTTGGCTCTAAACACTCATAAACCATTTATAATAGATTCACCAGTTTCGGTTACAAACCTCCAGTTTTGTCAAGCTTCCAGAGCCCCTAGCGAATCCAAGAAATCTTTGACCTGATTCTGAAGAATCCGGTTATCCCGTATTTCTTTAAAGGAGGGTGGGGAACAAAACAGACCCTTTTGACTATCTAGGACATCCCGTCCCTCTATTTTTGGGAGAATCTAAAAAAGAGGATCCCTATGTATCGAGGGCGGCCCCTTGGGTGGGATGGATGGCTTGCGCAAGTCCCTTCATCTAGGTCATGAGTGCAACTTAACAAAACAGGCCAATTCAAATATCCAGGACATCCTGGCCCTCTATCCGGGGGAAAATTTGGTGAACAGGATATATATTTATTTTAATAATTTTTAAAATAACAAGATTGGGAATAGGCTAAACCATTCCCAATCTTTAAGAGGAGAGATCTATGAGAAAATACGGGTGTATTTAGGCACCGCCCGCTGGCCTAAAAAACTTCCAATAAAGATGGTCATCCATGAAAATGGATCCCATTCCAATGGTATGAAAAGACCACATCCTCATTCAGATGTGATTGTTAAGTGATTTTTTATTGAGAAATTTTTGAAACTATTTGAATCGTTTTAAGGAAAGTAAATTAAGGGCACCAAATGATGCCCTTAATTAATTTAATTAATTACATCCACTGGTTGTATGTGCACTATCAAAAGAACCTAATCCATTTTGGCTACATTTAATAGTTCCTTGGATTGTATTATTGGTAGACGCACTTATGTACGAATAATCAACATTAATTGATTCACTATTTGTAGAATTTATAGTACTTCCCTTTAAATTTAGGTCTGCACCGAAAATGCTTATAGCATGTGTGCTACCATTACCTGTAATTGTTGAATTTTGCAATTTTATAGTAGTACCACCATATGCCGTAATACAAGCACTACTTGCACTTGAACAATCAATAGTTAATTTATTAAATTCAGCAACACCCGCTGTATCCATAGTTAAATCAGAAACAGTTACGTTATCTCCCTCAATCATTCCGTTTCCTTGTATGGCCATATCTTTGAAGGTAGTATTTTTTAAATAAATCATAGATCCACTATCTGCATAAATACCATGTGATGTTGTGGTTACATTTTCTAATTGCATGTGGCTTCCTCTTTGAGTGCCTATCTCACGATCAACAGTACCTGTTACATTTACATTTTCCATTCTAATCATTGAATGATTATTTGAAAAAATATCACTATTTGTATTTATGGTCAAATTTTCTAATAATATATAGCCACCCTCCATTGCACCTAAAAAATCACAATTCCCAGTACCATTTACAGTCAATGTATCACTACTAATACCTGTTTTTCCAGAAATTATTAATTTATTGATAGGATTATTTGCCTGACTATAACC
>Ga0208522_1000566_pt1 | contig 25141 bp, 25 predicted proteins | sample ETNtaG_25_FD_185763 | JGI IMG/M metagenome (GOLD analysis project Ga0208522, IMG submission 185763) | Marine microbial and viral communities from oxygen minimum zone, Eastern Pacific Ocean - ETNP201302SV86 (SPAdes) (version 2) | ecosystem: Environmental > Aquatic > Marine > Oceanic ... | reverse complement strand
AGGGGCGTGAAGAAAGGCAGCAGGCTGTAAAGAATGGTCAGGCCGATCAGCCATTGACGCGCGGTTCCGCGGATCACCTGCTCTGTAAGCGCCCAAAAGGCGGCACCCAGAAGGGCGAGCTGGGCCAGATGCAGGGCCGCGCCGCCCCAGTGAGGAAGGCCGAATGGAGCAAAAAAGATCGGGAACACGCCGAAAGCAACAGCGGCAAGATGGATCAAGCCAAAGGCGCCAAGGGGCAGGCTCACGCAGACGACCAGCCGCGCGGCAGATTGCGATGCGGTCATGGTATCGAGGTGGCCGTGAACGGCCTGATCGAGCATTGCTGTGGTGGCCATTTTGCGGCTCCCCGTTGGCGGATCGTGCTCCATCAATGGCTGGCGCTGATGAAGGGTTCCGCTTGCGTCAATCCGCTGGTGAGGGTCTGGCCCCTTGAAGATGGCGTGAAACCCCCGTATTCCGGGCGTTCCAGGAATGGAGAAGGCCCATGAACAGCGCCGAACACAATGAGCGGATCGACGCGTTGGAAACACGCGTCGCCTATCAGGACGAGACTATCGAGGAGCTAAATTCGGCGCTAACGGCACAATGGCAAAGCATCGATCTCTTGACCAAGAAACTGGCCATGCTCGAAGAACAAATGCGTTCCGGCAGCTATATCGCCGACCCGGCGACAGAACGACCGCCGCCGCATTATTGATGGTTCCCGCTCGCCCGTATTCGCGGAACGAACGGAAAATCAGGGCGCGGACCGTTCCAGTCCCACTGCGTCGCGAAACGCGGTGATGTGATCGGCCGGCGGTTCGTCGGCCGGTGAGGTGTCCGTCCAGTAAAAATTGTGGGTGAACAGCCGCCAACCCAGCCGCCCCCAGGTGATTTCGACTTTTCGGTCACTGACGCCGGGCCCGAACCGATCCGCGCCGGACAAAGGCCCCGAAATGGCGTCTCCCAGCAGAAACAGCGGGCTCTCGATCCGGTCGAACAGATTGGTCCAGCGCACCACCGAGAACACGGCGGCATGGTGGGCGACAGGGCCCTTTTGCGGGTCTGGATAGATGGTGCCGCGCGTTTCGTCATAGGCCTGCGGGGGCGCCGTGGGCAGGACGCGCTCGGTTTTCATGCGGGCAAAGTCCGCACTACCATCCGTCACCAGGAATTCAGCACTGGAGAGGGGCGAGCCAAGGGTCACGAGGTCGGAAATCTTCCATCCCGATTGCGTGTCGGAGCCAGCCTGCCCCTTCTGGAGGCGCAGGGCCTCGTAAATCTTCCATTGCAAGGCCTGGTATTGGGCAATCTGCTCGCTGTTCCAGGCTTGCGATGGAGCGTTGGAGACGAAGTCATCCAGCGCTGAAAAAGCGGTCAGGGCGTCCGGGCCCGGCGGGTTGTCCTTGGTCGGACCCACCTCGCGCCAGAGGATATGGAGCAGATCATAGGCCAGGACCGACCCCAAAGAGTGCGCGACCACGACGATGCGGTCATATTCGGGGTCCTCATGCAGGGCCTTGAGCAGGGCGAGGCCGCGATTGCGAACACCTTGCCGGCTCTGCACGGTTTCAGTCTGGGCTGAAAGATAACTCGCGGCATCGCCGAAATAGGGCAAGAGCAGGGTCGCGGCGAGGTAAGCCAAGGTGCCCAGGAGCATCAGATTGGCGACATGGCCGTTCCATCCAAAGCTGTCGAGAATGCCGATGGCGACGACGAACACCAGCATTTGTCGTGGCAGCCGCTTGATGAAGGAGAGCGGGCTGAAGAATTTGGGAAGCAGGATCAAAGCCAGCGCCGTGATACTGATGAGGTGGCCGCGCCAGGCGGAGGGGGCGACGAAACGGTCGAACCAATGGGTGTCCAGCACCTGCGGCAACGCCAGCACGGCGGCGAGGGTGCTGATGACAGCCACAACCGTCAGCAGCCAGAACACTACCCAGGGCCAGCGCATGTGTCTTGGTACCTGAGCGGGGTCAATCCAGAGCAGCCTTCGGATCCAGCGCCATAGATTGCGCATGGGCGTGGCATTGAGCAGGTCGGCATAGTAGAGCTCGAAAAAGTCGGTTCGCCGCCCATTGTGCTCGGGGGTGGTGATGCGCTGAAGTTCATAAAGGCCGCTTTTATCGTCGGGCACGATCCAGATCGGGCGCGGCCGCGGATAGGCCTCCTCTGGCGTATCGAGCTGCGGATTGTCCTGCCAGAGCGCATGGACGAAGTCGCGAATGGTGCCCATGGGACGTTGCTCGCCCTGGCCATGGACAATCACGATGGCTTGCCGCTTGATCGGCTCCGAGCTGGGCGCAACAGTGCGTCGGCGCGTTGTTCTGGCCATGATCCTCCCCCGCAGAATAAGGAGACTAAGGCAAGCGGGGTCAGGAGAAAACCGGCTGCCCTACATTGCTGTCGAATAGCCGACCCAACCGGCCACGCCGACCAGCAGGATGGCAAAGACCGCCCCCATGACCCGGCGCCGCGCGGGCACGGTCAATAGGGGCTGGACCGTGCCGGCCAGCAGCACCACGACGGCGTGCACGAGCGTTGCCACGACCACGTAAACTGCGCCGAACAGCAGAGCCTCCCGGGTTGACGTCGTCGAGAGAAACCCGGGCATGACCGTGACGTAGAACAAGGCGGCCTTGGGGTTGAGCAGATTGGTGATCAACCCGCGCAGGAAAAAGCGTCGCGTGCCCTCGTTCGGATCGACGGCATCGATGGGCTTGCGGGAATCGCGCCAGGCTTCCCAGGCGAGGTACAGCAGGTAGGCCACGCCGGTCCACCGCAGACTCTGATAGAGCCAGGGGTGCTCGAGCACCAGCGTGCCGAGGCCGAGAACGGCCAATAGACCCAGCCCGGCCAGGCCCAGCGCGACCCCTGCGACGGCCGCCAGGCCAGCAACGCGGCCCCGGTCGGCCGCCAGGATGGCCAGATAGGCCATGTTGGGGCCGGGAGTGAGCTCGATCAACAAGCTTGCCAGCGCAAATGCAAGAAGCGCGGCACTCATGGCCGCGCTTCCCAATTGTTGTCTGGTGCCATCAAGGCCCTAGTGGCCGAACGCCTTGACGATGTCCTCGGTGACCTTCTTGGCGTCGCCGAACAGCATCATGGTGTTGTCGCGGAAGAACAATTCGTTCTGCACCCCGGCGTAGCCGGCGGCCATGCCACGCTTGATGAACAGCACGGTGCCCGCATCCTCGACGTTGAGAACCGGCATGCCATAAATGGGCGAAGTCTTGTCGGTCTTGGCCGAAGGGTTGGTGACATCATTGGCGCCGATGACAAAGGCCACGTCGGACTGGGCAAATTCGGAGTTGATGTCTTCGAGTTCGAACACTTCATCATAGGGCACATTGGCTTCGGCCAGCAGCACGTTCATGTGCCCCGGCATGCGGCCCGCCACCGGATGGATAGCGTATTTGACCTCGACGCCTTCGGCCTTGAGCAGATCGGCCATCTCCCGCAGCGCGTGCTGGGCCTGGGCGACGGCCATGCCGTAGCCGGGCACGATGATGACCTTGCCGGCGTTTTTCATCAGGAATGCCGCGTCGTCAGCGGCGCCCTGCTTGACCGGGCGGTCATCCTCGCCGGCGGCCGCGCCGCCGGAGGTGTCGCCGCCGAACCCACCCAGGATAACCGAGATGAACGAACGGTTCATGGCCCGGCACATGATGTAGCTCAGGATGGCACCCGAGGAACCCACAAGGGCACCGGTGATGATCAGGGCGGTATTGCCCAGGGTGAAGCCGATGCCGGCTGCCGCCCAGCCCGAATAGGAATTGAGCATGGACACCACGACCGGCATGTCTGCGCCGCCGATCGGGATGATCATGAGCCCGCCCAGCACCAGGGCAAGCAGGGTGATCACCCAGAACAGCCAGGGATCGCCTGTGACGGTGAACATCCAGACCAGGGCGACGATGGCGACGCCCATGGCAATATGGATGAGATGGCGCATGGGCAATATGATCGGCTTGCCGCTCATATTGCCGTTGAGCTTGGCAAAGGCGATGACCGAGCCGGTGAAGGTGAAAGCGCCGATGGCCGTGCCGATCGACATTTCAACCAGCGCCTGGGCATGGACGGCCCCGACTTCACCGATGCCGAAGGCTTCGGGTGCATAAAGGGCGGCGGCGGCCACGAAGACTGCCGCCAGACCCACCAGCGAGTGGAAGGCGGCGACCAGTTGCGGCATGTCGGTCATCTTGACCGAGCGGGCGATATAGGCGCCGATGCCGCCACCAAGGCCAAGCCCGGCAATAATGAGCAGCCAGCTCATGAAGTCGCTGGGTGATGCCACCATCAGCGTGGTGACGACGGCTATGCCCATACCGATCATGCCAAAGAGGTTGCCCTGGCGCGATGAGGAGGGGTGGGACAGGCCCCGGAGGGCCAAAATGAACAGAATGCCCGAGACCAGATAGAGAAGGGCGGCGATATTTGCGTCGATCATTTCTTGATCAGCCCTTCTTCTTGTACATGGCCAGCATGCGCTGGGTGACGAGGAACCCGCCAAAGATGTTCACCGATGCGAATACCAGCGCGATGAAACCGAAAAGCTTGGAGACCCAGCTGGCGTCGCTGGCCAGTTGCACACCGACGGCGAGCAGGGCACCGACCACGATGACAGAAGAGATGGCGTTGGTGACGCTCATCAGCGGCGTGTGCAGCGCCGGGGTGACGCTCCAGACCACGAAATAGCCCACAAAGATCGCCAGCACGAAAATGGCGAGGCGAAAGGTGAAGGGGTCGATGGCGCCACCAATGGCCCCGTGGGCCACGGCTGTGCCGACATCGGCGATGTGTTCGGCCGTCGTTTCCATTTACTTGTCTCCTCCCTCAGGGGCGGCAGGCTTGTTTGCAGCCGGCTTTCTGGCAGCGGGCTTTTTGGCCGCCGGCTTTCTGGCTGCTGGTTTCTCGGCCGCTGCGGCTTTGGCGGCGGGAGCTGTGGCCGGCGCATCAGCCTGCGGGCCTGCTTCGGCCGCGGCGGCCTTGGTTGCGGGCTTGCGTGCGGTTGACTTGCGCGGGGCCGGCTTGGTTTCTCCGGCCTGGCCGGGATCGGCCTTTGGCGCAGCGGATTTGCTTGCCGTGGACTTGCTTGCTGCCGGCTTGCGCGTCGCTGGCTTTTTTGCAGCGGGTTTCTTGGCTGGCGCGGGCTTGGCCTCGGTGTCGCCTGCCGTGTCCGTCTTGGGCGCGGCAAAAGCCGAATGCACGACGGCGCCGTCGCGGGTCAAGACGGTGGCCTTGACCAGCTCGTCATCCCAGTTGACGGCGAGCTTCTTTTCCTTGGCATCGATCAGCGTGGTGATGAAGGCGAGAAGGTTGCGTGCGTAGAGCTGGCTGGCCGTTGTCGGAATGTGGCCGGCCAAATTGGTGTAGCCGATAATGGTCACGTCATTATGGGTGATGACCTTGCCCGGCTGTGTCAGCTCGACATTGCCGCCGCGTTCGGCAGCCAAATCGACAATCACCGAGCCCGGTGCCATGGATTCAACCATGGCTTTGGTCACCAGCTTGGGCGCCGGACGCCCCGGGATCAGTGCGGTGGTGACCACGATGTCCTGCTTGGAGATGTGCCCGGCCACCAGTTCGGCCTGGGCCGCCTGTTCGTCCTTGGTCAGCTCGCGGGCATAGCCACCGGTGCCCGAGGCGTCCTTGAGCGCCTCGGTCATGATGAACTTGGCGCCAAGGGATTCCACCTGCTCGCCGGCGGCAGCGCGAACGTCGGTGGCCGACACCACCGCGCCAAGGCGCTTGGCGGTGGCAATGGCCTGCAGGCCCGCCACACCAGCGCCCATCACAAAGGCCTTGGCCGGACGCACGGTGCCGGCAGCGGTCATCATCATGGGCATGGCCCGGTCGAAGACCTTGGAGGCTTCGATGACGGCCTGATAGCCGGCCAGATTGGCCTGGGAGGAGAGGATGTCCATGACCTGCGCGCGGGTGATGCGCGGCATGAATTCCATGGACATGGCCGCTACGCCCGCCTTGGCGAGTGCGGCAACGTCCTTTTCATTGCCGTAGGGGTCAAGCGCACCGACGAGGAGGGCGCCCTTGTTGACGCCTCCCAGCTCGTCGGCGGCCGGACGACGCACACAAAGCACGATATCGGCGCCTTTGAGCGTTGCTGCGGCGGTCGCCCCAATCGTGGCGCCAGCCTTCTGGAAGTCATCGTCGGAAAGACGCGAGGCTTCGCCCGCGCCCTTTTCAACGGCAACTTCCGCGCCCAGCGCAATGTATTTGGCGATGGTTTCGGGCGTTGCCGCGACGCGGCTCTCACCCTCGAACCGTTCGCGCAAAACGGCAATCTTCATAGAAACTCTCCTGCCCACCTGCCCGGGGGCAGGCGCGTTTCGTGTGCCTGCGGATTATTCTGCGATCAGGGATTGATCACGAAATAGAGGATGATCATCAAAACCGCCGTGCCGTAAACGGACCACTTCACGCCGGTGATGAAGCCATTATAGGTCTTTTCGTGTTCGGCGTAGTCCATACCAGATTCCAGTACCGGCTCGGGGTGGTGTTCGGGGCGGGTTTTGGCCATTGGGTCCTCGAAAGTATAGTCGTCTATTCGTGTTACGCCGAAAGTCCCACTCAGGGCGCGGTGGCTTCCAGCTCGTCAATCAACCGCTCGATCATCGAGAGGCCGAGCGACCAGAATTGGGGATCTTTGGCATCGAGCCCGAACGGCGCGAGTAGCTCGGAATGATGCTTGCTTCCCCCAGCCTTGAGCAGCGCGAAATAGCGCTCCGCAAAGCCATCACTGGCCTTCTCATACTGTGCGTAAAGCGAGTTCACAAGGCAGTCGCCGAAGGCATAGGCGTAGACATAGAATGGCGAGTGGATGAAATGGGGGATATAGGCCCAGAAGGTTTCGTAGCCTTCATTGGCAACAATGCCCTCGCCCAGAGACTCGGCCTGTACTTCGAGCCAGAGCGCGTTGATCTCCTCGGTGCGCAATTCGCCCTGGCGGCGGGCGGTGTGCACCTTGCGTTCAAAGGCATAAAAGGCGATCTGGCGGACTACAGTATTGAGCATGTCCTCGACCTTGCCAGAGAGCAGGGCAAAGCGCTGCTTGGGATCGGTGGTCTTGTCGAGCAGCGCCCGGAAAGTCAGCATTTCCCCAAAGACCGAGGCGGTTTCAGCCAGGGTCAGGGGCGTATTGGCCAGGATCGGGCCTTGTGCCGCCGCCAGGCGCTGGTGCACGCCATGTCCCAATTCGTGGGCCAGCGTCATGATATCCCGGGTGCGCCCGAGATAGTTCAGCATCAGATAGGGGTGGGCGCTGGGCACAGTGGGATGCGCAAAGGCGCCCGATAGCTTGCCATTGCCGGTCGGCGCATCGATCCAGCCGGAATTGAAGAAGGGCTTTGCCACATCGGCCAGTTCCGGGGAGAAGCGGCCATAGGCGTCCAGCACGGTGGACACGGCCGTGTCCCAGTCCCAGATGCGCTCGTCGCTGGTGGGCAGGGGCGCGTTGCGGTCCCAGGCATTGAGCTTGTCCTTGCCGAACCATTTGGCCTTCATCTTGTAATAGCGATGGCTGAGACGCGGATAGGCATCCTCGACAGCGGCCTGCAGGGCATCGACCACTTCGCGTTCGACCGAATTGGCCATATGGCGGCTATCGGCAATGTCCTGGTAGCCGCGCCAGCGGTCGGAGATTTCCTTGTCCTTGGCCAGGACATTGGTGATGTGGGTGAACAGGCGCCCATTGGCCTTGAGCGTGGTAGCCAGGGCCTTGAAGGCGGCTTCGCGCTTTGTCTCATCCTTTTCGGAGAGCAGATGCAGTGTGGATTCGAGGTTGAGCGTTTCGCCGTCCACCGCGAATTCAAGGCTCGACAGCGTCTCGTCAAACAGGCGGTTCCAGGCCGAATAGGCAGTGACCGACTTGTCGTGGAACAGCTCCTCGAGCTTGTCGTCGAGCTGGTAGGGCTTGGCCTTGCGCAGATCGGCGAACCAGGTCCTGTAGCGGGCCAGTTCGGAATCTTTGTCGAGCGCGGCATCCAGATCGGCATCGGCAATGCGGTTGAGCTCAAGCTCGAAAAACAGCACACGCGTCGAAAGATTGGTCAGCGCCTCATTGGTGTCGCCCATGAATTTGGCGCGGTCCGGGTCGGTCGATTTCTGCGCATATTGCAGGAAGGCAAACGAGCCGATGCGGCCGGTGAGATCGCCCAGCGTCTCGCTGTCCTTGATCGCCTCGATCAGACGGCCGGACTTGGTCAGCTCGGCCAGCTTGCCCTTGTACTTGGCCTCGAAATCAGCGGCCAGGGTCTTGGCCTGGTCCATCGCCGCCTTGAATTCGGGGCTGTCCTTGCCGGGATAGAGATCGTTGAGGTCCCAGACGGGCAGGTTGCCGAACTGATTGTGGCCTTTTTGAGCGGCAGCGGGCATGAAGGACTCCGGAAAACTGTTTCGGTCCAGACCTTAACGAGCGGGTGTCCGGCTGTGAAGGCTGTAGCAGTGGGGCTCAGCCGTGCCCCGCCATTAATCCGGTGACGCCGTCCCAAACCAGTTTCAGGGCGAGGAGGAACACCAGCCAGTAGGCGATGCGGTAAAAGAGCTTGGCGTCGATGCGGCGCACCAGGTAGACGCCAATGCAAACCCCGACCAGGCCGACCGGGGCCAAAGCCGCCGACAGGGTCAAGTTCTGGGCGTTGAGCTGGCCGAGGAAGTAATAGGGCACCAGCTTGGCGGTATTGACGATGGCAAAGAAGAAGGCCGTGGTGCCGGCATAGACCGCCGGGGGCAGTCGTCGCGGTAGCGTATAGATCTGGAATGGCGGACCGCCGGTGTGAGAAATAAAGCTCGTGAACCCGGCAATGCCGCCCCAGAAAACGCCCCAGGGCCTGGAGGGCGGCAGGCCTTCTAGCTTTTTGCGCAGTGGCAATATGGCATCAAGCACGAACAGCAGGGTGACCACGCCCACCATCAGCAGCACAGCGGAATCGCTGACCACCGCCCAGAACGCCCAGCCCAGCAGCGTGCCGACGGCGGCGCCGGGCAGCATGATCCGGATCAGGCTCCAGTCGCACTCCTTGCGATACATCCAGATGGCCACCGCATCCATGCACAGGAGGACCGGCAACATCATGCCCGCGGCCTCGCGCGGGGCCATGACCAAGGTGAGCAGGGGAACGCCGACAACGCCAAGGCCGCCGAGCAGGCCGGCCTTGGACAGGCCGACGACAAGCACCGCGATCACGGCGATCGTGACAAAAACTGGATCGATCATGGATTTATTTTAGTCCGGCGGGAAGTCGGCCTAACCGGACCTTGGCAGGCGTGATTTGTCAAGTTTGCGCGGCGTCTTGACGTCCTTTGGGCCTTCTGGCTCGTCCGCCTGCATGGCTTCGTCAAGCAGGGTCATGGACTGGCGCGCCATGCCCCAATAGGCCTCGCGATCGCCGCGCAGTGCAAAGGCCTGATCAAGCAGTTCCTGATCGCGCTCGTAGAACTCACGGGCCAGTTGTTCGGCCTTGGCATCATCATGGCCGAGATGAACCAGGACGCGTCGGCCCAAATGCAGCGCCGAATGGAAGGTCTCCCGCTCGAACAGGGTTATGTCCAAGTCCATCAGGGCGTGGGCATGCTCCCGGTCGGTGGCGCGAGCGGCAATGGCGACATCAGGGAAATGACGGCGGACATTGCGGGCCACCTGCAGGATGCGGTCCGAACCGCCTACCGCGATTATGACCAGTTCGGCGTGGCCGACACCGGCCGCATGGAGCAGATCAGAGCGTGAGGCATCGCCATAATAGACCTTGATCCCAAAGCGGCGTACCAGCTCGATCTGGGCCGCATCGTCGTCGATCAGCGTCATATCGTAGCCATGGCGGCGCAGCATGCGGGTGATGATCTGGCCGAAGCGACCATAGCCGAGCACGACGATGCGCCGATGCTTTTCCACCGTATCGGGATCGCGGTCGGCACGCTTGTTGCGCGCATCGAGGCGGGGCGCGATCAGCTTGTCAAAGCCGAGCAGCAGGAGCGGCGTGGTGGCCATGGACAGAGCAACCACGACGGTGAAGAGGGTATAGGCGTCCTCGGCCAGGACATCGCGATTGAGGGCAAATTGCAGTACCACGAAGGCAAATTCGCCGGCCTGGCTCAACAGGACCGCCACCAGCAGCCGGTCGGGCCGCGTCATCCGGAACAGGGTGCAGAGCCCATAAAGAATCGCGAATTTGACCGCGATGACGATCAGCACCAGGGCCGCGATCAGCCAGGGAGTTTCGAGAAATTCAGCAAAGGCGATCGACATGCCGACCGAAACAAAGAACAGGCCGAGCAGCAAGCCCTTGAAGGGCTGCAAATTGCTTTCCAGCTCATGGCGATATTCGCTATCGGCCAGCAGCACACCGCCGATAAAGGCTCCAAGCGCTGGTGACAGGCCCAGGGCCTGGGTGGCAAGCGCGGCGCCCACGACCAGGGCCAGCGCCAGGGCGGTGAAGGCCTCGCGTACGGCCGTGCGGGCGACGAAGGAGAGCAGCGGCCGAACCACATAGCGGCCACCAATGATGGCCGCGGCAAAGGTCGCCAGCAGCAGGGCCGAGGTCTGCCAGAAGATGGGATTCTCGACCTCGGAAACCGCCTCGGTGATTTCAGCTTCAAGGCTGATGCCAGAGCCAGTAAGGGCCAGGATCGGCACGATGGCGAGAATGGGAATAACCGCCACGTCCTGCACCAGCAGCACGGCGAGACTGGCCCGTCCGGCATCGGTGCGGGTGATGTCGCGCTGTTCGGCGGTCTGCATGGCGATGGCGGTGGAGCTCATGGCAAAGGCCATGCCCACGATGATCGCGGTATTGAGCGCAAAGCCGAAGAGCTGAACGATCAGCGTCACGGCGATGGCAGTCAGGACCATCTGCGGCAGGCCAAGGCCGAGCACCTTGTTGCGCATGCGCCAGACCTCACGCGGCTGCAAATCGAGGCCGATCAGGAACAGCATCAGCACGATGCCGAACTCGGAGATGTGGCGGATAGTGTCGGTGTCGGTCAGCAGGCCAAGGCCATAGGGACCAATGAGGATGCCGGCCGCCAGATAGCCCAAAACGGTGCCCAGGCCGGATGCCTTGGCCAGCGGCACCAGGGCCGCGCTGGCGGCGAGCAGGGCGAAAATGGCCAGCAGTAAATTGTCTTCCACCCTGCTGGCCTTTCTTGACTACTCGTCGCTGTCGGACTTGATCGACTTGAGTTTGGCAAAAACTGAATCGGCGTCCAGTTCTTCCTCATTCTGCTGGGCGGAGTGCCTAGAATGATCGCCCTCAAAGCCGCCTTCACCATCGCTCGGCTGGCGGGCCGTGGCGCGGGCCAGGGCTTCCTCGGCGGTCATCAGCGTGGTGCCCTCATTGAGCTCGGCCTGGGCCGGGGCATCCTTGGAAGCGCGCTTGACCTCAAGGTCGAGATCGATCTGGCTGCACAGGCCCAGCGTCACCGGGTCCATGGCCGTCAGGTTGGCGGCGTTCCAGTGGGTGTTCTCACGCACCGATTCGATGGTCGACTTGGTGGTGCCGACCAGACGCATGATCTGGGCGTCCTTGAGTTCGGGATGATTGCGCACCAGCCACTTGATGGCATTGGGACGCTCGTTGCGGCGTGAAATGGGGGTGTAGCGCGGACCCTTGCGCTTGACGGCGGCTACCCGAACCTTGGGCTCGGACACCTTCATGCGGTAATTCGGATCGGCCTCGGCTTTCTCGATCTCTTCGCGGGTCAACTGCCCGTTCTGGATGGGGTTTACGCCCATGATGCCGCTGGCCACGTCACCATCTGCAATGCCCTGGACCTCAAGCGGGTGCAGTGTGCAGAAGGCAGCGATCTGCTCAAACGAGAGGGCGGTATTGTCCACGAGCCACACGGCGGTCGCCTTGGGCATCAGAAGGGACTGGGACATAGTTAAACTTCTCCTGCTGGCGCGGCCGGTCTTCCTCCGGGCCGCTCCGCCTCTTGGCCAAATGCTGAGGGGGAACTGGCGTGTAATATAGGGAAAAAGCCAGCCAATCGCAACGGCTAACTGGCCTGGCTTGCGGTGCCAAACTCAGTGAGCAAGACCAGTTTGCCGCGATGGATGCGCTGTTCCATGGCGACGTGCGCGCGATGCGCCTCGTCGAGCGGGAAGGTGGCAAGCTCGGGCTTGATCCAGTCGGGAGACGACAGGGCGGCCAGGAAATTGTCGCGGATATGGGCGGCAATGCCGGCCTTGGTCCGGGCGCTTTGCGGCCTTAGCGTCGAGCCGGACAGGGTCAGGTCCTTGGCCATCATGGTGCGCAAAGGGAAATTGACCGTGGCGCCTTCCAGGGTCGAGACCTGCACGATGTGGCCACCGCGGGCCGATGCAGCAATATTCACGGCCGTCAGAGCGCCGCCGATGATGTCGAGGACCCGGTCGGCACCGTGACCGTCTGTCAGCTCCATCACGCGGTCCACGATGTTCTCGCGGGTGCGATCGATCGATGCGATGGCGCCCAGCCGATTGCAGTAGCTGGCCTTGTCGGCAGCCGATACCACGGCGATAGGGTGGGCGCCGATGATCGAACAAATCTGGATGGCCGCTCCGCCGATACCGCCGGCTCCACCGTGCACCAGCACATGCATGCCCGGTTCGAGCCCGGCCCGCATGACCAGGGTCTGGGTCACGGTAAACCAGGTTTCAGGCAGCGCGGCAGCTTCGGCCAACGCCCACCCGTGAGGAACGGGCAGGACCTGGCCGAAGGGCACGGCAACATATTCGGCGTAGCCGCCGCCATTGGTGAGCGCCATAACGGCGTCACCCAAGGCAAAGCCGGTCACGGCTTCGCCCATCGCCGCAATCTCGCCCGCAACCTCCAGGCCGGGCAGCGGGGAGGCGCCGGGCGGCGGTGCATAATGGCCCCGCCTCTGCGCCAAGTCTGGACCATTGACGCCGGCCGCTGCCACACGGATGAGCACATCGGCGGGTCCAATCTGGGGAGCTGGTTGCCGGCAGGTCTTGAGTACCTCCGGGCCGCCCGGTTCGGCGATGCAGATGGCGGTCATTTGGTCTGGCAGGTTCATGGCTCCTATGCTGGCGCAAGCGGACTTGCGGGGCAAGGTGGCTGGGCTAAACTCGGTGTCCGACCTATGTGGGAGTGTTGGCCATGGACGAGGAAGACCGCAAGAAGCCCAGAAGCCACGAAGTGGGCATGGTCCTCGATGCACTGTCTGTAGAGGAACTGCAGGACCGGATTGTTTTGCTGGAGCAGGAGGTCGCCCGGATCCGGGCCGCGATGGAGGCCAAGGGCAATTCGCGCCGGGCAGCAGAAGCAGCCTTCAAATTCTGAGCGCCAAGCACTTTGTGATGGCACCAATTCAGGCCTGCCGCCGTTCCGGTCTCGATCCCTGTTAGGCTTAACAGCGGGTTATGGTTTCGTTGCCTTTCGGGGTCGGGCAGTTTGTCCCTGGCCAAGGAAGGAGTTGCGGAATGGACTGGAACGTACTGGGCATTGCCCTGCTGTTGATCTTGAGCGGCCTCTATTTTCTGGAGACCGAACGGGTCAAGGCACCGGAACAGAAGCTGACGGTGCGGGCGCTCAAGCCTGCCAGGTCAGCGCTGGAAAGGACATGGCATGTCGAGCCGCTGCAGGTGTTCATGCGGCAATTGCTCGCGGCGCGGCAGCGTCGATCCAGCCTTTGGCCGATGGACAAAGGGGCGTTCTAATACCGTTGCGCAAGTCAGTTATGGAGAAAGAGCATGCTGGTGCGTCAGGAAGACAGGATCTTGGAAGGTGTGAAGGCGGCGGAACTGATGTCGCTCAACGCCATTGCCCGTGGCGAGTTGGCCGTGCGCAACTGTGATCTGGCGGGGCTGTCCGCAAAGGGTTGGGTGGAGCTTGCCGGAGACCAGCCGATCATTACGCTGACCGGACGCACCCTGTTGGACCATCCACCCACGAGGTTGCGGTGAGGTCAATTTTCAAGGTTAAGAAATCGACTCCTGTTAAGGTCGAATTAATGTTTGGGCGGTAACGTCTCATTATTCAGACTTGTTCTGGATATTTCAGAGTGGTTTCTCCCTCTGTTTGACGCCTCCCTGTTAACTTCGAGAGCTGCATTCTTGCGGCTCTTTTTCTTTTTTGGGTGTGCGACTTGGCCCGTCACGCTTCAACCATAAAATTAACAATAGTTGGACCGCGTGGGTGACCCCTGAGTGGCTTGGGGATAGCATGACCCAATCGGAGGACTTCTCTTGGCCGAAACCGGTGACACCAGGCAGGCAGTGGCGATCGGTCCGCGCATTGTGGCGTCGGGCGGGTTTGACGCGCTTTATCGCGAAGGCATGGCACTAATCGAGGCAGTTGCCGCCTATCTCGATGCCGAGGGCCGGATCGAAAGCCGGGTACTGCCACGAGAGGCGGGATTTCTCTACGCCACCGAATCCATGCGCCTGACCACGCGCCTGATGCAGCTTGCCTCTTGGCTGCTGCTGCAGCGCGCCGTCAATGAAGGCGAGATTTCCCGCGAGAATGCGCGTTCGGAGAAGGAAAAGGTCAAATTTTCCGCTACCCCATCGGAGCGCGGCGGGCCGGGCTATGACGCGTTGCCACAGGCGCTGAGGGATTTCATCGACAAGGGCGATCGCCTGTTCGAGCGGGTGATGCAGCTTGACGCCCTGGAGCGGGGCAACCTGCCCGAAGCCACGCCCGGCGTGGCCAATGGCGTGGCGGACCAGCTTTTGAGGCTCAAGGCCGCCTTCAGCAGCACCGACTAGCCGCCCAACGACAGTACTTCCAGTCCACCGGCAGTGCGGCTGATGCGGACTTCGGTGATTTCATATTGCGCTACCCCCGCCATCACGAACGGATCGGTCGTCGCTAGGGCCTCGATCTGCGCGCGATCTCCAACCGCCAGTATGATGCCGCCGGTGCGTGGCTCCTTGCGCCCGGAGGCCAGAAACGTGCCGCTGTCATAGCCCCCGGACACCCAGGCCATGTGTGGGCCGATATGGGCGTCGACCTCGGACAGCGGTGCAATATAGGTCAGCGAGAGGATGAACATGGCGTGGCCCCTGACAAGACAAAGCCCGGCGCGATGGCCGGGCTTTGCGGAATAACGGACAGGGTTGGCTTAGATGCCCAGGCCCTTGAAGCGCTCCTTGAAGCGCGAAACGCGACCACCACGGTCCATGAGCTGGCCCGTGCCGCCGGTCCAAGCGGGATGAGTCTTGGGGTCGATGTCGAGCTGCAGCGTATCGCCTTCCTTGCCCCAGGTCGAGCGGGTCTGGTAGGTGGTGCCGTCGGTCATGACCACGTTGATGGTGTGGTAGTTGGGGTGGATATCGGTCTTCATGGCCTTGCCTCAAATCAAACGGGCGCCGCAGCGCCCGGAGAGCATCAAACTGGTGTTGGGCGGCTTCCTAGCGCAGAAGTGCGGCTTCCGCAAGACCACAGAATCGGTTGTTGCACGCAAGACGCGCGGCAATATGGCGAGGGCCCGCGCGGTTGCGGGGCGCCTGGCCAACCCCTATATGGATGCGGTCTTCGGCAGCGGCCGATCCAATTGTGAGAACGGCGCGTTTCAGCCATGACAGATCAGGCCGTTTCGGCAGAGTCAGATCCCGAAAAAATCGTCGCGGAAGTCAAGGCCGCCCCGCGCCAACTCAAGCCGCTGCGTCGGCTCTTGCCGTTCCTGTTCCGCTATCCAGTCCGCCTGGGGCTGACGGTGCTGTTTCTGCTGGTCTCGGCGATTTCCTCGCTGGCCATCCCAGCCGTTCTTGGCGGCGCGATCGACGAAGGCTTCATCGCCCAGAACCTGGAAATGGTGGGGCGCTATGGCTGGCTGATCGTCGGCATCGCCGCGATCATGGCGGTGGCGAGCGGCGCGCGGTTCTATTTCATCTCCCTGATCGGTGAGCGCGTGGTGGCCGACCTCAGGCAGGCCGTGTTTGCGCAATTGTTGACGCTGGAAGCGCGCTATTTCGACACGCATCGGGTTGGAGAGTTGACCAGCCGCCTTAATGGCGATGTCAGCGTGATCCGCAGTGCGGTGGGGTCGAATTTCTCGCTGGCGTTGCGCTCGATGGTGACGATCATCGGCGCGCTGATCATGATGATCCTGACCAGCCCGGTCCTCACCCTGGCTGTCGTGGTGGCCCTGCCGCTGATCCTGACGCCGGTGCTGGTCTATTCGCGCCGCCTGCGCGGCATGTCGCGCAAGACCCAGGATGCGCTGGCCGACCTTTCGGCCATGGCTACCGAGATGCTGGGCGCCAACCGGACCGTGAAGGCGTTTACCCAGGAAGCCGGGCAGGCCGCACATTACGACGCGCGCAGCGAAGAGAGCTATCGCGCCGAAGTCCGGCGCCTGGGCGCCCGCGCGTTCCTTGTCGGCATGGTGATATTTCTGGGCACTGCGGCGCTGGTGGGCCTGATCTGGTGGGGTGCCCGCGCCGTATTCGAAGGTTCGGTCTCGGCCGGTCAATTGGCGCAGTTCCTGGTCTATGCCCTCATGGCCTCGGGGGCACTGACCAATGTGTCCGAAGTGCTGGGGTCATTGCAGACAGTGGCCGGATCGACCGAGCGTCTGGTCGAAATTCTCGATACCAAACCCGAAATCACCGATCCGGAGCATCCGGTTGCCTTGCCCGACCCGGCACTTGGCACGGTGCGCTTCGACAAGGTCAGCTTTTCCTATGCCGGCGCCGGTGGCGACAAGGTTATCGACACCGTCAGTTTTGCGGTGGGCAGGGGCAAGACGGTGGCGCTCGTAGGGCCGTCCGGTTCGGGCAAGTCCACCACCTTGTCGCTGCTGCAGCGCTTCTATGACGTGAATGCCGGGACCATTGAGGTTGACGGCATTGATATTCGCGATGTGCGGCAGGCCGATCTGCGGCAACGCTTTGCCTATGTCGAGCAGGAGCCCATCATCTTTGCCGGGACCATTGCCGAGAACATCCTGTTCGGCAAACCGGATGCGTCCAAGCAAGAAGTCATGGCAGCGGCAAAGGCCGCGCTGGTTGACGATTTCGTGGCCGATCTGCCGCTGGGCTATGACACGGTGGTGGGTGAGCGGGGCGTGATGCTTTCGGGCGGGCAGAAGCAGCGTCTAGCCATCGCCCGCGCGATCCTGAAAAATGCACCCATCCTGCTGCTGGACGAAGCGACATCGGCGCTCGATGCCCGCTCAGAGCAATTGGTGCAGTTGGCGCTCGAGCATCTTATGGAAGGCCGTACCACGCTGGTGATTGCCCACCGGCTCGCGACCATCCGCGACGCCGACACCATTCTGGTACTCGACGGCGGCAAGATCATCGACCAGGGCACGCATGACGAGCTGGTTGCAAAGGGCGGCCGCTATGCGGAACTGGCCAAGCTGCAGTTCCGGCTGGGCGAGGCGGTCTAGGCCGCAGACAGGCAGATTTCCACAAGATCCCAGAGCCTGTCGCGGCCTAGGATCAACAGCCAGGGCGTGTCGTCGACTGGCACGATCTCAACCCGCCCGCCGGTGCCTTCATTGGATGTGCCCAGCCGCCCTGCCGGGTCGAGCAGCAGGTCGTTCATGGGATAATAGAGACCTTCGGTCCGCCTGAAGCTGACCGGTACCAATGGATGGACCGATATCCGTTCCCTGACTTGTGCATCGAAGGCAATGGGCCCCGAGACGGCCAGGGCGACATCGGTCTCATCGACCAGGATGACCTGGCGGTGCGGCGCGACCTCGAGCAGGGCGCCAAGCGCCGCCAGCGTGTGGTCGAGCCGCTTGCCGGTCATGCCAAGCGCCAGCGTGACCGGGGCACTGGTGGAGTAGAGCGCCTTCTGGAAATCGGTGGTGACCTGTTCGGGGATGTGGATGACGCGCGTGCGCTGTTCCCAACCCAGGCGGTCTTCGAGCGAATCGAGGTCACCCAGAATGGCTTCAGGCACCAGTCCGGCCTGTTCCAGCGCGTTGCCGCCGCCATCGGCGCCGACCAGTGCGACCTGACGCGCTGCCAATTCGTGCAGCAGCGCGGAATCGACCGTTCCGCCGCCGATTATGGCGAGTGGGCGATTGAATTTGAGCAGGGTTTTTTCAGTTGAAGGAATGGGGGATTGCACTCTCGGTTCACTCTCAATATGGTCCGCACCGTCTCGCTGGGGTGTTCCGGTTGCCGCCGGAGCTGAGAGTTACCCATAGAACCTGAACCAGGTCATGCTGGCGGAGGAAGTTCGAGATGGCAAGAGGTGCCCTCGTGCGCCTCGATCCATTGACACATCCCTTCACCCATGGCCGCACACCAATCGAAGGGAGACCAGTCATGGTCAAAACCTCCTCGCTGGCGCCTGCGGTCCTTCTTGCCGGATTGTCCGGCACGGCAATCGCACAGGACAAGCCAGTCCTCACCATCTACACCTATGACGGCTTTGCCTCCGAATGGGGGCCCGGCGTTCCCTTGAAGGAAGGGTTCGAAGCCACCTGCGAATGCACTGTCAATTGGGTGGCCGCCGACTCTTCAATTGGCACGCTGCGCAAGGTGCAGCTTGGGGGCCAGAGCACCGAGGCTGATATGATCCTGGGGCTTGATACCGCCATTGCCGGGGAAGCACGCGAAACCGGGCTCTTTGCCGAGCATGGCCTCGACATGAGCCATCTCGACCTGCCGGGCGAATGGACGGATGAACAGTTCGTGCCGTTCGACTATTCGCATTTCGCGTTCATGTGGGACACCGACAGCATGGAGGCGCCGCCGGCCTCGTTCGAAGAGCTGATCGCCCTGCCTGACGACATCAAGATCGCCATTCAGGACCCGCGTTCGGCGACGCCGGGGCTTGGATTGATGCTCTGGGTCAAGGCGGCCTATGGCGACCGCGCGCCGGAAATCTGGGAAGGGCTCAAGCCGCATATCCTGACCATCACCCGCGAATGGAGCGAAAGCTATTCGCTGTTCCTTGATGGCGAGGCCGACATGGTGCTCTCCTATACCACTTCGCCCGCCTACCACATCTTCGATGCCGATGATCACACCATCAAGGCGGCGATGTTCGTGGAGGGGCATTTTCCGCAGATTGAAGTGGCCGGTATTCTCAAGTCCTCCGACCAGCAGGAACTGGCGCGCCAATTCCTGGCCTATCTGACCTCGGAGGCGGGGCAGGCGCATATCCCGACGACCAACTGGATGTTCCCGGTGGTGGATCTGGGGGACGACCTTGATCCCGCCTTCCAGGGCCTGCCGCAGCCGGAAAAGACGCTGACGCTGGGTGAAGCCGAGATCACGGCCAATCTGTCGGCCTGGATCGACGAGATGCTGGCAGCGGTGCAGTAGGCCTGGCGACCGTGACAGCGGCGGTGCGCAGATGCTGATCCTTCCCCAAAGGCCCATGCGCGTCGCCGCCGCAACCGCACTCACGTTCGTCATCGCGGCGCTCATCTTTGCCGTGCTCTGGACCATCCTTGCTGCGGCGACGGATGCGTCGGGCAGCTCGCGCGTGGATATTCCGCATTTGTTGCGGATGACGGCTCTGCAGGCTGGGTTGACTGTCGTGCTCTCGCTCATGGTCGGGATCGCGCTGGCCTGGGCGCTCAACCGATTGCGCTTTGCCGGGCGTGACCTGGTCGTGGGACTGTTCGCCGCTGCCATCGTGACGCCGGGCATGGTAGTGGCCTTTGGCCTACTCTCGATCTGGGGGCGAAATGGCTGGGTAAACCAGCTGGCCGAAGCCCTGTTTGGCGTCAGCTTTGAAAGCCCGGCCTATGGCCTGTCGGGCATCTTGCTGGCGCATGTCATTCTCGACGGGGCCTTTGCTGCGCGCATCCTGCTGGCGCGGCTCGATACCATTCCCCAGGGCCGTCTCAAGATGGGCCAGTCGCTTGGTCTCTCGGCCTGGCAGCGCTTCATATTGATTGATTGGCCGGCTCTGCGCGGCAGCCTGCCGGGTCTGGGGGCAATCATCTTCCTTTTGGCATTCACCAGCTTCCCCATTGTGCTGCTGCTCGGGGGCGGGCCAGCCAACCAGACGCTGGAGGTGGCGATCTATACGGCGGTACGGCTCGATTTTGACCTGGTCGGCGCGGTGCGCCTGGCGCTGGCGCAGATTGGGGTGTGCTCGGTGGTCATCCTCCTGGCATCGGTCTTCACGCCGGTTCCCTCTGCGCTGGCCCGTTCGGCCCAGCCGCTCTGGCGCGATGCGCGCGCAGTCCGGATCGTGCAATGGTCGATCCTCATGCTCGGTGCCATCGGCTTCGCGCTGCCGCTACTGTCGGTGCTCTATGATGGGCTATCGAGCGGGCTGATGCGCGTGCTGGGGCAGGCCAGCTTCTGGCGATCGACGCTCACCAGCATCGTGATCGGCGGCAGTTCTGCGCTGCTGACGCTGGCTCTGGCGCTAATGCTGGCGCTGGGCCGTGCCGCTGCTCATGGACCGGCAGTCCGTGCTCTGCTTGGGGTCCCGGCCTATGCCTATCTTGCCGTGCCGGCGGTGGTGCTGTCGCTGGGCTTTTTCCTGCTGGTTCGCAACCTTGGCGTGCCGGTCGGCACGGCGGCTCCGGTCGTGGTGGTCATCGCCAACAGCCTGCTCTCACTTCCCTTTGCCATCGCAACCCTGGGACCACCTCTCGATGCAATCATGCGCTCACGCGGCAAGCTCATCCGCGCGCTGGGGCTTTCAGGCTTTATGCAGTTTGTGCGGATCGAATACCCGCTCCTGGGGCGTGATATCGGGCTGATGCTGGCGCTGGCCTTCTGCTTCTCTCTAGGGGATCTGGGGGTGATTGCGCTGTTCGGTACTCAGGATTTCCAAACCTTGCCGCTGATGATGTATCGAGCCCTGGGGTCGTACAAATCCAATGACGCAGCGGCGATCGCAGCCTTGCTGCTGATCTTCACCATTATTGCCTTTGTCGGGCTACCGCGCCTTGTGGAAAGGATCGCCCATGCTCCGCGCCAATGACCTGGCCTTTGCCCATCCGGGCCAGAAGCGTGCCTATCGCTTTACCCTGGAGGCTGGTCGGGGCGAGGTCACCGCCATTTCCGGCGCCAGCGGCTCTGGCAAATCCACCCTGCTCGATCTGCTGGCGGGCTTCCTGCAACCAAAAGAAGGCAGGTTGGACCTCGATGGGCAGGACCTTCTGCCATTGCCGCCGGAGGCGCGACCGGTCTCTCTGCTCATGCAGGCGGACAATCTGTTCGAGCATCTGAGCGCGCAGGAGAACGCCCTTCTCGGCCTGCCGCGCGGGACCAGTCGCGACAAAGGCCGCCAAAAGGTTGCCGAGGCACTGAACGAGGTCGGGTTGGCCGGGTTCGAGAGCAAATTGGCTTCGACTCTGTCGGGCGGGCAGAAGCAGCGTGTCGCGCTGGCGCGGACCCTGCTGCGTGACCGGCCGGTACTGTTGCTCGACGAGCCGTTCTCGGCCCTCGATGACGAAACGCGACAGACGACGCGGGCCTTGGTGGATGATCTTACCCGCCGGCATGACTGGCACACGGTCCTGGTCAGTCACCATGCCGATGACATTGCCGCGTTGGCGAACCGTCACTACCGCATTGTCGAGGGGCAACTGGAGCGCGTTTAGCGCGCGCCAGCGGAGCGACTATTCCGCCCAGGCTGCCAGCACACTATCGAACAGGGCCTGCGCTTCCTCGTCCTTTTCCAGGGTCAGGATGGCGTTGCGTCCGGTGCCATAGACAATGGCCAGGTCCATCCAGCGCTGAGTGTCGAGCAGGCGGGTATTGGCCGTCAGATCGTCCGCGGAGGCGCTGAGCGCAAACAGGAACGTATTGCCCACGATGCGCGCCGCGGCACCGGCGAGTGCGGTGCCCGGAACCAGCTCCTCGTTCTTGAGCAGCACGCCGGCCAGGGTTGCGATTGAGCCGCCAACGAAGGTATCGGGTACGTCGAAGCTGATTTCCATCAGGTGGCTGGCCGGCAGACTGGGGTCAATATTCTTGCGGATGAGAATATTGACGCTCATGTTGCGCGCCGGGATGCTGGCCTCAGCCACCAGGGTCGGCTGGCCGATTTCGTCAGTACCCCGGGTCCACTCCACCGTACCGGAGAAGGGCACCGTGCTGGCCTGGCCTCCTGTCGAGGCTTCGAGCAGCAGGGACTGATTGCCGGCCAGAACGGCTGGGTCAACGCTGGCAGCCGGATCTTCGGTTGCGGCGATGGACGTGTCCTCGCCGGAGAGGCGCTCTTCGGTCTTGACCTCGCCGCCATCGATGGAAGGCAGCACGGTTTCGTTGCCGGTGGGCGTGACGGGCTCGGGTGTTGGCTCAAGCCGTTCTTCACTGCCAGCTTCCAGGGCGCTGGTCGGTTCGGCCGCCGAGGTGGTCGCCGTATTGCCCGGGCCGGTAGCAGCTTCTTCGCCGGCAGTGGGCTCAGGGGTGGTGTTGTCCATGGTCGGCCCTGTGGGCTGCTCGGTGACGTTGGATTGCACCGCGGCGGTCTGGCTGCGTCCGAACATCTGGTCAAGATCGACAAAGCCTTCACGCCAGGCCCAGAAACCTGCGCCGCCAACGCCGGCAAGCAGCAGGGCGAAAACGATCAGGAAAATGGTCAGGCCCGCGCCTGTGCGGCGCTCGGCATCGGCCGGAGCAAAGCTGGCTTCGTCTTCCCCGGCCGGCTCGGTGGCGAAGTCGGACGGCGTTTCGGACGCTGGTGCCCGGGTGGTTTCGCCACGCGCCTCGCGATCCAGTGTTTCAATGGCCCGCTCAATGGCACCCTCGGCTGCGCGGGCATCGTCCTGCTCCACCTCGACTTCGCGGACGCTGGACAGCGCCGGATCTACCGGAAGCGGCGGGTCGATCAGAACCCGTTCGTGTCCGGCGGGCTGGCTGGCCAGGGCTGTGCTGCCCATGACGGGTTCGATGCGTGGCGCCAGGGTCGACGGAACGACCGCCCCAATGGTCCGGCCGGCGCTGTCACGGGGGGTAAAGGCGTAGGTCTTGCCCTGGTCTGCCTGCTCAACCGTAGTGCTCGGCTTGCGGCCATTGTCGCGTCCGGTATCTGCATTGGGCGACACTTTTGCGCCGCTGGACCGGGCCGCCTGAGCGATGATTTCTTCGATAGAGGTTGGCTTGGCCGGGGGGGGCGGTGTCTCTGCCTCCAGTTCGGCTGGCTCAGGCGCGCTGTCCTCCGGTTCTGAAACCGGCGCGACGTCCTCGGTGACGGGGGCGGTCTGGGGGCGACTGTCCTCTATCGCGTCCTGCAGGGCCGTTCCGGCCGGGGTGTCCGGCATGTCTTCGGCAGCTGCCGTATCCGGCTCGGACTCTGTCCCGGCCTCTTCCGATGGTTCATCGACCGGCCCGGAGGCCTGCTCGGGTGCCGGCGCGGGTTCGGCCGCGGAAGGGGAAGGCGCTGGTTCAACTCGGACCGTTTGGCGGGGCGGGGGCGCAACCGGGCGTGCCGCTAGCGGACCGTCCCGGCCCAGGCTGATAACGGCCTCGCTGGCCTCCTGCTCGACCTGGCGGATGCAATCCTCAAGCTGCAGGCGATGCTGGGTGATGTCACGCGCCGGTAGGGGAGGCTGAATGGCGCGCAATTGCCCGACAAGGGCCGAACGCGCCTTTTCATAGACCGCGCGACGCGCGGCCCCGTTATTCTCCGGCAGCGCCGAGATGGCCCGACGCAACAGCTCCTTGTAATCCGCCATTGGCTACTTGGTACTCACTCTGACAGCGCAGTCTTTTAGCAAAATTTGTCAGTCTTGGAATGGGTCAACGACCAAGATGGTGTCTGCACGCTCGGGACTAGTGGATAACAGGGCAACAGGAGCACCGATCAGTTCCTCGATATAGCGGACATATTTGACCGCCTGGGCGGGCAATTCGGCCCAGCTTCGCGCACCCGCGGTGGTTTCAGACCACCCTTCGAGCGTCTCGTAAATCGGCTTAACCCGCGCCTGTGCCCCCATTGAGGCAGGCAAATAATCAATGCGTGATCCATCCAGCTCATAACCGACACAGACCTTGATCTCTTTAAGGCCATCGAGCACGTCGAGCTTGGTCAGGGCAATGCCGGTAATGCCCGAGGTCTTGACGGTCTGTCGCACCAGGACCGCGTCGAACCAGCCACAGCGGCGCGGGCGGCCCGTATTGACGCCCACTTCGCGCCCGACCACGGCCAGATGCTTGCCGATTTCGTCATCGAGTTCGCAAGGGAAGGGGCCTTCGCCCACGCGGGTGGTATAGGCCTTGGTGATGCCGAGCACATAGTCGATGGCCGTGGGGCCAAGTCCCGAGCCCGCCGCGGCCTGTCCGGCAACGGTGTTGGACGAGGTGACGAACGGATAGGTGCCATGGTCATTGTCGAGCAGGGCGCCTTGCGCGCCTTCGAACAGGATACGCGCGCCTTCGCGCCGCTTCTGGTCGAGGACGCGCCAGACCTGGTCCATGAAGGGCAGGATTTCAGCGGCAATGGTGCTCAACTCGGTGTGGATCGTATCGGCCGAGATCTCCGTCAGACCCATGCCGCGGCGCAGCGCATTGTGATGCGTCAGGAGGCGCTCGATCTTGGGCATGAGCGTATCGGGTTCGCTCAGATCAACAAGACGGATGGCCCGGCGGCCGACTTTGTCTTCATAGGCGGGGCCAATGCCGCGGCGGGTGGTGCCGATCTTGAGGCCGGAATTGGCGTCTTCGCGGATACCATCGAGTTCGCGGTGCAGCGAGAGAATCAGCGGGGCATTGTCCGCCACGCGCAGCACCTCAGGGGTGATGTTGACGCCCTGGGCGCGCAGCTTGGCCATTTCCTCGACAAAGTGGTGCGGGTCCACGACCACGCCATTGCCGATGACCGAAAGCTTGCCTTGCACCAGGCCTGAGGGCAGCAGCGCCAGCTTGTAGCTGACCCCGTCAATGACCAGCGTATGGCCGGCATTGTGGCCACCATGGAAGCGCACCACGACGTCGGCGCGCTCCGAAAGCCAGTCCACGATCTTGCCCTTGCCCTCGTCGCCCCATTGCGAGCCGACGACAACCACATTCGCCATATTCAGTCTTCCCCAAAGCAGGCACACAAACGGGACCGCACACGACGCGTCGGTCCCCACGATGATTGGACGTGACGTCCCCCCGGCCACCTTTGTCGGGTTTGATTATGGCCGAATAACTGATAAGTCCGATTGTCCATACATCACCCGGGCGACGATGACAAAGCCGCAACATGAGCAAAGTAGCGGCTTTTTCGCCCGCGTTCTGGAACAACCCTATCTGCTATTGGTGCTGGCACCCCTG
>Ga0208522_1000556_pt1 | contig 25362 bp, 26 predicted proteins | sample ETNtaG_25_FD_185763 | JGI IMG/M metagenome (GOLD analysis project Ga0208522, IMG submission 185763) | Marine microbial and viral communities from oxygen minimum zone, Eastern Pacific Ocean - ETNP201302SV86 (SPAdes) (version 2) | ecosystem: Environmental > Aquatic > Marine > Oceanic ... | reverse complement strand
GGCACTGGGCGAAACCATCGAGATTCCGCCCGGCTTTTATCCCGGAGACTATCTGATCCCAGTGGGCAAGGCGCTGGCCGCTGAATACGGCAAGTCGCTGCTGGACATGCCCGAGCAGGAAGCCGTGCTGATCGCGCGCGAGGCCGCACTCGCCGCCATGATGGAACTGGTCAAGGCGGATCTCGCCCAGCTCAATATTCATCACGACGTGTTCTTCTCCGAGCGCACACTGCACGGGCAGGGTGGTGATATCCAGACCACGCTGGACTGGCTGCGGGAGGAAGGCATGGTCTATGAAGGGCGGCTGGAGCCGCCCAAGGGCAAGACACCAGAGGATTGGGAAGACCGCGAACAAACCCTGTTCCGCGCCACCGACTATGGCGACGACACGGATCGCGCCCTGGTCAAGTCCGATGGCTCCTACACCTATTTTGCGGCCGACATAGCTTATCACCGCAATAAATATCTTCGCGGCTTCAAGCACATGATCAACGTGTTGGGCGCCGATCATTCCGGCTACGTCAAGCGTCTGCAGGCAGCCGTGAAGGCCGTCTCCAACGGCGAGGCGGATATTGACGTGCGCATCTGCCAGCTCGTTCGTCTGCTCAAGAACGGCGAGCCATTCAAGATGTCCAAGCGTTCGGGTGACCTGGTGACGCTGGCCGACGTCGTTGAGGAAGTGGGCGCCGATGCGACCCGCTTCATGCTGCTCTTCCGGCGCAACGACGCGTCGATGGATTTTGATTTCGCGCTGGTCAAGGAACAGACCCGCGATAATCCCGTCTTCTACGTGCAATACGCACACGCCCGGGCCTGCTCGATTTTCCGCACCGCTGAGCGCGACATGCCCGAACTCGATGTTTCATCGGCGGCGCTGGCAGGCGCCGAACTTGGACTGCTGGGCAGCGCTGCGGACATCGAACTGATCCGCCTTCTGGGCGCGTGGCCGCGTACAGTTGCCGCGGCAACGATCGCGCATGAGCCGCACCGGATTGCGTTTTATGTGCACGAGCTCTCAGCGGCCTTGCATGGGTTCTGGGCCAAGGGCAAGGATGATCCGCAGTTACGATTTGTTAACCAATCGAGTCCGAAGTTGACCCTTGCTCGACTCGCACTCGTGGACGCCGTTCGCCAGGTAATTCGCAACGGCCTTGGGATTTTGGGGGTCTCTGCGCCTGAAGAGCTTTCATAATTCGGGCGCATTAGTGTGAAAATACGCGGCAAAATCCTTGACAGGACATTCCGCATTCTAGGGGCGCTGCCACATGACGTCAGCGAAACCGCATTCGATGGCCGCACAGACTGAAGCACCGGACGACCTTATAGCCGAACTGGCGCGCCTCATGGCCGATGAGGCACGGAACGACCAGTCCGAACCAAAGGTCGAGCCCGCTCCGTTACGCATTCCCGGTGCCCCCCAGCCCGATCCGGCGCCGCTCCGAGCGGAAACCCGGTCCGCGCCAAAGCCCGTCCGTATTCCCGGCGGCGAAAACGACGCGCCCGTGACGGCGGAGCCGTTCAACTTCGATTTTAGCTTTGCGCCGAACAAAGTAGAGGCCGGTCCGACCTCCCCAATTTCAGCCGACCCGATCGAACCCACACCGGAGCCCGCCACAATCGAGCCGCCGGAACAGGACCCGCCGGCTCAGGACATGGCGCCGCTCGACCAGGATAGTCTCGCCGACCTGATCGCAGCCGAACTCGCTTCCGATCTGCCCGCGCCCAAGGCAACCGAGCCATCAACCCCGCCCGCATCTGAACTCGAGAGCTCAGCTAAAGGTGAAGACAGCTTCGGCATGCCCCCGATTTTCGGCTTGGGCAGCAATTCCACACCGGCACCGCCTGCCGTAGAGGACGCTCCGGCGACAAAGCCTTCACCGGCCGCCGCCGCTCCGGCAACCGAGCGCGCCACTGAGGCGAAATCCGAACCGCTCGACCCTCTCGACGAAATCGAGCGCCTCGTAGGCCCGGCCCTACGTGCGTCCGCGCCCCAGCCAGCCCCTGCCAGCCCTGCACTGCGCAGCCTTGCGACGCCGACCATTGCAGTTCCAACAGCGGCCAGGGCTGAGCGCGTAGAATCGGTCAAGCCGCAGCCCCAAGCGCCGGCTGCCGCCGATCAGGGCGCAGGTTTGACGTCCGTCGACGAGGCCATTCTTGCCGCTGCGGCGGCGACCGGCGCCCACGTCGAATGGGTCAATGCCGGCGGCGGCGCCGACATTCCAGGCGAAACCGACGCTTTGGCTGAACCTCAACGGTCTCCGCGCCGCATCAATCGTGCGCTTGCCGGTCCACTGATGGCCGTTGGCCTGCTCGCAATTGCGGGCGTCGGGCTTTATTGGGTCCTGGGGCAGAGCGGCGCGCCCAGCGGACCTGCGCCGCTGGTGGTTGCCGATACGAGCCCCACCAAGGAGATCCCTGAAGTCGAGCCGACCGAGACGGCACCACAATCTGTGGTGTTCAACGAGATTTCCGGTGCCGCTACGGCCGAAAGCGAGCAGCTTGTTTCCCGTGATCAGGCCGACACAGAAGCTGTCGTCGCTGCCAGCAGCAGCACGCCCGCCAATGTTGGCATCATGGCCGATGCAGGTTCGACCACCGTCGACCCCAATCAGGATGGCCTGGTAAACCGCAAGGTGCGCACCGTCACCGTGCGACCCGATGGCACCATTGTCAGCGGTGATGATAGCCTTGCTGGCTCCGCCATTCTGCCCGTCGATCGGCCGGATGTTCCCGAAGTACCAGGCGCCGACTTCTCGACGCCCGAACTGGTCGCCAGCGCGCAAGCCGGCAACGCAACGCCCGCCGCTGTGGAAGCACCCGCTGCGGATACTGCCACACCTGCCGCGCCCGCCGCTGAACCCGGCACCGATATCGCGGTTGTCGATGCCACCGGCAGCGCTGTTCCTGGCGTCACGGCCCGTATGCCGATGGACCGGCCGACCGATTTTGCGTCCATTGCGTCGGCCGCCATTGCTGCCGCCAATGCCAATCCCACCCCCGTTGCCCCGGCTCCTGCTGCGACCCCCTCCGTGGCGCAGCAACCTGCCGCCACGGCCCCAGCCGGCGGTTCGGCCGCGGCCTATGTACAGTTGGCGTCGCAGCGCAGCGAAGAGGCCGCGCGACAGTCTGCGCAGGCCATCGCGACCCGGTACGGCGTGTTATTCGGTGGCGCCAATCTGGAGATCCAGCGCGTGGACCTGGGCGAACGCGGCATTTACTACCGCGTCCTCGTGCCGGCAGCATCGCGTGACAGCGCCTCCAATATCTGCACCAATGTCAAGGCGGCCGGCGGCGATTGCCTGCTGCTCTGACGGCGCCTTGCTTGACGCGTCACGCGGCGACGGACAAGGATGGCGCGTGATCGCCATCTGCACGGACAGTCCATGACCCAGGCCGAAACCAACTGGTTCGACGCTCCAACGCAACCGGCCACCGAGGATGTGCTGCATGTCGATGTGGGCGGCTATGAAGGCCCGCTGGATCTGCTTCTCGATCTAGCCAGGCGTCAGAAGGTCGACCTCTCCGGCATTTCCATCCTGGCGCTTGCCGAGCAATACCTCAGCTTCATTGACAAGGTGCGCGAGCGTCGGATCGAGGTCGCCGCCGACTATCTCGTCATGGCGGCCTGGCTGGCCTATCTCAAGAGCCGCCTGATGGTGCCCCAGGCAGCCGGAGACGATGAGCCGAGCGGCGAAATGCTCGCCGCCATGCTGCAGTTCCGGCTCAAACGCCTCGAGGCCATGCGCACTGCCGCCAACCGGCTGATGAACCGGCCGCGTCTGGGTTTCCAGATTTACCCTCGTGGAGCACCCGAGCCGATGGAGGTCGCCAGGCGCTCAATCTGGGAAGCCAGTCTCTATGACTTGCTCAAGGCCTATTCGAGCCAACGGGAGCGGGGGATATCCACCGATTATGCGCCACGCTTGCGGACCGTGTGGTCTTTGCAGGACGCCCGCGACATTCTGCAGCGCCTGATCGGTGATCGTCGGGAATGGGTGTCGTTGGACGCCTATCTTGTTGACTATCTCTCGACTCCCGCCGAACGCGCCACAGTCCGCGCCTCGACTTTTGCATCCAGCCTCGAACTCGTGCGGCAGGGCCAGATCGATATTCGGCAGACCGAGACCTTCGGGCCTCTGTTCATGCGACGCCGGAGTGACGCGCAGTGAGGGACCCGACCGTGACCGAGCAGACCGGCGAAGTCCTCCGCCGCCATTTGCGCATCCTTGAAGCGCTGCTCTTTGCCTCTGATCAGCCCCTGCGGCCGTCAGATCTCGCGCCCTATCTGGGCGAGGAGGCGGATGTTCAGGGTCTGTTGCTTCGGCTGCAGGAAACCTATGCCGACCGTGGCGTCAATCTCGTGCGCCGGGGAGAGGGGTGGGCATTTCGCACAGCCGACGATCTGGGTTTCCTGCTGCGGCGTGAGGAGCATGAAACGCGACCGCTCTCGCGCGCGGCGCTCGAAACGCTGTCCATCATTGCCTATCACCAGCCGGCGACCCGTGCCGAAATCGAAGAAGTGCGCGGCGTGGCAACCGGCAAGGGCACGCTCGACCTCTTGATGGAGGCCGGCTGGGTCCGCATGCGCGGCCGACGCCGTACGCCTGGTCGACCGGTCACCTATGGAACGACGGATGCCTTCCTGGACCATTTCGGTCTCGAAAACCTTACGGACCTGCCCGGGCTCGACGAGCTCAAGGGCGCAGGCCTCTTGTCGGCCCGTCTCCCGCCCGACCTGCAGATTCCTTTGCCGCTTGACGGCGATCTGCGGAACGATGAAGACCCGCTCGATCCGTCCGATCTGGGTGATGCGGAGCCGGAAGACGAGGAAACTTGACCGTTAATTGCCGTTTGCGGGGCACAGAAGGCAACACGTTCTTGTGTTCAGGTGCATTTGAACCTATTTCTCGGTCTATCTATCGCGTGTAACGCGTAACAGAGTTCTAGGGAGACCATTATGCACGCGCCGTCTATTTGGGGCATTCTCGTTGTTGCCGTCGTCGTTATCCTGCTTTTCGGCCGCGGGAAGATTTCCGGCATGATGGGTGAGGTTGCTTCGGGCATCAAAGCCTTTCAGAAGGGGATGAAGGACGACGACAAGCCTGCCGAGCGTCTGCATGCAGATGCGCCAAGCACCGTCGATGCCAAGGAAGTGGACAAGAGCAAGGACGCTTAAGCGAACTGTATTGTCCCATCCCACGTGTGGCGGCTCGGCCGTCCTCCGGAGACTGAATAAATGCTCGGCCTAGGCTGGACAGAGATGCTGGTGATCGGCGTTGTCGCGCTGATATTCATCGGCCCGAAAGACCTGCCCGTAGTGATGGGCAGGGTTGGCAAGGTCATTGGTCAGGTCCAGCGCATGGGCCGAGAGTTCCAGCGGGAGATCAACAGGTCGACCGGGCTGGACGAAGTGCGCAATCTGCGCACTTCGATCACCTCGCCGCTCAAGCAAACCGCCGACGAGATTCGCAAGGATTTCAACAGTATCGGCAAGGATGGCAAGGAGAGCCCGAGCGGGGTCATCAAGCCGACTGATCCTAGCAAGGAAAGTGTCGTCGAAGCCATTCAGCAACAGGCCGGCATGGCACCTGCAAAAAAATCCGTCAACGAAATGGCGGCTGAGTACGGTTTCACCCCCACCAAGGCCGAACCGGTCAAGGCACCGCCCCGCGCAACCAAGGCTGCAGCCAACAAGGGTGCCGCAAGCAAGTCATCCCGGTCGAAGTCCGCGGCGGGCACCAAGGCTACTGCCAGCAAGACCACTGCCAGCAAGACCACTGCCGAAAAATCTCCTGCGAAAAAGTCTGATGCGCAGACGGCCTCTGCTGAGGCATCCGCGCCCAAGGCGCGCGCCGCCAGAAGCCCCGCAGCCAGGGCCGCGAAGCCGGCCTCGGCAAGGACCTCGGCCAAAGCCGCCGGAAAACCTGCTGAAAATACCGACAAGCCCGCCAAGTCGCGCGCACCGCGCAAGAAGCCTGCTGAAGCGGCCGGAAAGACAGAATAAATGGCCGAGACGCAGACCAAGCTTGAGGACAAGAACAAACCCGAAGTCGAGGACGAACTGGCGGGCAGCGAAGCGCCACTGCTTGAGCACCTGGTCGAGTTGCGCAAGCGCCTCATCCGCGCCGCCATCGCCGTGGTCGCGCTGATGGTGGTGTGCTTCATCTTTGCCGGGCAGATCTTCGACCTGCTGCTCAACCCTTATCGCTCCATCTATCCCAATCCCGGTGATATGGAGCTGATCTACACTGCGCCGCAGGAATTCTTCTTCACACAGCTTAATCTGTCGCTGTTCGGCGCGATTTTCCTCGGCTTTCCCTATGTCGCTACGCAAATTTACGGCTTCGTTGCACCAGGCCTCTACAAGCACGAACGCAAGGCGCTGATTCCTTACCTCGTCGCCACGCCGCTCTTCTTTCTTCTTGGTGCGGCTATGGTGTATTTCGTCGTCCTGCCCTTGGCGCTGGGCTTTTTCGCTGGCATGCAGACCGACGAAATCAAGCTTTTGGCGCGGGTGTCCGAATATCTTGGCCTGGCCACGACGCTGATCCTCGCCTTCGGTATCTGTTTCCAATTGCCCGTTGTCTTGACGCTGCTGGCCCAGATCGATCTGGTCAATGTGGATATGCTCAGGAAGGGCCGTCGCTACGCCATTGTGGGCATTCTGGCGCTTGCTGCTTTGGTATCGCCGCCCGATCCGATCTCTCAGATCGGCCTTGCCATGCCGATGTATGCTCTCTACGAACTCGCTATCCTGTCTGTCCGCTACGTGCAGAAGCGGCGCGAGGCGGCAATCGCCAAGCAGGATGCCGAGCTGTCCGGCTCATCCTCCGAATAGCTGCGCTCGGTATCGGGCGCAGTTTCCTGTGCCCGAAGCGCTCGCAGGCGTGTTCCGGGCTCGTCACCCAAGGCCTGCGCTAGCGATGAAGAGGCGGGCAGGGCCCGTAAGCAGCAATGTTCGATATCAAGTGGATCAGAGACAACCCTGACGCTTTCGACGCGGCCATGAGCCAGCGCAAGAACGTGTCCGTGCGGTCCTCCGATCTCATCGCGATAGACGAGCGCCGCCGCGCCATCATCGTCCGTCTCAACGAAGCCCAGGAAAAGCGCAACAGCCTCTCCAAGCAGATCGGCCAGGCCAAGGCCCAGAAGGACGAGGCCAAAGCCCAGGCGCTGATGGCCGAAGTCGCAGCGCTCAAGGAGTTCATCCCCACTGGTGAGGCCGAAGAACGTGCTGTTGAAAAGGAACTGCGCGACATCCTCTCGGCCATCCCCAATATGGCGCTTGAGGATGTGCCCTTCGGCGAGGATGAAGCCGACAACGTCGAATATTTCGGCGCCAACGGTACTCCGGAAATAGCAGCGAAGGCGCGCCCGGCCAAGCCGAGCTTCTCCTTCGCGCCCAAGGAGCATTTCGAAATCGGCGTCGCCGAAAAGGACATGGACTTCGAAATCGCGGCAAAACTTTCGGGCAGCCGCTTCGTGGTCCTCAAGGGCCAGATCGCCCGGCTTGAAAGGGCCTTGGGCCAGTTCATGCTCGATCTTCACACCACGGAACACGGCTACCTCGAAGTCCAGCCGCCTGTCCTCGTGCGCGATGATGCATTGTTCGGCACAGGTCAGCTCCCCAAGTTTGAAGAAGATCTGTTCTTTACCCCGCACGGCGAAGGCCGGTTGGCTCTGATCCCCACCGCTGAAGTGCCCATGACCAATTTCGTGCGCGAAGCCATCCTGGCGGAAGAAGAACTTCCCCTTCGCTTCACTGCCCTCACACCTTGCTTCCGTTCTGAAGCTGGCTCTGCCGGTCGCGACACCCGCGGCATGCTGCGCCAGCACCAGTTCGACAAGGTCGAATTGGTTTCCATCACCACGCCAGAGGAATCGATCAACGAGCACGAGCGCATGCTCGCCTGCGCCGAAACCGTGCTGCAGCGCCTTGGCCTGCATTATCGGGTGATGATGCTCTGCACCGGCGACATGGGCTTTGGCGCCCGCAAGACCTATGACCTCGAAGTCTGGTTGCCGGGTCAGGACACTTATCGCGAAATCTCCTCGGTCTCGGTGTGCGGTGATTTCCAGGCCCGCCGCATGGATGCCCGTTATCGCCCATCTGGCGAGAAGCAGGCCCCGCGCTATGTCCACACCCTCAACGGCTCCGGTACGGCTGTCGGGCGCTGTCTGATTGCCGTACTGGAGAATTACCAGCAGGAAGATGGCTCGGTGCTCATCCCCGAGGCCTTGCAGCCCTATATGGGCGGGTTGACCTCCATCGGCGGCAAGTAAATGAGCCTTCGCATCCTCATCACCAATGACGATGGCGTGGATGCGCCGGGCATCGCCATCATGGTCGATATTGCCCACGCAATTTCAGACGACGTCTGGATCGTGGCCCCGGACGGCAACCAATCCGGGGCAGGGCACCGCTTCACCTTTGGTCGCGAACTGTCGTTCGAGGCCAGGGGCCCGCGGCGCTTTGCCATTACCGGCGGCTCGCCTGCCGATTGCGTGGTCGCCGGCATGACCCACATTCTGGGCGACAGGCCGGCCGACCTGGTGCTTTCGGGCGTCAATGCCGGTCAGAACCTGGGCGATATCGTCAATTGCTCCGGCACCGCCGCTGGTGCCCGTGAGGGCGTGTTGCAGGGCGCCATCGGCATCGCCATGAGCCAGTCCATGGACTACGAAGTCTCGCACAAGCCGGATTGGGCCAATGCCCGACGTTATGGCGCTGAAGTGGTGTCGGCCATTCTGGCAGCCCATGCTGGCGACGACGTCTTCTACAACGTCAACTTCCCCTTCTGCGCCACCGAAGAGGTGGTTGGCTTGACCGCTGTCGCCCATCAGCGCTTTTCGCGTTCGCCCATTCGCTACTATCCCAGCGACAATGAGGGCCAGTTCTTCATGGCCATTCCCGAAACGCCGCAACCGCTCGATCCGTCGGCCGACTTCGAGGTCTTGCGCCGGGGCAAGGCCATCACGGTGACGCCGTTCGCACTACAGCAGACCCATCGCGGCGCGCTTGAACGTCTGGGCAGCCTCTCCCTGAACGGCCAATAGCGGCGTAGCGCCGAATTTCATCCATCTTTGGGGTCCTGGCTGTATTTGGCCGCCTCTGATCTTAACCTTACCTACCTCTGAATCCCCCCGACACGATTTCGCTCAAATCGCATCGGCCTTAAACTCGTCTTTACCTTACCGGCGTAGCGTCAAGCTTAGTTGTTGAGTACCTGCGTACGAGTAAGCCGATGAGTAATCGCGTGTTTTCGCGGACCCATAGAAGTGCGGTCGCCGTTGCCGGTGTAGTGGTTGCCGCCGTTGGATTGTCCGGCTGTTCGAGCCTCGGGGGTCGCAGTTTCAGCGACAACACCGTCACTGGCTCGGTTGCGCAGTCGACCCCAGCCACCCTCAATCAGCCCATGCCCCCGACCCTTGGTGCACCCCAGCCGGTGCAGGTTGCCAGCATGGAATTTCTGCCGCCGGCCAATGTCGGCGCTTCCTGGACAGGGGGCAATTCGCTCCCGCCAGCGCCGGTCAATAATGGCTTCATGCAGCCATCCGGCGCGACCTCACCAATCGGCGCTTCGGCCTCGACGGTGCAGACCCAGGCCCTACCTGCATTGAGTTCGTCGTCATCTATGGGAAACACGCAAGCCATGCCCGCTCAGCAAAGCCTTGCCCCGCTGCCGGCCGCTCCTGCCGCCGTCGCCATGGGCACACCCTCGTCCAGCGCCCTGCCGGTCAATTCCAGCGTTCCGGTGCAGGCCGCCGCGGCCAATACAAATGCCTATACCCACACCATCGTGGGTGGCGAGTCGCTCTACACCATTGCCCGCAAATATGACGTGACCACCCAGGCCATCGTCCATGCCAATGGCCTGAGTTCACCCGACAAGATCGTCGTCGGCCAGAAGGTCATCATCCCGGGTCGTTCTGATCTGGTGGGCAACGCGCCCGTGCAGGTTGCCAGTGCAAATCCACAGGGTGCCGCGCCGGCGCTCCCTGCGGCCCGCCCGGCTGGCCTCCCAGCGAGCGGCACGCAGCAACAAGTGGCGGCGCCTGCCGCTACCCCTGCCATCGCTCCGTCCGCGGCGGCTCCCGCCGGCGCAGAGGTAACGCAGGTCGCAACCGTGCCCACCACGCCCGCTCCGGCCGCCGAGCCGGTCGCTTCCGGCGAAAAATTCCGCTGGCCGGTCTCCGGACGCGTGATCACAGATTTCGCGGCTTCACGCGGCACCGGCATCAATATCGATGTCCCAGAAGGCTCTGCCGTCAAGGCTGCCGAGAACGGCACAGTCATCTATGTCGGTTCCGGCGTCGAGGGTTACGGCAATCTCGTTTTGATCCGCCACCCCAACGGCTACGTCTCGGCCTATGCCCATCTCGCCTCGATGAGTGTTGCCAAAGGGGCGGTGGTCAACCGAGGCGACACCATCGGTGCCGTGGGACAAACCGGTTCGGTCTCCAAACCGCAGCTTCATTTCGAACTGCGCAAAGGCGCAACCCCGGTCGATCCGGTTCCGCTGCTCGCGAGCTAGACGACGACACGGACCTCCAGAATGAAAAGGCCGGGAGTGGTGCTCCGGCCTTTTTTGTTAGGGCTTAGACTGCTTTGCCCTCTTCGCCAGCCAGCGTGCGCACGAGTTGTATGGCAACGCGGCCTGAGCGCGCCCCGCGTGTGGCGGCCCATTCAATCGCCCGCGCCCGGAGCGTCTCGGCGTCAATGGCGAGCCCATAATAGTTTGCGTATCCCGAGACCATGGCCAGGTAGGTCTCTTGATCCGAATTGTGAAACCCGAGCCACAAGCCGAATCGATCCGAGAGCGAAACCTTCTCCTCAACCGCTTCACTCGGGTTGATTGCTGTCGAACGCTCGTTCTCGATCATGTCGCGCGGCATCAAGTGCCGTCGGTTAGAGGTGGCATAAAACAGGACATTGTCGGGCCGCCCCTCCAGTCCACCATCAAGGATGGTCTTCAGGGATTTGTAGCTGGTTTCACCGCTATCAAAGCTGAGATCGTCGCAGAAGACGATGAATCGGGCCGGCTGACTGGCAATAGCGCGCATGAGCTGTGGCAGTGACTCAAGGTCTTCCCGCGCAATCTCGATGAGGATCAGCCGCTCAAAACCATCGCGGGCGCATATGTCCGCATGTATTGCCTTGACCAGCGACGATTTGCCCATGCCCCGGGCGCCCCAGAGCAGGGCATTGTTGGCACCGTGTCCACGGGCAAATTGCTCTGTATTGGCCAGGAGAATGTCACGAACCTGATCAATGCCTTGTAGCATGGTCAGTGGCACGCGACTGACATTGGGCACCGGCAGGAGCTGTCCGCCCTCGCCCCGCCAGTGGTAGGCGCTGGCCTCGCCCAGCTCAAAAGGTTCGATGCCCTCGTTTCGCGACACGACGGTCGCAATGGTTTCCAGCGCTATAGCGATTCTGCCCAGATAGTCCTTGGTCTTCACCCTGCCGTCCTTCAGCTTCGACGCGGCAATCCGCGCGCCCTTATTGGCTTTGCAATACGCCGACCCCAAATGTATAGTCCGCGCGATTTTGGCCGGGGCGCAAGTGCAGGCAAGCCCGATTGCGTCCACCGCCTGTCGACACAGGACCGGGCCGCCCCTTCCTCCAACGCAGAAAAAAGAATCGATAAGGAGTTCGCTTGATGTTTGTAACGCCCGCCTATGCCCAGGACGCGGTAGGAGCCCCCGGAGGCATGGCTGACATCTTCATCCAGCTCATGCCTATTGCCCTGCTGGTGCTGATCTTCTGGTTGCTGATCTTCCGTCCGCAGCAGAAGCGTCTCAAGGCTCAGCAGGCCATGCTCTCGGCCATCCGCCGTGGTGATACCGTCGTTACTACTGGTGGTATCGTCGGCAAGGTGACCAAGGCCGTCGAGGGTGAAGACCTCGAGGTTGAGGTGGCGCAGGGCGTCAAGGTCAAGGTCGTGCGCGGCATGGTTGCCGACGTGCGCTCCAAGTCCGAACCGGTCAACGACAACAAGCCGGCTTAATTTCGGCATAGTCTGCTCGCCGGGGCCTACGGGCTCCGGCTTTTGCTTTCAGGACGTCATTCCATGCAGTTTTCGCCCATCCGTACCATTGTCATGTTCGCCATCATCGTGTTCGGCGTGCTGTTTGCGCTGCCGAGCATGCTGCCACAGTCGGCGCGCGACGCGCTGCCCGATTGGCTGCCGAGCGAGACAGTGGTCTTGGGGCTGGATCTGCAGGGCGGTTCGCATCTTCTGTTGCAGGTCAACGAGGAGAGCATAGTTTCCGAACGTCTTGCCGATTTGCGCCGCGATGCGCGCAGCATTCTGGCAAACGATAACGGCATCGGGAACATCATCACCACCGATCAGGCGACGAACTCGATTACCATCGAGTTGATGGACGCCAGCCAGCAGGACACGGCCCTTGCGGCCCTTGAGGGCTTGCAGAACACGGTCGGCGGACAGGTGTTCTCCGGCGTCGGTGGTACCAATGAGATCGCCATTGCACCCAGCGGGAACAACCTGATCACGGTTAGGCTTACTCCCGAGGGTATCGAACAGCGTATGTCGAGCCTTGTGGCGCAGTCCATTGAGGTCGTGCGTAATCGCATCGATGAATTGGGCACCACTGAGCCGACCATCCAGCGCCAGGGCACTAATCGGCTTCTGGTTCAGGTTCCTGGCTTTGGCGATTCCACCCGTCTCAAGAACATCATTTCCCAGACAGCGCGTCTGACGTTCCATATGGTCTATCCGGGCATGACCGCCGATCAGGCTGAGGCTCAGGGGCTGCCTCCGGGCACCATGATCCTGCCAAGCCAGGACGGCTCACGAGAGCTGCTCTACGAAGACATTGCATTGGGTGGTGAGTCACTGGTCGATGCCCAGCCGGCCTATGATCAGCAGCGCAGTATCCCCGTTGTCAGTTTCAGGTTCGATACCCGTGGGGCGATTACCTTCGGTGAAATCACCTCTGCCAATGTTGGCCAGCGCTTTGCCATTGTGCTTGACAATCAGGTCATCACGGCCCCGGTAATTCAGCAACCAATCACTGGCGGTTCCGGTCAGATCAGCGGTAGCTTCACCACGGCGTCGGCCAACGATCTCGCAGTCCTGCTGCGCGGCGGCGCGCTCCCAGCCAGCCTCGATATCGTGGAGGAGCGTTCGGTTAGCGCCGGGCTTGGAGCGGACTCCATCCGCGCCGGTGTAACCGCTGGCATCATCGGCGCCATTGCGGTTGTTCTTTTCATGGTCATTGCCTATGGCTTGTTTGGCGTCTTTGCCAACATTGCGGTGATCATCAACGTGGCACTCATACTGGGCGCATTGTCCATGTTGGGGGCCACACTCACCTTGCCTGGCATTGCCGGTATCGTGCTGACCATAGGCATGGCAGTGGACGCCAATGTGCTGATCTTTGAGCGCATACGCGAGGAGATGGCGGCGGGCCGCAGCAAGATTGCTGCCATCGAGGCCGGATTCCAGCGCGCCATGGCCACAATTCTTGACGCGAACATCACAACGCTCATCGCGGCTGTAGTGCTGTTCTATCTTGGCTCGGGCCCGGTGCAGGGCTTTGCTGTTACGCTGGCCATCGGTATTCTGACTACGCTGTTCACGGCCTATCTCGTGACCCTGTTCATCGTCGGCCGCTGGTACAAGTGGGCGCGTCCGAAGACGTTGCGTATCCAGTTGCTGCGCATCATTCCAGACGGTACAAAAATACCGTTCATGGCTGTTCGAAGAGGTGTCATCGCCTTTTCGATAGTGGCCTCAATTCTGTCGCTGGGCTGGTTTGGCATTCACGGGCTGAACCTAGGCATCGATTTCCGTGGCGGTTCGTCCATGGAAATCCAGGCCAATGACGGCGTCGCCGAGCCCGGCAATGTTCGCGAAGCATTGTCCCAGCTTGGCCTTGGCGACGTGCAGGTGCAGGGCTTTGGTGAGGCCGACAGCCTGCTGGTGCGCGTACAAACCCAGGATGGAGGCGCCTCTGCCCAGCAGGCGGCCGTTGACGAGGTTCGCCAGGCAATTGAGGCCCTGGACTACACCATGCGGGGCACCGAGACGGTCGGCCCGACAGTGTCCAGCGAATTGGCACTGACCGGTGCAATAGGCTTGGGCGTGGCCCTGCTAGGCATCCTGGTCTATCTCTGGTTCCGCTTCGAGTGGCAATTTGCCGTTGGAGCGATCATCTCGACGGCGCACGACGTCATATTGACCATTGGCCTATTCGCTTTTGTCGGGCTCGAGTTCAACGCGTCCAGCATCGCGGCGATCCTGACGATTGTTGGCTACTCGCTGAACGATACGGTCGTGGTCTATGACCGAATCCGCGAGTACCGCATGAAGTACAAGAAGGTGGCCCTGGCTGAGATCATTGACATCGCCATCAACTCTACCTTGCCGCGCACCATCCTGACGGGCACCACAACCTTCCTGGCGCTCATGGCCCTGGTGGTGTTTGGTGGCGAAGTCATTCGCAGCTTCACCATCTCTATGGCCTGGGGTGTGCTTGTGGGTACCTATTCGTCCATCTTCATTGCAGCGCCCATCCTGATCTATCTCGGCCTGACCTCTCGAGCGGATCAGGTCGATGATGACAAGGGAGCGGCCGACGCCGTGCAGCCCTCGGATCATACGGTAGGCTGACGCGAAATGAGTGAAGAGCACACCGGCCGCTTTCCCAGCCAGGTGGGCATAGATGCCTATGGCAATGGCGGATTCCGCTTTGCCGATATGTCGCACAAGGGATCCTTGCTCTGTCTGCCTGACGGTATGCAGGGCTGGGAGGTTCAATCGATTGACGACCTGACCCTTGAGAGCCTCCAGCCGGTCTTGGCGCAGGCGGATAAGCTCGATGTTCTATTGATCGGCTTGGGCACAGACATCGCGGTTATTGATCCGGCCATCCGCCAGTCCTTTCGTGACAACAAGATCATCATAGAAGCGACGCAGACCGGTGGCGCTGTTCGCACCTACAATGTACTGCTGGCCGAGGAGCGCAACGTAGCAGCGGCCCTGATTGCCGTCGAGAAAGCCCGTTGATGGCGGCAGAGAGTTTTGAGTTCGCTGCCCAAGCCCTCAGACAGGGCGACCGTGACCGGTATCTGTCCACGCTTGTTCTGCCCGCCGATGCGCGTCCGGCAGTAACGGCACTCTACGCCTTCAACGCGGACGTTGCTGCTATCCGCGAACGCGTGTCGGGGCCGCAGCCCGGCGAAATTCGCCTGCAGTGGTGGAGCGATGCCCTGGACGGGAAGGGGCACGGTGCTGTTCGTCAAAACCCTCTGGCCGATGCGCTGCTCGAATCCGTCGAACGCTACCAGCTGCCGACCGGAACATTACTGCGATTGATTGGTGCTCGCCGCTTTGATCTCTATGACGACCCGATGCCCGATCTCGAAACATTTGAAGGGTACGCAGGAGAGACCGCCTCGACCCTTCTGCAGCTTGCAGCGATGATCCTGAATAAAGGCGAGCCGGTGGAATCGGGTGATGCAGCCGGTCACCTGGGGGTTGCCCAGGCAATGATTGGTCACCTGCGCGCCCTTGGTCTTGTGTCGTCACAAGGTCGAATTATGCTCCCTTGGGCCATTCTTGAGGCCAATGGTGTGCAGGAGCACGAGGTTTTCGCCGGTCTAGCGAACGAAGGGCTTCACGCGGCCCTGAGCCAGGTCGCCGAAATGGCTCGCGACCATCTGGTCAAGGCACGGGTGGCGATCACGGAATTGCCGCCTGCACTGCGCCCAGCCTTTGCAGCCGTTTCCGTCCTGGATGCGCAACTCGCCCTATGGTCCTCGCGCCAGACCGATGTGTTCGGACCGCCGGAGGACGAACACGATTGGCGCAAGATCGCTCGGTTGGCCTGGTGGACCTGGCGAAACAGGTAGGGGATCAGCGCTTAGGTTCGCCTAGCGCAACAAACTCGCCACTCAGCTGCGCTGCAGTCTCTCGCCTGTTCAGCACATCGGCAATGGCACCTATTCGCGCCTTGCCACGCCGTTGCAACTGCTCGATGAAGCCATCCCAATGCTCGAGGTCAAGCCGAGCAATCGCCAGTGCAGTCCCATTGATCGGGCCTAGATACTCGGTCTGCGACCGCTGAACCACGAGCTGACCCGCGAAACCGACGCTCTTGAGCCTAAGATGCACCACGGACCAGGCCGCTAGCAGCGCCAAGGTCGCAATGCTGCCGCCGAACATTGTGCCATGCACGTTGATATTGGGCTCCAAGGGCGCCTCAACGATGACTTCGTCGACGCTGGCCGCGACCACCGACACCGCCATGGCCCGCGAAATGGGCATGTGGGTATGCAGATACTCGGCCAGAGCCGCCGGCGTCATGCCCAGGCCTTGAGGTCGTCCAGCGCCCGGCTGGTAATGGCCCGGCGCTTTGCTATGGTCCTTTCCGGGCCCCGCCAGCGCTTCACGCCTTCGGGTTTGGTGACTGTCACTTCCGGAAACAGACCAAAATTGACGTTCATCGGCTGAAAGCTGCGCGCGCCGCTATAGCTCTCCGCCTCGATATGGCCGCCGGTGATGTGGCCGATCAGGGCACCCAGCGCCGTTGTTGCCGGTGGAATCGAAAGCGATCCGCCCAGCGCCTCGGCGGCCGTCATCCGGCCAGTAATCAGCCCGACCGCCGCGCTTTCCACATAGCCCTCAACACCGGTAACCTGGCCTGCAAAGCGGATACGCGGATCAACTTTCAGTTTCAGATCCGGCGCCAGAACCTTGGGCGAATTGATAAACGTGTTTCTGTGCAGGCCGCCCAGACGGGCAAATTGCGCGTTCTCAAGCCCTGGTATCATCCGGAAGATTTCGGCCTGAATGCCGTAACGCATCTTGGTCTGGAACCCGACCATGTTCCAAAGGGTGCCCAGCGCATTGTCCTGTCTGAGCTGAACGATGGCGTAGGGTTTGACCGTTGGATTGCGCGGATTGGTCAGACCAACAGGCTTCATGGGACCGTGGCGCAGCGTTTCCACGCCCCGCTCGGCCATCACTTCAATGGGCAGGCAGCCATCGAAGTAGGGGACTTTCTCCCAGTCCTTGAACTCATGCAGTGGCGCGGTCTTGAGTGCCTCGACAAAGCCCAGATACTGGTCGCGGTCCATCGGGAGATTAAGATAGTCCGCACCTGTGCCGCCTGGGCCTGCCTTGTCATAGCGCGACTGCTTCCAGGCAATGTCGTGATCGATGCTGTCGTAATGGACGATGGGCGCAATGGCGTCGAAAAAGGCCAGTGAGTCCTCGCCGGTCTTCTCCAAAACCGCCTCTGCCAGTGCGGGCGAAGTCAGCGGACCGGTTGCAATGATCACATGCCTCCAGTCACCCGGAGGCCATCCGGCGATCTCTTCGCGGACAATCGTGATGTTGGGGTGGCCGGACACAGCCGCGGTGACGGCAGCAGAGAAACCGTGACGGTCAACGGCCAGAGCCCCGCCGGCGGGTAGCTTATGGCTGTCCGCAGCACGCATGATGATGGAGTTGCAGCGCCGCATTTCCTCGTGCAGCAGACCCACGGCATTTTGCTCATGGTCGTCAGAGCGGAACGAATTGGAACAAACCAGTTCCGCCAGTTCATCGGTCTGATGGGCGTCTGTTGCTCGGATCCCGCGCATCTCGTGCAGAATGACGGTGGCACCGGCTTCAGCGGCTTGCCAGGCGGCTTCTGAGCCAGCTAGGCCGCCGCCGATGATGTGAATGGGTTCATTTGACATGGCGAGCGAGATACCAAGCCAGCAGGCAAGGAGCAATCAGCGTTTTGCATCCTGGGAGGGATCATGCGCTCTGAATCAGAACGCTCGCATCTCAGAGAGAAGCGAGCGTTCGGGTCGAAAAGTCTGTGGCGCCGTCTTTACAGAGAGTCGGCATGATTGCGAGCAACGCGGCTGATGTCGGTGCGCGAAATGCCCAGATCGTTGAGCTGGCGGTTATCGAGAGCGGCGAGCTCACGAACGGTCTGCTGGTAGGCGGCCCACTTCTTGAAAGTCTTGCGGATGTCCATCGGTGTCTCCTTTTGTTGACAGCCTACATATAGGCCTGCCTATCCCCAGTGAGCAGATAGAGAATGGTCAAACTAGCTATGCGTTTTTCGCAGAGCGCAGGCACTGCCCGTTCAGTAGCCATTCATCATCGTGGCGGCAAAATGGCCGCCGGGTCGACCACGGCGGCCACTCATGAGTTGATTGGGGTCAGTCCAAACGTCAGCGGTCGAAAAGAGACCGCGTCATCTTGGAGAAATCCGGACCAGAAATCCCCAGAAGGTCGGCATCTCGCGTTGAAGGAACATCCATTTCCCGCAACGCCTGCTTGATGTCTACCAGGCGCCTCAGGCGCCAGACGGCTCGCACAAACATGGATAGAATCCCTTTTGCGTTGGTCGCGGTACAACAGGACGATGCACCTGTTCGCAGGGGCCTGCTAGGCCGGATACGTCACGCCCTGCATGCATTTGATGCATGGGAAATTCACAGAACTGACGCAAATGTGGGGCTGTTGTAGGCCTCTGTTCCATATCTGAACAACCGCCTGCCGGCATTAGTGGGGCGTCCACCATGATTTCCCTTGTGTCATCGGTCCCAAATCAACACACTCCCGCAACTGATTTGAGGATTCGATGGTGCGGCAAGGCGCGCATGTCATTGTTGTTGGCAACGAGAAGGGTGGTTCGGGCAAATCGACCACGGCCTTCCACTTGGCTGTGTACCTTCTCTACCAGGGTCACAAGGTGGCCTCTATCGATGTCGACAGCCGCCAGCAGACTCTGACGCATTATGTCCGCAATCGCCGGGACTGGGCGCGGGCCAAAGGCCTCAGCGTGCCGCACACGACGCACTATCATCTTCCGCTGGCCCGCGGTGACTCGGCCCGCGAAAACCATCGCATCGAGTTCGACCTGTTTCGTCAGGCCATTGGCGAGGTCGAGGGCACGGCCGATTTCATCGTTATCGACACTCCAGGCTTTGATACCAATCTGGCGCGTTTGGCCCATTCCCTCGCCGATACCTTGATCACACCGGTCAATGACAGCCTGATCGACCTCAGCGTTATGGCCCAGGTTGACCCGGTGACTGGAGAGCCCCGTGAGTTGAGCCATTATGCAAGGCTGGTGCAACGCGCGCGGTCCGAACGCCTGGCCATTGATGGCCGTAATATCGATTGGGTTCTGGTCCGCAACCGCATCTCGATGCTTTCATCAAGAAACATGCGTCAAGTGCAGACCATGCTAGAGCGCATTGCCATGCGCCTGGGCTGCCGGGTGGCCGACGGAATTGCCGAGCGGGTAATTTTCCGTTCGCTGTTTGCCACCGGAATGACCGTCTTCGATCCGCTGGATGACGAATTGCTGGGCGGCGTACCCTCAATGTCGCACATGAGTGCTCGTCAGGAGTATCGCTCGCTGGTCAACGCGCTCAACCTGCCGGCCAGCCGGCGTGCCGAGGCGCGCAGGGAAGTTCTCGCACGGCCGCCGCGTGACGTGAACCGCTTCAGCCATATGGCCCACAACGATTCCTGAGCAGCGCCGTCAGCCGCGGGCGTAGGCGATCTTGCGGGGCGCTTCTGCGGCCACTGCCACTTCGCGAGCATCGTATATGGCGCGCGCTTCCACAATTGCGGAATGATTCTCGGCCGACCAGTCCCAAAGGGCGCTGATGGGCCCTTGGAGCGTCTTGCCAAGCTCGGTCAGGCTGTATTCGACGCGCGGCGGTACTTCCGGGAAGATGGTGCGTGTGACCAATCCATCACGTTCGAGATTTCGCAGTGTCAGCGTCAGCATGCGTTGCGAGACGCCATTGATAAGCCGCTTAAGTTCGTTGAAGCGAAGGGTGCCGTTGCGGCCGAGCATGCCCACAACCATAACGCTCCATTTGTCGCCTATGCGATTGAGCACGTCGGACATGGCTGAGCAGTTGGAATGCTGCGAGGTGTCGGTCAGTGACATTTATGTGCCTCCTTGCTTCGGGAACCAAGTCACTAATATAGACACAGTTACTAGTACATACTAGGGCAGGGCGCAATCAAGGCGGAGAAGGTCGTGGGTGAGACCAAGGCAGGTGCAGGTTGGCATATCGCCATTTGGATAGGCCAGATCATGTTGGCGGCGATTTACCTGATGGCCGGCATCATGAAGGTGAGCCAGAGCATCGACGGGCTCGTCGCTTCTGGCATGGCCTATGCAGGGGACTACCCGGAGCTTCTGACCCGTTTTATCGGAACCATGGAGATCCTTGGGGCCGTCGGAATTACCCTGCCTGCCGCCACGCGTATTATGCCGGTACTGACACCGCTTGCCGCTATCGGCTTTGGCCTGATCCAGGTCCTCGCTTTTGGTCTGCACACAATGCGCGGCGAATATGGTGTGCTGCCAGTAAACCTGGTGCTTCTGGCTGTTGCGCTGTTTGTCGTATGGGGACGTCTGAGCAAGGCACCAATAACTTCGCGCTGACTATGGCCGTTGCCGCCCAGCGCCGGAATCGTCTGGTCACGCCGCCTGATGCTCAGCCCCATAGAGGCCAAGATAAAAGTCAAGATCGCCGGTCCGCAATCCCAAAGCCTCAAGTATTGCCCCCATGAAGCTGACGGGTGCGGTTCCCGGAGCGGTGACGATCCGGCGGTCGAGAACAGCTCTCGGTGTACCGACGAAAAACGCGCCGCCACCATAGCCTGTCTGGGGCAGGGTTTCCGGGCCGTTCGCAGTGTGCCGCACAGTATCGAGCAGTCCAGCACGGGCCAGCGACATCACACCGTCGCAGATGCCGCCGATGACCAGGGATCGCGCGTGAGCGGCTTGCAGCAGCTCAGAAATGTCAGGGGCATCGGGCTGCGCCCAGATCGGACCACCATTGACGACAATCGCGTCGATCCCTGCAACATCGATCTCTTCGATCGCCATATTCGGGACAACCTTCAGTCCGCCGGCCGAAGTAACAACGTCCCCGGCCGGCGTCGCGAACCTGGTGTCGAGACGGTAATATTCCCGAGCACCCGCATTGAGCAATGCGGTCTCCCAATCGGCAAAGCCTGGCGTCAATATCGTGAGAAGCGTTGTCATCATCGATCTCCATGTCACTGGGCCAACGATGCTCCGTGTGCGTGACAGGTAATGTCAGCACCTTCACATGGCCGTCAGCCAAGGTGTGCCTTTCTTGAGATTGCCAGGATCGGCTGATATGAGAGGCGCGTTTCCGCCAAATCTGCCTGGAGTCGATCCATCTTGCTGTTTGTCCGCCGACTATTGCTCGCCCTGGTTTTGACCATTGCGGGCCTGAGCCAGGCCTGGGCCAATCCGATGCTGGTGGTGGATCGCGCGACCTTGCAGGTGCTGTACGCTAAGGACGCGGGGCAGCCCTGGCACCCGGCATCGCTGACCAAGCTGATGACGGCCTATGTCGCCTTTGAGGAGATTGCCAAGGGCAATGTGACTCTGGACACCCCGGTAACCATCTCGCGCAATGCCTACAATCAGGCACCGAGCAAGTCGGGCCTCAAGATCGACAGCACCGTGTCGCTCAAGGACGCGCTCTACATTCTTGTCGTGAAGTCAGCCAACGATATCGCTGTGGCTATTGCCGAAGCCGTTGGCGGTAGCGAGGCCGAGTTTGTCGCCATGATGAACGAAACCGCAGGCCGAATGGGGTTAACCGCCACCAACTTCGTCAATCCACATGGATTGCATGATGTCCGACAGGTCTCGTCGGCCCGCGACATGGCCATTATTGCGCTCTATATCGAGCAGAGTTTCCCCCAATATATGCCCATGTTCCAAACGGGCGTGGTGAACCTCGGTAAGGCGCGGCTCAAATCCAATAATGGCCTGTTGGAGGGCTTTGCCGGCACCACGGGCATGAAGACCGGCTATGTGTGTGCTTCAGGCCTCAACATCGTCGCCACGGTGGACCGGAACGGACGCCAGCTTCTCGCAGTCGTTCTGGGTGGGTCATCTGGTCGGGAGCGCAATGAGCGCGCTGCCGAACTCTTTCTCAATGCCATGGGCGGGCGCTTGCAGTCCACGGGTCAAAGCGTCTTGACGCTGGCCAACGCGGTCGGCGCGACGCCTGTGGACATGCGTCCACTGATTTGCGGCAAGGAAGCGAAGGCGTATGTCGCAGCGCAGGAGGCTGCTTTTCCGATGGGGCTTAAGGATCAGCCGTCCTATCTGACCGAGGAAATCGTGGTGAGCGAGTACACGGCAGTGGATCTTGGGCGTATCAGGACAGGGATTGCCATGCCACGTCCCCGGCCTGCGCATGTCCCCATGTTCAGCACGCCGGCCCCAGTTGAAAGCGCCGCAATTGAGAATGTTCTGCGTCCGGGCTTGTCCGCCGGCGCATTGGACATCGCGTTGCCGCGCCCGCGCCCTGCTGACCTTTAGCTTGAGCGCGCACGCCCGGCCGTTACGACAAATCGCAGATAACCTTCGGCACGCTCCTCTGCAAAGCCGTGCCCCTGTTGTCTGCAATGCAGCGGAATATCGATCCGCGCCATCGGGTCGCTTGCCAGCAGAACGAGACGGGCGCCAGGCTCCGCCTCAGCCAGCCATTTCTCGAGCTTGAGCACGGGCAGGGGGCATTTCAGCCCCCTGGCGTCGATGGTGTCGGTCTCAGTTGCCAAGGACAAGAACCCAGTACACGCCATAGCTCGATGCCGGATTGTACGCCACTGCAACCCCCGCCTTGCTCGCTGTCGCGGCTAGACCTACGGCATCGGCGGCGTTGTTACGCCAGCCTGAAAACGTCTCAGCAAACGTGGAGTAGCCCGCGCTCAACTTCATCTGCACCAGAGCCTGCGGTTTGGTCGGGGCCGTTCCGGTCTGTGCATATTGGCTGGCCAGCGCCTGCGCTGTCGCATTCAGGCCTGCGTCAGCCGTCAATGGCGGAACATTGCGCGTGGCGCGATAGGCGTTGATCAATCCAATGGCCTGCACCGAATCAAGTCGTGCATTGGGTTGGTCCATACGTGCCGACAGCGCCGGGGCAAGTGCAGCCGGCGCAGTTGCACCGCCGCCAAAGGACGAGCAGGCGGCCAGCGCCGAAACGGTAACCAGCGCCATGGCACTGCGCGCCAGCATCGTGAAAGTGGTAGACATGATTTTCCTTCCGGGAAGGGTTCCGGGTCCGGGGCTATTATCAGCCATCTTCTTATTCTGCATTAATGGCGCCAGGCCCTGCCCGCGTCATCAGGAGACAAAAGAAACGCGAAACTGGGCAGCATTGTGGGACATGCTGCCCTTGGGCAGCTTCCGCTGCAGGATTGCCAAGACACTGGACAATTCGGCCTCTGAACGCGCTTGCCCGACCTATGCGCACGCGCTACCAGCGCAATATGACAAGGCTGGGCTTTCTCGGGGCGATGAATCGCGATCTCGTCGTGCAGCAATCCTGCGCGGCGGTCCGTAATTCTCTTCAAATTGAAGTAGCGCCTCTGATGGAAACGCCAGTCTCTGACGCAGATGCACGGCGTGGCGCCGATTTTCTGAAAGGGTTGGGTGCAGCCGATCACCTTGGGGGCTCGGCATTCAATGCCGCCCGCGTCGCGGCGATGCTGGACAAGGACAGGGAGCTCGATCTGGCCTTCTTCGGCATTGCCGGTACAGTCGAGCAATCCCAACCACACCTTGCGGCTCTCGGCGGCTGGGGCTTCGACACAACCGGCGTCGAGATTAGTCCAGATCCGCCCGCTACCTGTCTCGCCATGGTCGAACAGGCCGGTCGCACACTGCTGACTGCCCCCGGCGCGAATGCCGCAGTTGCCGACTGGATGGAGCGCGAGCAATCAGTCTTGGCTGCCTCCATCGCCCAATGCACGGTGATCCACATCACCTCCTACCTCGACCCAGCAACGCCTGAACTGATCGCCCGGATCATCGAACAGGCCCGCACCTTTAATCCAGCTCTGATCGTTTCGCTCGACCCCGGAATGGCCTGGGTTGCGCCAGGTGGAGAAGGGCTCGCTCGCCTGTTGGCGCTGGCCAACATTTTGCACCTCAACAACGAAGAATTCATCCGGCTCTTTGGAACGTCTGCCTCAACTGCCATTTGCTCTGCCCTGCAACCGGGCATTCTACTACTGGCGCGAACTCATGAGGGAGTAACAATTTACACGAATACAGGCGTTACGCGCCACAGCCCCAGGCTTCTGGACGTAGACGTGAAGGACGCAACGGGGGCGGGAGATACCTTTTGCGGGGCGTTTCTCTGGTCCTATTGCAGGGACATGACCCGACCGCAGCGGGCGGCGGCGCTGGGTTTCGCGCTCGCGCGCCACAAGGTCGGGAGAACCGGTCCACTCTCGCTGACCGACGCCGAACGCCAGGGAATCTTTGCACAAATAGACAAGGAAGAATGGTGATCCAGGCGGGACGCTCCCCGCATGCAGCAGGACAAGCCGAGGCGTGATCCGCCTCTCCAATTTGGGAGCTCAGCACAGGTGCGTTCAAGACGCAGTTCTGAACGTTTCCTTCGCGCTGACGCTGAACAATCCCCGCCTTCTCGAGCACCACGAGGTGCTTCGATATAGCAATGGCCGACATGCCATAGGTCCGGCCAGTTCATTCACCTTGGCTGGTCGTTTGGCGATGCCGGCGACCAGTTGCAGGCGCGTGCGGTTCGCCAGCGCGATGGAACATCGCGCCCGTGACAGGAATTGCGGCATGCTGTTGCAGGACATGACGGTTATGATTGCAGGGAGGAGCGGCGCATGAACGAAACGAGTACACCCATCAAGGATTCGCCGACGCAATCCCGGGCTGACTTTTCGTAGGTCGCCCCAAAGTCGCCCAGTCCAAAGGTCGCCGCAGCAGGGGCGGGCGTTGACTTTAACGATTTCAAGGGGTTAGCTGGTGATCCCGGCGGGATTCGAACCCACGACCCCAGGATTAGGAATTCCGACATCGATCCATGTTCTGTGGTTCAGCAGTGCAAAGGATTGATAGCGCAATCCATCTAACTTCAATTGGATTAACGAAGAATCTACGATCGGCCTTGAAACGACGGCATCCTGCGTATTTGTTGGCGGTCGTCCCAATGTCGTCCCAATCGGCATCGTTGGGACGGAAAGGTCGTCCCAATGCCCAGCACCATTACCGCCTCCATTGTCGCCAAGGCCAAGGCCGATGCGAGGCCCGGCGCCAAGCGATATGAAGTCTCCGACTCCCGCGCCAAGGGCTTGGTTCTGCGCGTCGGCCCGTCCGGGGCTGTCTGGCAGTTCCGCTATGCCGTCGACAAGCGCGATGTTCGGCTGGCCATCGGTGACGTGGACACATGGACCATTGCAGAGGCACGCGATGTTGTCGCCCGCGGGCAGGCCATGTTGCGCGATCGGTCGGGCCTGCCAAACGCCGAGTGGATCGAGAGGATGCTGGTCC
>Ga0208522_1000541_pt1 | contig 25660 bp, 28 predicted proteins | sample ETNtaG_25_FD_185763 | JGI IMG/M metagenome (GOLD analysis project Ga0208522, IMG submission 185763) | Marine microbial and viral communities from oxygen minimum zone, Eastern Pacific Ocean - ETNP201302SV86 (SPAdes) (version 2) | ecosystem: Environmental > Aquatic > Marine > Oceanic ... | reverse complement strand
ATCAAAAGACGAGGGCGTTAGTATTGTTACTATAAACCGTCCAACTAAACTAAATGCAATGAACACAGATGTGGCAAAAGAAATCATTAGTATTTTTACACAGTTAGACAAAGATGATAGCGTAAAAGTTATTGTTTTAACTGGTGAAGGTGATAAGGCATTTTCAGCTGGTGCTGATATTGAATATATGTCAAAGATTACTCCTGATGAATCTGAAGTTTATGCAAAACTTGGTCAAGAAGTAACTGCAACAGTTGAGAATGTTTCTAAACCTACTATTGCAGCTGTTAACGGTTTTGCACTTGGTGGGGGATGTGAACTTGCCATGTCATGTGACATAAGAATCGCATCTGATAATGCAAAGTTTGGTCAACCTGAAGTTACTATTGGAATTCCTCCTGGTTGGGGTGGAACACAAAGACTAATGCGAATAGTTGGAATTGCAAAAGCAAAAGAGCTTGTCTATACTGGTAAGATGATTAAAGCTGCAGAAGCAAAAGAAATTGGTTTAGCTAATCATGTTGTTTCACAGGAATCATTGATGGAAGAAGCAATGTCTATGGCAAAAACAATTGCTAAAAATGCAACACTTGCTGTACGTATGTCAAAAACTGCAATAAACAAAGGAAGAAATGCTGATCTAGATACAGGATTAGGAGTTGAACTTCTTGCATGGAGAAACTGTTTTTCAGATCCTGAGCGTGAACAACGTATGACTGACTTTGTAAATAAATCAAAAAAATAGTCACTTTTCCTTTTTTCTTTTTATTTTCCTGTATACTAGTGTGGGGAGTATGAAAAGGTTCTTATAATTTGAATTAAGATTTTATTGTATGGCAACTGAACAATCACAAAAGTTAGTTACAATCACTTCAAAAGCTGCCGAAAAAATTAAAGAATTCATGACTGAAGAAGCAGAAAATCCACAATACTTGAGAATATATGTTCAAGGTGGGGGTTGTTCTGGTTTATCATATGGTATGGGTTTTGAAAAAGAAGCAGAAGAGGATGATTTAACCATTGAAGAAAATGGTGTGAAAGTACTTGTTGATAGTATGAGCCAAGATCACCTAAAAGGTGCAAATGTTGATTACATTGAAAGCCTTATGGGTTCAGGATTTAAAATAAATAATCCAAACGTTACAAAGTCTTGTTCATGTGGTTCTTCATTTAGTACTGAATAATCCATTTTTTGATTTTTTTTATTCTATTCTATTATATTATAACTAGGCTCATTTCCCAGCTAAGCGTTTATTAAAGTGATAACGAACAACACAACTATTGTATAATAAGGAGATGAAATATAATTGCCATACACAGGCATTGTCAAGTATCACGTTAAACTATCCTATCAAGTTGATGGTCTTGTCGAACGAGCAGATATAATCGGCGCAATTTTCGGACAAACTGAGGGCCTATTAGGTCCTGAGATGAATCTGAATGAGCTGCAGAGAGTATCTAAAGTTGGTCGTATCGAAGTAAACTCATCTTCTGATGAGAATTCAACAAAGGGTACTGGATTACTTCCTATGAGTACTGATATTGATACATGTGCATTAATTGCAGCTGCAATAGAAAGTATTGATAAGGTAGGTCCATTTGATTGCAGTTTTCATTTAGATGCTATAGATGATGTTAGAGCATCAAAAAAAGAGGATATAGTAAAACGGGCAAAAGAAATCAAACAAAAATGGTCTACAAATTCTGTTAGTGAAGGTGATGAAATGTTAAAAACTGTACATGAAAACAATTCGGATAAAATTACTACATATGGTAAATCTAAATTACATTGCAGTACTGGTGTTTTTGATTCTCCATGGATAATTCTAGTTGAAGGTAGAGCAGATATAATTAATTTGTTACGAGCTGGTTATGATAATGCAATTGGAATTGAAGGCGCAAGAATCGATGAATCTATAAAAGAACTATGTAGTGAAAAAGATACTATTATTGCATTTTTAGACGGTGATAGAGCAGGAGGATTCATACTCAAGGAATTGAAATCAGTTGTTCATATTGACTATGAGCTTAGAGCTGATGAAGGTATTGAAGTAGAAGAACTAACTCCAAAAAGAGTAGATGAAATTTTAAGTCCAGTTGTAAAAGAAATTACTACATCATCAAAGCCTGCTACACTAAAAAATGAAGATGATGGTCCATTATCTGAAGTTTGTAAAAAAATATTTCCACAAATAAATGAATCACTTGAAGCAATTGCATTAAATTCTAAAGAGGAAGAAGTTTTTAAAGTAGCAATTAGTGAATTGGTTGATAAAATTTCTGGGCAATCAGAAATTGAATATCTTATTTTAGATGGAATTATTACCCAAAGACTTCTTGATGCAGCAAAAAAAGCTGATGTTAAGAATATTGTTGGGCATCGGGCAGCAAAATTAGGAGATTATGACGGTATTATATTAAAAACATTTACAGAACTTGGTATTGCATAATTTTAATGGCAGATTTAAAAACACAACATCTTCTTACTCTAGCACATTTACTCTCTAAAGGAGGCAAGCATAATTTTGTTACAATAACAACTTCTGCATTAGGTAAAAGTATTGGAAGATCACAGCAGGCAGCATCACTTCATCTCAAAGAACTTGAGGAAGGTGGATTCATTGAAAGAATTCAGTCTGGGCGAAAACAATCAATAAAAATTACCAATAAAGGATTTGTTGAATTATCAACACTTCATAATCTTCTATCAAAATTAATAGCAAAATCTTCTAATTCAATATCAATTAGTGGTACAATAACTTCTGGAATGGGGGAAGGTGCATATTATATGTCTATGAAAGGCTACACAAAACAATTCAAATCAAAATTAGGCTACATTCCTTATCCTGGAACTCTGAATGTTCAACTAAAAGAAAAAAAATTTTCTGAAGCAATATCACAACTGTCAAACTATGATGGCACAAAAATTAATCCATTTTCTGATGGTAAACGAACATTTGGATGGGTTAAATGTTTCAAATCAAAAATTAATAACAAAATTGACTGTGAATTGATTTTATTAGAAAGAACACATCATGATACAACCATTGTTGAATTTATTGCAAAAACCAATATTCGAAAATCTTTAAAGATTGGCAATAAATCAAACATCAAAATTAAAATTTCAATTTTAGGTAATTTCTCTTAAAGATCGTGAATATCCTTTCCATATTCTTTTTGAATTGATGAACTGGATGTTTCAGGTCTAGGCGATTCTAATCTTACAACAGTTACTTCCAACTTTATTTTTCTACATCCTTCTGTAATGTATTTTTCTTGATGTGTTTGATCATAACCCAGTGCGATTATGTTTGGTCTTACTAATTCCACAGTACTGAATATGTTCTCTTCGTTTCCAATAATGCATAGATCCACCATAGATAACGACGAAACCAGTTCCTGTCGTAACTTAGCGCTATGAAGTGGCTTACGTTTTTTCATTTTGACAGCTGTCTTATCCGTTGCTACTACCACCACCAAAGAACCTCCAAGTTTTTTTGCAGTATTTAATGTGTTGATATGTCCTGGATGAATTATATCGAAAACACCGCCAGCTAAAACAATTTTTGATGATGATTTCCATAGTTTCTGAAGTTTTTGAACATCAGGTGTAGGTGGGATCATTTCTAGTTATCTAATATCATATTATTGTCTAATTTCAACTCATCGTTATCACATTTTTGGTTCAAAACCTTTTGCAATACGTAATGCATCAACCAAACCGTCAGCATAACCTATACTTAATACTGCATATTCTTTTTTTCCTTCTTTTAGAAAATTCTCTGCATCATCAATGTACAATTTTGCATTTATCAAAACATCTTCATACTCTTTGACATTTTCATAATGAGGTTTGATTTCCTCTAATGCTTCACGAACCATTGGAACATATTTTTCAATCATCTGTTCAGAAATACTCTTAAGGTTTGCAGAATTATCAAATGGTTCATCTAAACATTCTGTGACTATTTTAAGTGCATCTGATTCTGTAAAATGTAAACTTCCTGGTATTATAATACTGTGTGGTGGTTCACCAAATTTATTTTTAATTAAATTTGATATCTTACCAGATATAATTTTCTGATCACTTTTTCCAATTCTTGATCCAACAATTCCAAAAGTTTCTGACGAAATAACTTTTCTATTTTGATTTTTTTCTATATCTAATAACAATAACAAAGCATTTTCTGGTTCTAAGAAAAATGATTTATCTTCGTTGTATTCTAGTAAAATTACTGAATGTGCATGATTTAACAAGTTATTAAAAATTGTATTGTATGGGGTAATCATTGATTTGGAATCATTCATAATTGTCAATATTTTTCCAACTTTGTAATAATGCAATCCTACTTCACCAATTAGTGAAGAAACAATTGAAGATGAATGAATTGTTTTTGTTTCTATGTTGTTTTTTATTGCACGTGTCTTTAATTCAAGATGTGTAGTTGCAATGTATGGGTCTCCATATGAAATTAACACAGTTTTGACTTTCTTTGCATTCTCCAGAATCTCATTACCATCTTCTACTAACCAACGCTTTGCAATTTTAAACTCCCCATTTGAAATATTCTTTAATTGTTCTTTTTCAGTTTCTGAAATTGGACTGGTGAATGATTCCAAATAAACAATGTCTGCATTTTTTATTACAGATAGAGTACTATCTGATAATTCTGAAATTCCCGATATACCTAATCCAATAAAGTACAGCATTATTTCGTTCTGTCATGGAGTCTTTTTAAATGGTATAGTGATTTTTTCAGAATTTCTATTCCTTTAACAAATTCATCAATTGAAACTTTTTCGTCAACTGTATGTGCTTCATGAGGATCCCCTGGACCATATGTAATTACAGGAATATTTAGCTGATTTCCTATCACGTTCATATCACCTGTACCAGTTTTTCTGATCAGCATTGGTCTTTTCTTTTCAATATCTAAGACTGACAATGTTATGGCCCTTACTAATGGAGAATTGTGCGCCGCCTCAAAAGGTTCTGTTTCATCTATTACCGAATACAAAACTTCAATGTCCCTATTTTTTGATATTTCATTGATGATATTAGTAATCTTTTCTTCAACACAATTACAATTCATGTCAACTGGAATTCTAATATCAACAGTTGCAACACATTCTATTGGAGTTACATTATGGCTGGTACCACCACGAATTTCTGTTAGTGTTGCAGTAAGCATCATACCTTTAGTTTTATCTTCTTGACCTAATTCTAAGCTATTTTTTAATTCTGTAACTACTGATGATGTTTCTTCTATTGCATTTTTTGCTAACCATGGGGCACTTGCATGTGTACTATCCTTCACATTAACTCTAAGGTTAATTGCCAAACGGCCTTTGTAGGCAATTGTAACTTTTTGAATACTACTTGGCTCCCCAAAAATTGCGTAATCTATATCAGGTTTGTTTTTCACCAAATTCTTTATTCCTGTAGCATTACCTTCTTCATCAACTGCTCCAACAAATGTCACCGTTCCTTGACTCTCTTTGATACTTGCAGCTGCAAACAACATTGCAATTAGTGGTGCTTTAGCATCTGATGCTCCTCTACCATGCAGCATATCACCTTCTTTCCTAACTTTGATCTTTCCTGGAACTACATCCATGTGACCACACAGCATAATTTTTGGCTCTCCTGAGCCTTTTGTAGCTATCAAATTTCCAACCTCATCTTGATGAATATCTCTAAATCCTAAATCATCACACCTGTCTGCTAGAAAATCTGCTAAAGCTTTTTCACTTAATGATGGAGTATAGATTCGTAATGCTTTTTCTAAAGTCTTTATTGCATATCTAGCAGTTTCCAAATGCTCATCCATTTTATTTTAGCCCCTTTACATATTCTAACATTAATTTTGGGATATCTACACCTGTAACTCTTACAACATTTCGAAATTCTGTAGTATTGTTTATCTCATGCACTACCATTCCTTTGTCTTTACTCTCCATTAGATCAATTCCTACAATATCTCCATATACTGCATCTTTTGCTTTAATGCATATATCTTCAAGTTCATTACTGATTTCACAGATTTCTGCTGAACCTCCTAAATGTGTATTTGTTTTCCAATTTCCATCTCCAGAATTTCTGTATATTCCAGCTGCAACATTATCTCCTATCACAATAACACGGATATCTCGTGGAGGACGTTCCACAAACTCTTCTAGAAAGTGAACTTGATGTATTGGATACATTGCTTCCCGTCCATCAATTATGCCTTCTGCACCATCCATATCATTAATTTTTGAGACCATTCTTCCCCAACTTCCTACAGTTGGTTTAATGATTTTTGGGAATCCATTTTTTTTAAGCGATTCTAATGCTGAATCTTTTGAAAATGCCACTGTTGCATTAGGTGTAGAAACACCAGCTTTTTGGAGTAGCATATGTGTAAACAGTTTGTTACCTGCAAAAACTCCAGTGTTTAAACAATTTACAACTTGTACACCTTGACCTTCAAGTGCTGCAGTAGAATGTAGATTTCTATAATAGCTAACACATCGTTGTAATACTGGATTATCTATAATCGATCGTTCATTTAGATCAATAGACAGTTTTTTACAATCAACCATCTCTAAATCAAAATTATTTTTTTTTGCTGCTTCAATTAGTAATTTTTCTTCAAGACGGATTGTATCATAGAGAACTGTGATTTTGTTAGTCACTGTCCCCAGTCCTCTCCGACAGTTTGAGCTGGTTTTAGCTCAAAGCCTTCGGATGTCTTAACAAGTTCAAAACTTGCACCACATTCTGCACAGGTTACTATTTCACCTTCTACTGCATCATCTGGAATTTTCATCACTGCATCACATTCTGGACAATTAGTCATTTTATTTGATATTCCTCTTCTTTTCATCATTAATTATCTTTCTTTCGAGCCTATCCTCAAGTGGAATATCCAAAACATCTCCCATTCGGAGATTTTTTAGACCTGCAGCCACTTTTTTTGCGGTTTCATTATCATGTTTAATTCCTAATAATGACATTAGATATCCAGCACCTGTTTTACCTGCAAGTTCACCAAATACTATGGTACGATGATTACCTACAACTCTAGGTGGAATTGGCTCATATGCTGCAGGATTTTTTAGAATTGCTGCTAGGTGTGTTCCAGCTTTGTGTTTGTATGCAGATGTACCAACAATTGGCTTTGAATCATATGGTTTGATTGTTGTATATTGTTCAATAAGTCTGGATAAATCTGCTAGCATATCCAATCTAAAGTCATTTGGTGATTTGTACAGATACGTAAGTGCTACTGCAACTTCAGCTAATGATGGAATTCCAGTTCTTTCTCCAATTCCATCGATTGTTGTATGAATTTGATCAACACCTGCTTCACAGGCTGAGAATGCATTAGCCAAAGCAAATCCTATGTCATTATGAACATGAACATCTAATGGTGTATTAATTTCTGAGCGTATACTTTTTACAAAATTATACATTCCAATTGGTCGCATGATACCAACTGTATCAGGTAGACTAATCCTATCTACACCTGCTTCTTGAATTGCTTTACAAATTTTTAATAGAAATTCTGGTTCAGCTCTACTTCCATCTTCTACAGTAAATCTAATTTTCAATCCATGATCTTTTGCATAACTAACAGTTTTAACTGCCCTTTCTAGTGCTTCTTCTTTTGTAATACGTAGTTTATCCTTTAGGTGTATATCTGATATTCCTAAATATGCCGCAACCCATTTTGCATCACATGATAATGAAACATCAATATCTTCTGTTAATGCTCTACCATGTGAAACAATGTCAGCCCGTAATCCTTGTTTGATAATAGTTTTTGTAGCCTCTTTGTGATCAGGTGAAACTACAGGTGATATTTCTATCTGGTCAACACCAAAATAATCTAACATCCATGCAATTTGTATCCGTTGTTTGATACTAAATGAAACACCTGGATGTTGTTCTCCTTCTCTCAATGTAGAATCAAGTACACGAATTCTCTTTGGGGTGTCTTCATATGCATTATATTTATCTGCATAGTAATTCGGATCATTCATTGCTATTATCGTTGATTAATTACATTAATATAAACATAATCGTACTAATTTCGTGAATTAAATTCAAAAACAATACTAAATTAGATATGAATTTAAAATTTATTTTCGAATATCGATTATCTAATTGTTCTTAAAATAATTACGGTATTAGTGTCAATAACGCCCTGAATTTTTCGTAATTCATCAATACAACCATTTATTTCAGAAATATTTGCAGCACGAATTATTACGCTTATGTCGTATTGTCCAGTAATTTCATAAACTGTTTTAACCGCTTCTAATTTAGTTAATTTTATTGATACTTTTGATGTGTCTGTTGCAGAATCAACTGATATCAAAACAATTGCACTCGTTGTATTGCTTTCACCCATCTGAACAGTGAATTTTTCAATTACTTTATTATCAACTAGATTTTTTACTCTACGTCTAACTGCAGATTCTGAGAGTTTTAGTTTTTTCCCTATTTCTACAAATGATTCTCTTGCATCATCTCGAAGAAACCCAATTATTTTATCATCTATTTTGTCATTAACCATTTTTTCGTTTCTCCTCATTTGTAAATAATATATCTAAGGTTTCTAAAGATTTTGTTACATCGTCTTTTGTGATTACTAGTGGTGGTAACAGACGTAGAATATTCCTGCCAGAATATAATAATAGAAGGTTATTTTCAATTCCTTCCATTAGGATATTTTTAACTTCAAATTTGAGTTCAATTCCAATCATTAGGCCTTTTCCCCTTATTTCTCTAATTATGTTATGTTTTTCTTTTAGTTTTTCTAATCCATCTCTAAATAATTTTCCCATAGCATCTGCGTTTTGAACTAGATTATCTTGTGTTAATGCTTGAATTGTTGCAGTTCCTGCTGCACATGATAATGGGTTTCCACCAAATGTTGAAGAGTGTTCTCCCTTACTAATACAATTTAGTATATCATGTCGTACCATAGTTACTCCCATTGGTACTCCTCCTGCAATTCCTTTTGCTATACACAAAATATCTGGAGCCGTATTCCAGTGATCTGCTGCCCACATTCTTCCTGTTCTCCCTAATCCTGATTGTATTTCGTCAAAAATAAGAAGAATTTCGTTCTCATCACATAGTTTTCTAACATCTTGTAGGAATCCATCTGGTGCTACATGAATCCCACTTTCACCTTGAATTGGCTCTAGTATGATAAACGCGGTATCATCATCAATTGTTGAACGTAATGATTCAATGTTACCAAATGGTGAAAATGATACCTTTTCTACTAATGGCTGAAAAGATTTTCTATATTTTGGATTAAAGGTTAATGACAGTGCTCCCATTGATTTCCCATGATATGAACCATTCATTGCAACCATGCCTTTTTTGCCAGTAAATTTTCTAGCAAATTTTATGGCAGCCTCTATTGCCTCTGCACCACTGTTATTGAGATGTGCTTGAGTTAATCCTTTTGGTGAAATTTTAAACAATGTTTCAAGAAACTCTTCTCTTGTCTTACTGTAAAGAGAACTATGAACTGTAATAATTTTATCAATCTGTGATTTTATTGCATTTACCACTCGTTCATTTCTGTGTCCTACTAATGCAACACCATAACCACCCATACAGTCTATGTATTCTTTATTATTGACATCCCAAACATGTGCACCCAATCCCTTTTCAATTGTAACTGGAAATCTTTGATACAGATTTCCTAAGAATTGATCTTCAGTCATTTGTTATCACCGTACATTTTTCATGTTTAATTGCAGATGAAATTGGATTTTCTCTTTGACCATTAGCAATTAATGCTTCTGTCACACCCATTTCAATTGCTTCTGTTGCAGCTAGTATTTTCTTTTCCATTCCGAATCCAATTTTTGGTAATAATTCCTTAGCTTCAGACAATGTTAGTTTTTCAACTAGTTTATCATCCATTAATAATCCATCTACATTAGTTACAAATAGAACTTTGTCAGTTTTTACTTGACCTGCAACATTTGCAGCAGCTCTATCACCATCAACATTTAGAAAATCACATTCTTCGCTAATTGCTATAGGTGAAATCACTGGTGTGTATCCTTTTTCTAGAACAGTTTTAATTAATTCAGAATTAACTGTTGTAATTTTTCCAGTATATCCTCCATCAATAACCTGTTTACGACCTTTTTCATTCATAATGATTAGTTTCTTCTTTCTATCTGCTTGAATTGTCTTTCCATCCATACCTGATAATCCTAAAGCATTAATTCCATTTTTCTGAAGCATTTGGACTATTGCTTTATTGATTTTTCCTGACATTACCATTGTGAATATTTCAGATGTTTCTTTGTCTGTATATCGACTTTTAATTCCACTAGGTGAAACAACAAATTTTGGTTCTTTACCTAATTGCTCTGTAATTTTGGTAACTTCCTTTCCTCCACCATGAACAAGAATAACACCTTCTTGCTCTACAATTTTCTTAATATCGTCAATTGTACTTGGATGTAGATTATCTACAACACTACCTCCAATTTTGATTGTGATCATATATTATACAGGTGTCAATGGGGAATACATAATTCCTTCGAACTCATCGAAGCCTGACATTACATTCATGTTTTGAATTGCAGAACCTGCGGCACCCTTCATTAAATTATCTGATGCAGACAGAGCAATTAGTCTGTTATTATCACTATCTAAGTCAAATCCAATATCACAGAAATTAGAACCTACAACAAATTTTGGATCAGGGAATTTGTAAAGACCTTTCTTATCACGAATTAATCTGATAAAACGTTCATCACCATATTCTGCACGATAAATTTTCCAAAGTTCTTTTTCATTAATTTCTTTTTTAAGAAATGTATGATTTGTACAAAGAATTCCTCTTACAACATCTACTGCATGAGGACTCATTGAAACTTTAATTTTCTTTCCAGCTGTTTGACTAAGTTCTTGCTCAATTTCACCAGTGTGTCTATGTTTTGCAGGTTTGTATGGTCTAATAACTCCTGCACGCATTGCATGACTTGTACCAGCACCAGCACCTGCACCAGATGATCCAATTTTTGAATCAACAATAATGTGTTCAGTGTCAATCAAATCATGTTTTATCAATGGATTTAATGCAAGAATTGATGTTACTGCCATACAACCTGGGCAAGACACTAATTGTGATTTTTTTATTTCTTCTCTGTGGAGTTCTGGTACACCAAATACAGATTTTTGCAAGTAGTCTGGATTTGTATGTTCCCAACCATACCACTTTCCATAATCATCTGGATTATGCAAACGATAATCAGCACTAAGATCAATAATTTTCATTCCTCTATCATATAGTGCTTTTACAATATCTGTTGCAGTTCCATGTGGAACAGCTGTAAATACTAAGTCACATTGATCACTCATTTTATCATAATCAAGTTCTGAAAATGTCAGATCTGTAAATCCTTTCAAACTTGGATGTATACGATGAAGATAATCTCCAACATGTTGTCTAGATGTAACCATAGAAACTTCTGCATTTGGATGACTTAGAAGTAATCTGAGTACTTCGCCACCCACGTAACCAGATGCACCTACAATTCCAACTTTCATGTTATAATCACTATTTCACACGATAATTTAACGTTAATTACCGTTATCTCTTGATATAGTTAATTGCAAAATCAATCATTTCTTTTGGAATATTCTTCTTTGCAACCTTAACAAGCCCTTTGAATTCAACTGTATTATTTACCTCATGTACGACTAGTCCTTTACTGCTGTCTTCCATCAAATCTATTCCTAGAATTCCTCCTCCTACAGCTTTAGATGTTTTTGCACACAAATCTTCAATTTCATTTGTTATATCACATATTTCTGGCTCTGCACCCAAAGCAATGTTTGTTTTAAATCCACCTGAGGATTTTCTATACATAGCAGCAATTGCTTGATCACCTACAGTAATAACTCTGATATCTCTTGGTGGTCTATCAACCATTTCCTGCAAATAATATATTCTGTCTTGAGGACCATCTGTAACTTCTCGATTTTCAATAATTGCATCTGCAGTATCTTTATCCTTAATTGGGAAAACACTTCTTCCCCAGCTTCCAATAATTGGTTTAATTACTAATGGGTAACCAGTTTTTTCAAAAATTTCCCTTGCACCTTCTGATGAGAATGCGAAGTATGTTTTTGGTGTTGGAATATTGTTTTTTTCAAGTGCCATAGAACTAATCATTTTATTTCCACATAGGTTTGCAACATCAAATTTGTTAATTACAGGAATATCAAGAAATTCTAAACATGCCGTAAAATGCAAACCCCTGTAGTAGCTAATACATCTTTCAAGTGTTACATCACCAAACTCATAGTTATTTTTCTTACTACCTGTATCAAATTGTGTAATTTTTGCATCAATCATTGATGTTTCATATCCCAGATCACTTGCTTGTGATTGAAGCAACTTTTCTTCAGACCGTAGTCTGTCAAACACTATACTAATTTTTTGCAACTATTCTCCCCAGTCTTCGCCAACTGTCTCAGCTTCTTTTAGCTCTATAGTGGAACCTTCTTTTTTAGCAATTTCATAGTCAGCTCCACAGTCAGCACAAGAAACTATTTCTCCTACAGCTGCATCATCTGGGATGTTCAAGTTTGCGTCACATTCTGGGCAATTCATGATTTTTTTTCAGATTTTTTTATGTAATTTATTAGCTTCTGTTGTCTGTAATCCCCATAATTCTACAAAACCTTTGGCTAGTTTTTGATCAAATGTGGATTTTTTTCCATATGTGGCTATATTATGACTATAAAGTGAATACTTGGATTCTCTTCCAACAACTCGAAGCCCTCCTTTGAACAATCTCAGTTTTACAGTACCAGAAACCCGTTTTTGTGATTCATTAATGAATGAATCTAATTCTTTTCTTAGAGGATCGTCCCATAATCCAGAATACACTAACCACGACCATTCATCGTCAACAAGTGCTTTGAATTTTATTTCATGTTTTGTATGCACCATTTTTTCTAAATCTGAATGTGCCTCAATTAAACAAACTGCTGCAGGTGTTTCATATACTTCACGTGATTTAATCCCAACAACACGATCCTCAATATGATCTATAATTCCAACACCATGTTGACCAGCTTTTTTGTTGATGTATTCTATTAGTTTAACTGGATTTAGTTTTTTTCCATCAACAGCAACTGGTATACCTTTCTCAAATTTTATTTTTAGATATCCTGGTTTATCTGGAAGTTTTTTTGTTTTTACCCAAATGAATGCATCATCTGGTGGTTCATTATATGGATTTTCTAAAACACCACCTTCAATTGCTCTACCCCATAAATTCTGATCAATACTGAATTTTTTTGCAACATTATCTATCTCTATTCCGTGTTTCTTTGCAAATTTTAATTCTGTTTCACGATCAAGATTAAGATCACGAATTGGTGCAATTATAGGTAGGTCTGAACCTGCACGTAATGTATTATCAAAACGTACTTGATCATTTCCTTTACCTGAACAACCATGAGCAAGTGATGAAACCTTTTCTTTTTTTGCTATTTCCAAAACTTTGTTTGCAATTAATGGTCTTGCTAATGCTGTAGCCAAACAGTATTTTTTTTCATATAATGCGTTTGCTTTAATTGCTGAAAAGATGTAATTTGTTACAAATTCTTTTTTCACATCAATATTGTAGTGTTTCTTTACTCCAAGTTTTTTGGCTTTTCTTAAAATTTTGTTAGCATCATCTCCCTGTCCAACATCAACTGTAACTGTAATCACATCAACATCATGCATTTCTTGCATATACTTTACAACTACTGATGTGTCTAGTCCCCCAGAAAATGCAAGTATTGATTTTTGTTTCATTGAGCAAACTGTCTGAATGTAGTTTATCATTTATCTTTTATGTTCTCAACTTTTCCAAGGGTTAGATTGATTTTTTTGATGTGGTGAGAATCAATAGGCAAAGCTAAAATTCGATCACTATTTAACTTTCAGATATAACGCTGTTTTATGAAAATTGGATACCTAATTGGCATAGGAATAGGAGTCTTAGCGATAGCTGGTTCAATGATTAGTATCAATCAATATTATGTTGATTCTTCAGAAGAGAAAATTAGAATCGCATTTTTTCCAAGTATTGTACATGCAGTTCCAATTGTTGGCATAGAAAATGGAATTTTTGAAGAAAATTTATCTCAAAAAATAGATGTTAAAATATTTGATAGTGGTCCTCAAGTGATTGAATCACTGTTCTCAAATTCAATTGACATTGCATATGTTGGACCTGGACCAGTGATTAATGGATATTTAAAATCTGACGGCGAAGCACTAAAAATTTTAGCAGGAGCTGCAGATGGTGGAGCAAGTCTTGTAGCCCAAAAAGATTCTGGTTTGGATTCAATTGAGAATTTTGATGGAAAAAGAATTGCTGCTCCACAAATTAGTAACACACAGGATGTCTCACTTAGACATTATTTATCAACAAATGGTTTACAACCAGTTGAAAAAGGAGGAACAGTTTACGTTCTAAATATTTCTAATCCAGATATTTACACGTTATTTGCAAAGGGTGACATTGATGGTGCATGGGTTCCAGAACCGTGGGCTACCATGTTAGTTCAAGATCTTGATGGTATTAGAATATTCAACGAGAGTCAATTTTGGCCAGATAAGCAATTTTCATCGGTACTATTGATTGGTAGAACAGATTATGTTGAAAATAATCCAAAAGTGATACAAAATTGGATTGAATCAAATGAAAAAACAGTTCAATGGATAAATAATAATCCTGAACAAACAAAAAAAGTTTACAGTGAATTTTTAATAGATTATATGGGAAAAACATTACCAGATGAAATAATTGACGAGTCGTTTTCAAATTTAATCATTACATCGGATCCATTAAAAAAATCAGTTTATACATTTGCTGAACGAGCTGATTCATTAGGGTATCTTGGTCGTTCAGGATATGACATTAATGAAATTTTTTATGACCATACATTTTCTATAACATTATTGGAGGAAAATCAAAATGGGTAAAATAGAAGCCAAAAATATTGAAAAATATTTTGAACATGATGGAAAACCTCTCAAAACACTAGGAGGAATAAATCTCACTGTAAATGATGGAGAATTGGTTTGTATTGTTGGTCCATCAGGATGTGGAAAATCTACATTCCTTAGAATTTTGGCAGGATTAGAAAAACCTGATGAAGGAGAAATAACTCTTAATGGAAAAAAACTTCATGATACAGGTCCTGAACGTATAATGGTATTCCAGGAAGGTGCATTATTTCCATGGCTTACAGTCAAAGATAATGTTGAATATGGATTAAAAGTTGCAGGTATTCCTGAAAAAGAACGTGATGAGATTTCAAAAAGATATCTAGACATGATGCAGCTCACGCAATTTGAAAAATCTTATACTTATCAATTATCAACTGGAATGAAACAACGTGTAGCAATAGCACGTGCATTAGTAATGGATCCTGACGTATTATTAATGGATGAACCATTTGCAGCACTTGATTCACAAACACGTGATTTATTGTTGGTTGAAATGCAACTGATATGGCAAAAAACGCAAAAGACGATAATTTTTGTCACACATAATGTTCCAGAGGCAGCAGTTCTTGGATCACGCGTTGCTATTTTTAGTCATAGACCATCTGTTGTCAAAAAATTAGTTGAAATTGATTACAAAAGACCACGTGTTTCAGAAGACGAAAGTTTATCCGTATATGAAAAAGAAATTCTTCAGGCTTTAAGGAATCAAGGAACTGATTAAAAGGTTGATTTGAATGAAAGCAAACATTTTTGGAAAAAAGATTGCATTCTATATCGCAATTATAGTAATTTGGCAAGCAATAGATACTGCAAACATCTGGCCTGATAACATATTTCCATCACCAATTGAAGTTGGAGAAGATCTTATTTATGGAATATCTGATGGCAGCTTGTTTTATGGAATAGGAACCAGTATGTTGCGTCTCATTATTGGTTTAGCAATTGCTATTGGTGGAGGAATGATACTTGGAATTTTCATGGCAAGAGTTGAAACCGTAAATCAAACTATTGGTTCCTTGGTTCTTGGTTTACAATCAATTCCATCTGTAGCATGGGTTCCACTTGCGATATTATGGTTTGGTCTAACTGATTCTGGAATTATTTTTGTAACTGCAATAGGTGCAATTTTTGCAGTTACAATCAATACATACACAGGAGTCAAAAATATAGATCCTTCATATATTGAAGCCGCTAGAAATATGGGTGCAAAAGGTACTCAACTTATCACGACAGTATTGATTCCTGCGGCATTTCCATATATGATAACTGGTTTCAAACAAGGCTGGGCATTTGCATGGAGAGGAGTAATTGGTGCAGAATTACTATTTTCATTTTTAGGACTTGGATTCTTGTTAAATGTTGGAAGGCAACTTAATGATGTTTCTCAGGTTATTGCTATGATGTTAGTCATTATGGGTATTGGAATACTAATTGATGGATTTGTTTTCAAAAGATTGGAAGATAAAGTAATGTCTAGATGGGGACTTCGCTAGGCATTTCTTTTTTAATTCTAGTTGATATCACAAATGCTACTAAGACTACCGCTATTGCAAAATACATTACTGCAAAATAATCAAAATAAAATGCAATTGCACCTGCAATAACAGGACCAATTACAGTAGATATTGAAAGTGTTGAGCTAAACATACCAGTAGATGTAGATTTTGGATTATTTTCCATTAGGTGGAAGTTTCCACCAATAAATAGAAACGCCCATGATGCTCCAACTAATGCCATGAATGGCATTGCCATCCACCAATCAGTTATCACTGATAAACCTATGAAGACAAATGTTGTAATACCAATTCCAATCTTGAATTTTGTTGTATTTTTTATCTGGATTTTATTTGACATAAGATTCATCATAATAAACGCCGTTAGTGTATTTGCAACATACACAATTGAAACTTGGTATAATTCTGCACCAAAATATTCCATCAGCATAATCGGTAAAATTGTCCATGCCGCAGCTGCACCTATATGCCGAATTAATAAAGAAGAAAACAGAAATTTATTTTTTGTAATAATTTTTTTTATTGTTCCTTTTGTAATAATTTTTTCTGTCCTAAGATCTGGGAGTTTTAGTGATATTATGAAACCAATTATGAAGAACCCACTACTAACAAGGAAGATTAACTTTGCATCATTTGTTACACCTGCGGCAACTATGCCTGCAAGCCAACCAAGAGCATGAAAAGAAATTACTGATGCAACTTTTGACTTGCCATTTCCTGCTTCGTAGGCGTATGCAACCATTGCTGGAATCATAATTCCTGATGAAATACCTGCTCCTAATCGCGCAAGAAACAGATACAAAGAATTATCGGCAAAATAGTGTAACCCAAATGTTATTGCACATAGTATGAATCCAATTTTAATAAACAGTAAGCGTTTTCCTTTCTTATCTGAAATTCTTCCAAAGTAAATTTCTGATAGAATTTGTGCAAATGCAAATGCTGCAACAATTATTCCAATTTCAAAGACTGTATCTGCTACACCACTAGCTATGATTGGCATAAATACGAAAGTTATTGCTATTCCAGAATGTTGGAAAAAGGTTGAACCTCTTACAATATTACTCAGACCAATCTTTTGATTCATACATATGGTAATTTTTTACCTAATTTGAAAGAAACCAGTGCTAATTTGATAATTGTACCATTTATGTTTAAATTACCTCTATATTTTTTTCAGTTTATGTCAATTGTACAGTCATTTCCAAAAAATAAACCCCTTATAGTTTTTGTAATTATATCTATTGTTGGAGCTACAACTGTACCAGGTTTAGCACCACATGTTTTCCATGGCATGCATATAGTTGATCTAGTAATGCATCAAGCAGGAATTGCATTATCTTCTGTTTTGGCATTTCTTGCCATAAATTCATACATTATAAATAAATCAAAGAAAATGATTATTATTTTTATAGCATTTACACTTTTTGCAGTTGCAGAGTTGGTTCAATTATTGGAATCAGAAAAACATCATATAGTAGAATTTTGGGCAGAACCAAATGAAATAGCACACATTATGTCATTTGGAATGCTTGTACTTTTTGCAATAGCAATTTTTAGGAGAAATTAATTATGAAAAACATGACAAGAGAAGAAAAAATAATTTTAGAGATAAACACCAATCCAGGTATTAGATTTAGGGAGCTGATGAGATCTATCAAAGTAAGCAATGGTGTAATGAGTTACTATATTCGGAAACTTGAAAAAACTGGAATTGTTAATACAGAAAGAACATCTGGTGTTTTAAGATTGTTCTCAAACACCATTAAAAATTCTGATATAGATATAATCAAATTTCTCCGAATTTCAACGACCAAAAAAATTATGATATCTTTATTAGAAGAAGATTTACTTACATTCAAACAAATTACTGAGAAAATCCAAATGTCCCCTTCAACTACATCATTTTATCTTGGCAAATTAATACATACTAAAATTTTATCAATTTCTAATGTATCGCCTAAAAAATATACATTAAATCAGAAACAAAAAATTTCAAATTTAATTATGCTCTATCATCCTTCTACTATTGATTCCGCATCTGACAACTTGGCAGATATATTTTCTGCATATTAGAAACAATTTTCTCTTGTTAAATTCTCCTTAACTTTCTTTAACATTCTTGCAGATGCACCCCAGATTATATTTTTTTCAAATGTGAATAAATACATCTCTTGTATGGAATTATGTTCTGGCTCTATATCGTTTTCTAGCGTTTCTAGAAATGGTATTAATGGGATTTGTAGGAATGTTTCGACTTCAGAGTTTGCCACAAGATTAGTAATACTATCTAAAACACAAACAAAAGGAAGAATAGTAAATCCTGAATTTAGAGTTGTCACTTGATCTAATTGTCCAATAACATATTTTTTTGAAATGTCTAGTCCAGTTTCTTCTTTTGTTTCACGTAATGCTGTTTCAAGTAAATTGTAATCAGAATTAGTTAATTTTCCACCTGGAAATGAAATTTCCCCCCCATGTTGCGCCATAGTGGTTGGTTTTTTTGTCATCAAAATTTTTGGAGGATTATCATAAATTATTATTAGAACGGCTGCAGGTTTTTGGTTTTCACTGTTATTGATTTTTGGATTAATCTTACTAGTTAATGCAGTTTTTATCTTTTCTAGATTCACAGTTTTTTATAAAACAAGTTTGTTATTGAGTTTGTCTTTTTTGAAAAATATATCATACCAACAATTCCTATGATTAAGATTATCATGACGATATGACCAAATTCAGGAACGACATAACTTCCCAAAACTTCAATTTTTTCTGTTCCAGCAGTAAATGGAATTGTTATTGTTTTTCCCTTATCAAAACTAAATTTGTCTGTAATAATATATGCCACTTTATCTTCATCAAGCATTCCTGGTTTCATATGAGTAACTGCTACATATTCATCATTTTCAAATGGTCTTAAAAGAAATTCATTAATCTTAATCATTAAAAACCCATCAGTTTGGGTATCAACTAAAACATGCAATGATGCCTCATTTGGTTTTGCAAGAATTTGTTTTACTTCACCACCAGTAATCTCATAATACACTAAATTAGTCAAATCAATTTCCTCAGGAACTATAACAGTTCCATCATTTTTCATAAAACCTGAAATGGTTACATTGCCCTGAAATCCTGCAGGAACTTCAAAATATAGATGCCAATTCCCCATTTCATCTATACTTTGTAACGTCTCAATTTGCTCAGAAAATTTTATTTTTGGATCTTTTGCACTTGCACCAATTTCGAATTTCTCACCATCTAATTCTACATCATACTTTTCGTTAATGGAATTTGTTGGAAATTCAAAACTTCCAACCACTGGCATCTGAAAACCATTTAACGAATATAACGTTAGTACAGTTTCGTCAGAATTAAACATGCCATCTTTGAACCATGCATTAGCTGTATATCTAAATGTAAATTTATCATCTCCTTTTTTTACTGTGAGTGGCATAATTGCATCATCACCAAATGAAAAACAACTGTAATAGTCTACATCATTTGCAATATATGATCCTGCCATTAACTTGAAATCAAAAACATCACCAGGTTTCATTACATCAAATTTATCTGAAAATGCAACATCCAGTATGTTATCATTTTTATCTTTGATTAAAGCATAGACTCTAAAATCTTCAAATATTTTTTCTCCACTGTTTCTAATTTTTCCAGTTAGACTTGCATCATCATGAATAACAAGAGTGTCATCATAAATTACATATCCTCCAGAAAATTTGTTTTCAGATTTTGTATATGTGATTATAGGAGGTTCTAATATTGGATTTTCACTTGTTACTTCTGGCAACTTGATTTTCATTGGAAGCATTTGCTGAGGCATAATTGATGAAAATTCATAATCAGATGAAATTATTTTATTACCATCAGTTACTTCTACGGTTAAAGTTGGAACTACAGCAAAATTTTCTTGGTTTTTGATTCCAGCAATTACAGTATAGATTCCATCATGATCAAAAAATCCCACATATTCATGGTCAGGTATGTATACAGCATTTTCTGCCTCTGCTGAATTCGAAAAAATACATGTGAATAAAATTACTGAAAATATAAGACCAATTATGACCTTCATTACATAATTCTTCACAAATTAAATAAATACATTTCAAATTAATCTTAAAGAACGAGATAGTGAAGTTTTAATCAAGTATGTGGAAAGGCACCTTATGACAATAAGATATGAAATTAATCCACCAAAAATCAGTAATAGCACCACTGAACAGATTGAAAAATTAGAACATAGGATTGAAAAGATAAGTCATTTTTGTGATGGGATTCATGTTACAGAGTCAGTTTTAGGAATTCCTAGAATTTCACCAATTGTAATTGCTAGAAAGATCAAGCAGGATAATCCAAAATTAAAAGTGACCGTTAGTTTACGAACCATTGATAAAACAATTGAACAAATTCATCAAGTTTTAAAGGAATTAATTGAAAACAAAATTGACGGTGTTCTAGTTTTGATGGGTGATCCACCTGCAAATAACAAACCACTTTCACCATTATTTCCAAGTAAAGTAACTGATGAATTGGTTAAAAATGGATATAAGGAAAATATTGAAATTTATTTATCAGTACCAAATAATCCTGACTTTAAAAAAATTACAAAAAAGATCTCTGCATCACCAAATGGTTTTGTTACACAGGTAATTCATAATTATGAACAAGCTGATAAAATTTACAATCATTTAAGACCAAAAGGATTTGATGTTATTCCATGTATACTATTTCCATCAAATAATAATTCAAAATCTGCTGAATTTCTTAAACTTGATTGGTCAAATTACAAAGAAAATTTTACTGAGTATGTTAATCAAATCCATACACTGACAAATGACATATTGATTACTTCACCAAATGATTTTAAAGGAGCACTTGATTTTTTTTCAAGTTTGAATCTTGATTAAAGAGACTTTTTCTCAAGCACTTGAAAATAGAATTCTTCTATTTGACGGTGCTATGGGAACAGAAATTCAAAAATTAGATCCAAAATCAGAAGATTTTCCAGATGGAAAAGATGGATTTAATGATGGTTTATCATCATCAAGACCTGAATGGATAAAAAAAATTCATAGAACATACTTAGAAGCAGGTGCTGATTGTATTGAGACAAACACATTTGGTTCAAATAAAATTAAATTGGATGAATATGGATTTGGTGAACAAACTGTTGAATTAAATAAAAAAAATGCTGAACTTGCAAGATCTGTTTGTGATGAATTTTCTGATCAGCAGAGATTCGTAGTAGGCTCTATGGGTCCTACTGGTTATTTACCAAGTTCAAATGATCCTGATTTGGGTCAAAAATCCCTTAATGAGATTCGTGAGGCTTTTGAATTACAAGCAGAAGGACTAATCCAAGGTACTGCAGATGCATTACTAATTGAAACAAGTCAAGATATTCTTGAAGTCAAAATTGCAATTGAAGCATCACATAATGCTATGAAAAAAATTGGAACAAAAGTAACTTTGATTGGAAATGTGACATTAGATCAATATGGAAAAATGTTACTAGGTACAAATATTCAATCAGCATACACAACAATTTCTGAAATGGGGATTGATGTTTTTGGTCTTAATTGTTCTACAGGTCCAATTGAAATGGAATCAAGCATACAATGGCTTGATGAACAAAATCATAAACCACTTTTGATTATACCAAACGCCGGAATGCCTGAAAATGATGGTGGACAGGCTGTATACAAAATGACACCAGAAAAAATGGCTGAATCTCTAAAATCATTTCTTTCAGAATATCATCAAATTAGCATAATTGGTGGTTGTTGTGGTACTAATCCTGAACATATTCATGAATTAAGAAAAGTTATTGACCAGCAAAAGAAAGTTTGATGAGTTAAGTATTTACAAAAAATTTTTCTTAAAGAGAGTATGTTAAAACAAAGAGTAAGTTCAGCAATAAAGTCAGTTGATCTAAAACAGGAGGTTGGTCCTCTGATAATAGGTGAACGAGTAAATACACAGGGTTCTAAGAAAGCAAAACAGCTCGTTTTAAGTGATGATTTTGATGGATTAATTGATCTTGCCAGAACACAAGTAGAAGATGGTGCTCATTGTCTTGATATTTGTGTTGCTACAACTGAACGTTCAGATGAAAAGGAGTTTATGTTAAAGCTGGTAAAAAATTTAAGTTTAGAAATTGATGCACCATTAGTAATTGATTCAACAGATCCTTCTGTAATTGAATCTGCAATTGAACAAATTCCTGGTAAACCAATTATAAATTCAATTAATCTTGAAGGTGATGGAAGTAGATTCAAAACTCTTGCACCTTTAATGGCAAAATATGGTATTCCTGCAATTGCATTATGTATTGGTCCAGATGGAATGGCTAAAACACCTCAGCAAAAATTAGAAACTGCAGAATTATTATACAAGTCAGGTAAAAAATACGGATTACGTATTGAGCAATTTATTTTTGATGTTCTTACATTTACTTTGGCTACTGGTGAAGATGAGTTTCTTGATGCTGGAAAAAATACGTTAGAAGGAATAAAATTAGTTAAAGAACGCTTCCCAAATTCATTTACAACTTTAGGTTTAAGCAATATTAGTTTTGGTCTTGTACCACAAGCAAGAAGAATTTTGAATTCCGTGTTTCTTTACCATGCAGTTCAGGCAGGATTAGATAGTGCAATAGTAAATGCAAAGGAGATCACTCCATATACAGAAATTAGTGAAAAAGAAAAGAAACTTGTTGAAGATCTAATTTTTAACAAGGATCAAAATGCATTAGCAAATCTAATCACACATTTTGAAAATATTGGGTCTGATAATTCTACTAAATCTAAGAAAATAGATGTTGATCCAACATGGCCAGCTGGAAAACGTTCCAATTTTAGAATAATTAATAGATTAAAAGATGGAATAGAAAATGATGTTATTTCTGCAATCGCTGAGAAATTACCAAATCATGAGATTGTAATTGATAGTGATGGGCATTATAATATTGAGGCAACTAAAGAAATTACACATCCTGCTGCAATTCAAACTCTTAATGATGATCTTTTACCTGCAATGAAGGAAGTTGGTGATAAGTTTGGTGCAGGAGAATTAATTCTTCCATTTGTATTGAAATCAGCTGAATGTATGAAAGCTGCTGTAAAAGAATTGGAAAAATATCTTCTGAAGGAAGAGGGTGTGAGCAAAGGTAAATTGGTTTTAGGTACAGTTTATGGTGATGTTCATGATATTGGAAAAAATCTTGTAAAAACAATATTTGAGAATAATGGTTATACTGTGTATGATCTTGGTAAACAAGTTCCACTACAAAAATTTCTTGAAACTATTGATGAGGTAAAACCTGACGCAATAGGTTTGTCAGCACTGTTAGTTTCTACCTCAAAGCAGATGCAATTTTTTGTAGAACATTCACGAAAAACAAATTCTACTATACCAATTCTTTGTGGAGGTGCTGCAATTAATAGTAATTACATTAATCGAATTGCAAAAAAAGATGGAATTTATGAATCAGGTGTTTTTTATTGTAAAAATATGTTTGAGGGTCTTAAAGCAATGGACAAAATTGTTTCTGATGAGCGTAATCAGTTCATTTCATCATGGAAAGAAAAACTTGAGAAATGGGAAGAAAGGAAAAATAGTGAGAGTGTTAACACTCAAGAAATTCCACACAGTGGGATCAAACCTGTGAAATTGAAAGTTTCACCAAAAATTAATGAGAATATTAGATTAGATCCATCACAGATAAATCTAAACGAAGTTTGGTCACATCTAAACAAAAAATCACTCTTCAAACTATCATGGGGTATTAAGGGTAATTCTAATACTGATTCTATAGAAGATCCTGAAAAGTTGCTTGAAGAGTGGAAGAAAAAAGTTATCGATGAAAAACTTTTTGAGCCACAAATTGTTTATGGTTATTTCAAATGTCATAATCGTGATAATAAATTAGTAGTAGATAATCCAGATGGAGGAGAAATTATATTTGATTTTCCAAGATCAGCAAAAAATAAACATCTCTGTCTAACAGATTATTTTGGAAAAGACGATATTGTTGCTTTTCAATCAGTTACTGTTGGAAATAAGGCTGCACAAGTAATAGAAAAATGGGATAAAGAAGATAAGTATACTGATGCATATTATCTACATGGTCTAGCAGTTGAAACAGCAGAAGCAATGGCTGAATGGATTAATTTGAAAATTAAAAATGAATTAGGAATACACGGTAAAGGTGGTTTAAGATACAGTTGGGGATATCCTAGTTGTCCTGATATTGCTCAACATCGCTCGGTTTGGAAATTAATTCATGGAGAAGAATCTGGTATGACATTAACAGAATCTGGTCAGATCATTCCAGAGCAATCCACTGCAGCTATTGTAGTACATCATCCTGATGCAGAATATTTTGTTCTTTAGTGAAAATACCTAGTTTGATTTAAAAAGAGGTTAACATGGCTGATTTTTATGGGAGCCCGTAAAACTTCAGCTAGAAAGATAAGACTGATCAAAAAAACAAAGCAAACATCGGCTGTACCAGCATGGGTAATTTTAAAGACTAAAAGATCAGTAAGAACAAATCCTAAACGCAGAGCATGGAGAAGCACTGACGTGGAGGTTGGATAATTGTCACAAGAATTAGAAAGAGTTTATACAATTCCTTTAGGCAAAGTCTTACTTTCTCAAAGTCAACATAGAGCAGTTAGAGCAATCAATATGATTCGTGAATTTGCACGAAAACATATGAAAACTCAAGAGATCAAAATTGATGAAGAAGTGGCTCGTCTTATATGGTCTCGTGGAGTTAGGAGTCCACCAAGAAAAATTAGAGTAAGAATGGTAAAATCAGATGATGGTTATATTCTCGTTTCAAATTATCAAGAAGAAATAGAATCAAAAGAGACCCCTCCAAAAGTTGAATCACCTGAAGTTTCTAAAGAGGTTGAACCACCAAAACTTGATACAAAACAAACTGAAGAAGTTGAAGAATATGTGCCAACAAAGCCTTCTGAATCAAAACCTAAAGCTGCACCAAAGAAAGAATCAAAACCTAAAGCTGCACCAAAGAAAGAATCAAAACCTAAAGCTGCACCAAAGAAAGAATCAAAA
>Ga0208522_1000539_pt1 | contig 25731 bp, 22 predicted proteins | sample ETNtaG_25_FD_185763 | JGI IMG/M metagenome (GOLD analysis project Ga0208522, IMG submission 185763) | Marine microbial and viral communities from oxygen minimum zone, Eastern Pacific Ocean - ETNP201302SV86 (SPAdes) (version 2) | ecosystem: Environmental > Aquatic > Marine > Oceanic ... | reverse complement strand
TTGTCTTTACTTTAGGCAAATATCCTCTGGAAAAATTCCTAAAGCTCGCCAAATTGATCTTTTTATGTGTAATTGCGCAATAAATTGTATGTAATTCATTCATGCGAATGCCTTTTCTGGTATGTAATCCACTTAAAATAACCTGTGCATCAGAGTGCAGATCCTGTTCCCACAAATAATGAGTCGTAGAACTAATACTATCATTCAACCAATCCACATCCCCGCGTAATACAGCATCAAAGAAATCTTCTGCTGTTGTGACAGACATAGCCTGTAAAGCTTGTTTAGGTTCGTTGTCAATGACTGTGGCTATTTTTGTCTCATCTACCTCATATTGTTTCATGTGCCAGACAAAATCCTGGATTTCTTCAGCAATACACTTCTTAAGTTGATTATAACCAGGCCACCAATTCGTATTGGCAATCTTAATCTCCTGTCTGGGAGCAACATTAAATCGTCGATCTCCCTTGCTTAAAATCAACCCATGTCTTCTGTTAGTTGCGAACATGAAGGAGCAGACGTTCTTTCCGTTAAATCTGTCCTTATTTTTACCCTCGATCTGAATGTGTTCATCTGTTATTGCGATCTTCATCTTTTCGATGGTGCTCAAGTTCTGGTAATCACTAGCAGCAAAATTACCGGATACTTCATTCACCAAAACGAACACATTATCCGTTAAGAACGAGTTAAACTTCCCATCAAAGGCATCCTGATCTGTCTGACTGCAATATTGTTTTCCAAAAATCTCCTGAATGACAAGAGACATTAAAACCCCTTTTCCAGTCCCCTCGGTACCTTGAAGCAAATAAGCTGTGGTCATTTTCTGACGATTTTGAATAAAATAGGCAAAATTATTTAGAAAATAATTTATAACAACCTTATCATGAGCAAACACATGGTCAATTAAAAGTCCAATATACTTTGGTAGCAATCCTTCATGATCATTAGGAATCGGGTTAATCAACACTTTTGGTGGTATGTATTTATTGACGTATCCATTCTCATAATCCAATATTTTATCACTGTTAAAAACTAGCTCGTATCTTGCCCTTGGATAAGCTTTGGGTTTGGGTAAATCGTGGAATTCTCTAAACTGATCAACATGGTCCAGTGTTTTAAGGTCACGATTCACATGTTCATCAAGCCCAGGCTCTTTACAGCCACCATAATACCTACTGTTCAATGTATCAATAAAAACAAAGGCATTCATTTGCTCTGTTTTTATTTTATAAGCATCGTCCGGATGTAGATTATACACACCGGATCCACTGACACCCATATTTCTAGAGTCACAGCTGGAGCAATAAATGAACGGAACACACTCATTATTGGTCAATTTCACTGCGTTGTGTGTTTGATTTCTCCTGAAATCAGCATCTCCACAAACTGGGCAAAATATGGGTGTTCCCTCCCGTAAATCACCTATTTTTTGTACATTCCTATCCATGGCTTTGACAATATCATCTAATCGAAATGTTTGTTTTAATAATTCAGATGTACTAGGGCGTCCTTTTTTAACTTGTTGATAAAGGTTTGGGATATTCTTTCAATTCATCCCACCCCTATTATCTACATAGTTGGAAACATCCGTTGTACCATGAGCGAAATAACGCGTTTTCCCCATAAACGTTTTATCAATCATTACTTCTCCGTCTCTAGTGTAATGCTTGATAACAGCCTGCTCAAACGCCGCCCTGTCAAACTCATTTGTTATTGGTTCAAGTAATGGAATCAGGACCCTTAAGCGGTCACATGCTGGCTCTATTTTCCCACTGGATTTTACTTTGGGTTTCATATGGTTTTGACTGGAGTAGACATAACTGTCGTACTGCCACTTTTGCTGCATTTCCAGCAGTTCCTCCTTTGTTGGAGATCCCCTGTCAAAATCCAGCATGATTGAGTGTGTGGCCATTCAGTGGTTACCATCCCTTTCTCCTTTATCGTACTCGTTGCCGCTGACGCCATATTGCGTTGACAGTTTGATTATAGATTTTTCTTTCCAGTCTATCTCTTTCAGTTCCCATCCTTTGGAAACTTTATCATTATTGTAGTCCTTCCCCTTGGTAGCATCGTACTTGCTACAAGTACTTATTTTAATATTCATAGTAAATAATTGGTTAGTTATTAATAATTATACAGCAAGGATTTTAGTTTCCTGATCTGATCCTTGTAGACCATTGGGTCCACGGATGCCCTATTTCAGAAATATCTATCAATATGCTGCCGTAATGTATCGGAGTCTTCAAATACAAACTCCATCTGGCTGGAATAAGGTCCAACCCTTCGAATATCTTTTATGTCCTGCCCGCTTATCGTTAAAAAGCAGGATAAGTAGAAATCCGTTGTTGTATAGTCTATTTTCATTTCTTTTTTTCTCGATTTATTGTTTAAGGGAGGGAAATTCGGTTGGAATCTTCATTTAATATTAATCTCTAGGGATTCCAAGTCCCTCTATTTATAGAGTAAGCTATATGTGGTCAGAAGTCAAGTTGATATTGAATAAAATTTCCGAAAAACTCCGGGCTATCCATATGACTGCGCACCCATTCACCTGAAATTTGTCCATTCCTGGCAGTTTCTGGCTGCTCCTATCCAGCCCTGTTCTATCAGATCAGAAAAAATGCGGTGATTTAAGCGAGGTGGGTATGTCTCTGAATATGAAAATTTTCGGGGCTTTATCGGCCATTTTACTAGGGGGAGGATTTTGCTGGCTTAAAACAGATTACAAGAAAGAATACTAAACAGTTCATTTACTGTCATCTATCATCTAATCATTGTAGGATTGATATAATTGAGTAATTTTTATCTTATGTGCAAAAATAATAATAAGTTCGAAACAAGCCTTACCTGAAAAGAACTTTAATCAACTTGGAAGTACATGGATGGAGAAAAATATAGATAAAAGGATCGAAAGATTGGTTAAGGCCGAGCCAGGAAAGGACATCTTTGACAAGAACAGTTTTTATTTCTGGTTAGTAAATGAACTGATAAATGGAGTATTAAATCACAAAGTAAAGATAGGATTGATGAATAATCAAGGTTGGTATTACAATTTTTCAGTGGAATTATTTCCTTCAGTAATTCCAAGCTTAATTAATAAGACATTTGGTTTTAGACAAAATCAAATCACTACAGAAATAGCCATTAGCTCAGTTAACCCCAAAACAGTTAAAGTAAGTTTCCCCAAAGGTGATGAAAAAAAGATATCTGAACAAATTTTCATTGAATACGGATCTTTATTTTGTTTGTTTTTACCCGTTGGTACAAGTTTACGTGGAATAAAAATAAACCCGTCTCCCGTACCCTGTTTCTACTTTCAACCATTAAGTGCATATGTTTTTATTAATTTGACAAAATATAAAGCTTTTAGCATCCAGGGATATCTGCATGATGCTAAAATTGGCACATCCGTTATCCAAGAGATCAATACACGAGATTGGAATAAAATCCTGGCAAATTACCTTGACACTGTTGCCTCCGAACACTGGGCTACTCGGGTAAACAAGGCAATTAACATTTCTGATAAAGATTTTCTATTAAAGAAAATATTAGGAATAGATTTAATTAATTATTACCAGGAGCTTGGGAAAGATACATTTTTCCTGACATCGTTTAATTTTCATAAATCATTTGATGGTGAACTAGATAGATTTTTTCAATGTAAAACTGTTGTAAACAAGGATTTTTGCAAATGTGTTGTGCAGCAGTTTGACAAGATAGGTGAATTAACCAGTGAGAAGCTGCCCGATGATTTTGACCATGAAAGTCTTCTAGTGTCATTAGAAAGCAGGGTTGGAGTATTTGATGATGCCCTAGTTTCCTTATTGGGCCAGACGAAAAAACCATATATCCCTGCTGATAAAAAGAAATCTGCAATCCTGGATAAGGTTAGTGATTCCAAACCTATTGTACCTCCCATATTTGATATAAAAGAACTTTCCTTTTACCCCAAAAGCAATAAAGTAGATTTCATAACTCAAGATAATGGTACAATCGGTATTCAATACACAGCACCAAAGTTCTGGATGTTTTGGTTTCTTGCAAAAGAATACCAATCAAAAAATGGAGAAAAATCCTGGCTTCAATTTCCAGAAAAGCATTTAGATGTCATTGATGAGATTTGGCTTAAATGGCACGGAGTAAAATTTATAGATCATCTTGCAGGCATAATTTCAGACTACTTTGATTCAGCAAATCTCCCTATGGTGAAAAGTAAAGAAGACCTGAAGACTTTAATTCGTAAGTGGGACAATAAGTTTTTTGAGTACTTTGATCAATTGCCGGGAAATAAACATAAATCATGGGTGTTAGATATAAAGGGAAATAATCGAAGGAATATCAAAACCGAATTGATTAAACCCCTTAAAGAACATTTTTCGTATTGTGAAAAACTTTTTGAAACAGTTAGATCCAATATTAGAAACCGTAAAAGTCCTTTCAAGATTAACACATCATTAAAGGTAAAAATTGCCCTTATAAAATAAATGTAAAAAAGTGCCACCGCTCAGTCACCGTGACAATGCGGTGACAATGTAATTCCTGAATTTCAACCCAGCATGCAGCTGGGTTTTTTATTTCCCAGCTAAATCGAAACAACCAGGTTGTGTAATTAACAACCCGTTTCGGGCCCGAAACACAGAGCAGGAGAGCAATCATGCTTTTGTGTTTCAAATGTTCTTTGAAAAAGGAGTGTGGGGAAATCTGCGAGGATGTCGAGCAATACCTAAAATTCAAACGCAATTACAAAACGACCTATGTAAATAAGGAAATAGGTATCAGTGATATTGCAATTAAGGAAAAGGCTATGATGGATTATCAAGCCAAAGAAAGAAGTTCGGGTAAAGGTCAAATTGGCATCAACCATAAAACCTGGATGCTGATTCAGAAAATCATAAATGATCAATTGACTGATAAACAGAAAGCTGCGGTAAGGTATTTCTTGGAAGGGCACTCGATGGAAGAAATTGGCAAAAAGATGAATGTGATTAAACAGACAGTTCATTCAACCCTATTTGGCCATCCAGTGCATGGTGGTGGTGCAGTAAGGAAGATCCAGAAAATTATTAAATCCCATCGAGATAACGGGAAACTAACTGACGATAATTGATCATTACGAGAGGCTGGCTGGTTTATTAATCAACGCTGTATCCCGCATCAAAGCCTTTTTAAAACTACCCACCGATGCGGAGGCAAAGTAAAGGAGGTTAAAATGGAAAATATACATTTTAACCCAACATCCCTTCAGGGGGATGAACCGCTGAAATCGTCGGCGGAGCAATCGGGTCCTGAGAAGAGTAAAGAGGAATCCCTATCGAAACGAGTGGCAAAGGTTATTAACCGATGTCGGGAAGAAAACGTGAGTTCCATTAAGACTGCAAAGGGTCTTCGAAAACTGCGCGATAACATCGACGCTATGATTAAGGAGATCAACAAGGAAATCACCTTGGAAAAAGAAACCATGGACCAAGGCGATGACCTTGATCACCTTGCGAGCACCGCCGAAATAGAGGCATGGTCTAAGAAAAAGACCAAGTTTCAGGAGGGGCTTGACCTTATTACCGATCGCGTCTCCGCTCTCATGCAGGAAAAGAAGGACGAATCAGCGTAATAGAGAGACCACCGGCAGGCGCCTGCCGGTGGTCCTCCATTTAATCAGTCCTATTAAGAATCTTGATGATTCAATTACTCACCAAGAGGCGTCTTTACTAATGGCAGTCCTTAATTAACCCAATAAGAAGAAATTAAATAACGTGAACAAACAACAAAACGAAAATCAATCTGAAAACAAACACGACACAGTTTTGGTCGAATATGGTGGTCTCAATGCACAAATAGATAAAGAAATTGCTCCTTTGATTCTTGAGACGTGGAAAGCAGATATTCAAACAATTTTTTCTTGCCAGGAAGATTTTGACCTGCCATCACATGCTTATATTCAGTTTCCAGACATTTATGAAGCAGAAGAATTCTTAAAAATATCTTTTAATAATGACGATTCATTACGATTAAGGATTTCACAAAATTATCCAGAACACATCTGGTTCTACAAAACTTGGCCAATTATTTTTCCAAATAATGACAAGAATGAAGAAACAATAATCTTATGGAGTACAGTTGTGTACATCTCAAGGTTTGACTTAAAAACTGTCACTAAAAACCTGATCTCCCATAATAAAGTGAAGAACAGGGTATAAGAATAATGGAAAAGCTCTTCACGAAACAGCAAGTTGCAGATCATTTGCAAGTATCAACCAGAACGGTTGACCGTTTGATCTGTGACATGGATCTCCCGGTGTATCACATACGCCGCCAGGTCAGGATTCCGCAATCTTCTGTTAAAATGATATTGAACGAATCAATGTCAGGTGATGAGCGAGATAAAATCATTAATGGTATACTGGAGGTATAAATGGCTACAATGAAAAAGATGCAGCGAAAAGACGGGATGTCCTATAAGATTACCTTTGTGCATCCTATTACAAAGAAATGGGCATCAAAAACTGTACGGTGTTCATACAAAGATGCCCTGAAAATAAAAGCTGATATAGAAAAAGGTGTCGCATTCACACATGCAGGTCTTGCATCGCCTAATAGCCAAAATCTATTATGGACTCAGTTAAAGCGACGGTATATAAAATATTCTGAAAAGAATAAGTCATCCGAAACTGTGACTCGGGAAAAAGCCGTATTCAAGGTCTTTGATGAGTTTCTTAAAAAGGATTTGCCTATTTCGAAGATTAACACCCGAATGATAGAAAACTACAAAGAATCTAGACTGGCGGATGTAAGCCCCGCCACAGTATCCATTGAGATGCGGGTTTTAAAGACAACATTTAACCAGGCGATTAAATGGGAATTGTTGGAGAAGAATCCCATTAAAGGGGTGAAGCTGCCGAAGCAGGATATTATCAAAGTCCGGTTTTTAACAATGGGAGAGATTCATAATTTGACTGATACCATTAAGCAAGACGGCAATCTCGATTTTTTGGATCTTGTAAATGCATATCTGAATACAGGGGCCAGACGAGTTGAGCTTTTGCCTCTACATTTCACGTGGAAAAACGTGGACTTTGTTGGGAAGAAGATTCTGCTTCACGGAAAGGGTGATCGTAAACGGTATATTCCGATGAACAAAACGTTGCTAGAGATCCTACAAAGGAGACTCGAAGCTGGATGTGAAGCCCCTTTCGAGTTCAACCGGGACTTTGTCAGTCATAAGATTGTAAAATATTATGGTAGGGCTGATATTGTTGGTGCAAACCTACATTCACTACGCAAAACGTTCGGTAGCTTACTGCTACAGAACAAGAAGGCCGATATCTTTACTGTGTCACGCCTTCTAGGACACACATCAGTAAAGACCACGGAGAAGTATTATGTTGATCTATTGCAGGACAACTTAAGGGACTCCGTAAATGGATTGGATGGTATCATATGATGAAGCATCTTAAACCGAATTAGAAAGCACTCATTTATGGGTGCTTTTTTTTGCTTAAAATTTAAAATTTGCTTGAAAAAATAGTTGGTGTTTGGCCGGTGGTTACTTCAAAAACGGTCTATTTGTGTCTTTTTCTGTCATATTGAAAGTCTAAATAAAGGCCAATAAAAAAGCCCCTTTCTCGTCGAGAAAAAGGGGCTGTCGTCGAGTGATCCGGGTGAGACTCGAACTCACGGCCAATGGCTTAAAAGGCCACTGCTCTACCAACTGAGCTACCGGATCAAAAAAACAATGATTTGCCTAGAAAAGAAGGCGAGAAATTTACTGTTGTAAAAAACACAAATAAACAGCCTTATGTAATTATTATTGTTCTTTAATTTTAATTTTTTATAAAAATTTAACCTGTTTTATATCATAAGTTTTCTAGTATACTAGATAATAAAGTGAAAAAATATTTCAACTTGACATTAAAAGAAGAATCATGGAAGTTCTTTACTAATTAAGAATGTGTTGTCTTGGGAATACACCTCTCTTTTTGTGCTGGACTTACTGTAATTAGTGAATTCCAGTTCAATTTTAATGAATTCAAGAAATAAAACAGCTAAAGGAGACAATATGCGTATCCTTAAATCAGTCATATTATACAGTACAGTTGCAGGTATGCTCTTTGCCGGGCAGACCGGTAAGGTTGCTGGTACCATAACCGACAGCCAGTCTGGCGAAGGTCTTGCGGGATGTAATGTTCTTGTAAAAGGGACACCGTATGGCGCCAGTTCAGATGCCAATGGCGAATACTATATTATTAATTTGGCCCCCGGTTCTTATGATCTGGAATTTTCCATGATCGGGTATGCCGGCTATACAGCAGAAGGTGTTAGTGTCAATATTGATGTTACCACACCGGTGAATGCTTCCCTGGCAACGGAAGCACTGCAGATGGCGGGCGTTTCTGTTACAGCGGAAAAACCGGCGATTGAAAACACATTGACATCATCCAAGCAGATAGTTTCCGGCGAACTCATGGACGGAATGGCAGTCACTGATGTTAAGGATGTGGTCAAAACATTACCGGGTGTTACTGAAGTTGGCGGCGACCTCCATATCCGTGGCGGCCGATCCGGAGAAGAAATGTATCTGGTGGATGGCGCTTCCGTTACCAACGTGGTCATGGGCGGCGAAGCAATTCCTGTAAATCCAGGTATGGTTGGCGAGCTCCAGCTGATTACCGGTACCTTTAATGCAGAATACGGACAGGCCATGTCCGGTTTATTTAATACTGTTTTGAAAGATCCAGCAGATGGTTTTCACGCCAGTTTTGGTTTTCGAACCACTCTTGGTCAAGATTATTTCAAGGCTGACGCTGGAGATTTTAGTGGCGCAGAAATATACTCTGAATCCATGGAAATTGTCGACGATCAGGGCAATTACACCAGTGGTGTTGAAGGAACAGATTTTACAAAGTCTGCCTTTGGCGGTGAAAAAACAATTATGGATTTCAGTGCCGGTTTTGGTGGTGGAGCTTTCGGCGGTGTGTTTTCTCTAAGGACTCTTAATGATGCCGGTCGTCTCCCAGGCCTTGCAGAAGATCTGATGAATGTACAGGCAAAATTAAATTTCCAGATGGGCAGCAACCTTAAACTCAGTGCCGAAGTGATGAATTATTCCAGAAATGGATTTTATGACCCAACATATGATGCAGAGCGAATGGATGCTGGAATGGATATCTGGCAGTGGCTCTGGGCCATGGATCAATATCCCCGTACAGAAGAGAGCACCACTCAGTTTGGTGTAACAGCTAATTATGTTATGTCTCCTAGTACAAATATCACAGTTCGTGCCGATATGATGATGCGCAAGCAGGAAGATGGCGCAAAGAACAGTGACGGTTTTGTAGATTTTGATGGTAATAATAAGGTAACAGCAACTACCTCTTATAATGGAGCAGAAGGTCCGAACCACACCAAGGTCATGGAAGATCGGACTAACTCCAATGCCTGGTACAATATGGAAAATGTATATGGTCATTATTTCAATTCCGATGAAACCATTACCACGATCGGTGCCCATGCGACCAGTCAGTTGAATAACCGCCATCAGCTTAAAGCAGGTTTTGATTTTCGCATGTTTGATCTCAACCGATGGGGTCACGATGTCTGGTACGGCCGTACCCTGGGCTACACAGAAGCCAACCCCAGGCTGCAGTATGCTAGTTTTGGCGATGCCAAGCCTATGGAAATCGCTGCTTATGCTCAGGACCAGATGGAATTCAATGATATGATCCTGAATGTGGGCCTGCGCTTTGATGGCTTTGATGCAGGATCGGACAAAGGTGTCTGGGCGCCAAACGACCCCATAGCTGATGCAGCTGGTGATGGATCAGTTAATCCTTTTGACCCATCTAAACGAACTGCAACAGAAATGAAGACCCTTATTAGTCCAAGGCTTGGTGCTTCTTTCCCCATTGGGGATAACATGGCGTTTCGCTATGCTTATGGATCTTTTTTCCAGCGGCCGGATTTTTACTCATTGCTGAATAATCATATGGCGCAGATGGATGGCGGTACTGAGTCTGGTTTCTTTATATACCTGGGGAACGCAAACCTGGATCCCATGAAGACTTCTATTTATGAGATGGGTGTACAATACAGTATAGCCAGTAATCTGAAACTGGATGTTTCCGGTTATCACAAAGATATATCCAATCTATTGGCTTCTCAGGAAGTGTACGCAATCCCGTTTCAAGATGATGGTTCTGGTCACGATAATGAAGGGGGATGGTCTGCTGATGAAACATTTGAAGCAGCTCACTATAGTGTAAATGTCAGTGATCACTTTGGAGATGTGCGCGGAATGGAACTCAGTCTTTCTATGACAGGTCAATCCGGGTTAACGGGACGTGCTTCATATACCTATTCTATCGCACGCGCTACCGCTTCGGATAAGATTAATGCTGGAAATGGCAGCCTGACCCAGGATGGTGGTTTACTAGCAGCGAACGTATTGACCATGACCACCCTGGACTGGCACCGTCCCCATATCTTTAATGGTTTTGTGGATTATCACATGGATATGAGCGGGTTACTGAGCCGAGCTGGTGCGAATATAACTTTTAATTACCAGAGCGGCCTTCCTGTATCAGCCAGGTCCGGTGTAGGAGGTGCTTCACTGAAAGAAAGAGCACCATCAACCATTGATGTGAACCTGAAGCTGGATGCCCGTCTTTCTGTGGCAGGAGTTAGTCCCACGGTTTACCTGCTGGTTGAAAATGTTATGAACAGACAGAATGTAATTGCTATTGCCGATCCTGGCTCCTATTTCGATGAGGCGTCAACATTTCATAATATAGCTGCAGGTTCTACCAATAACCTGCTGGCTTATGGCAAACCCATGACGCTGAATGTCGGCGTTCAGATCAATTATTAACCCGGATTCAGGAGTTGATTATGAAAAATAAACCAATCTTTAAAACCGTCCTGACAGGCATCATTATCTGTGGACTTATTGGACCTGTTACGGCCAAGGACAGACTTGATGTGCTGGATCGCTCCAGGGTTGCAGGGAAAACTTTTTCTCCTGTAGCGGACCAAACCTATGTGTACCATACCAATGGTGATCTCTGGATGGGCTGGGATTCATACGGAAATACTGGAGACCAGACCTGCAGCGCCATTATTCCTGGCTGGGTATACCCTGGCTCCAATCAGGCGGCCGGCCATGGTTATCTCAACTACAATTGCCGTGCCGGATACTGGATCATTGCCGATATTGGCGGAACTCTCTATGAAGGCACCACTGGCCAGTACGATATTTCCGAAGGGACTGAACCTGGTGAAACAAGCAGTGGCTGGGGAGGCAGCGGCAGCGGTTATAATAAAGAACCCTGGGTCACAAATACCAGTTGGACCATTCCCACTGCGGACATTACTGTGAATGCGGTGCGCCGTTCCTGGAGCTTTAATGGAACATCCAATACATATTTCAAGGTTGGTGAGCATGATTATAATGATTTTGTTATTGATGAAGTCCATGTCATTAATAATGGTTCTACAGATATAGACGGCCTTGTGTTTGGTTCTAAAGCAGACCATGACTGTACCTGGAATATCCCTTTTCCCGATTGGGATTATGCATTCTGGACAGATGATATAGTGGATTATGATGCTGACTATATGTTGACCATGGAACTTGATGGTGATGATCAAGGGTCTGCGGCCAATGATTTTGGCATTGATGATCCAGGCCGCGAGTATCGCGGTGTACGGGTGGCTCAGACACCGTTAGAAATTGCCGGCACGTCTTATGGTTCATTGGCGCAGAGTGATATCAATCATATGTGGTGGACAGGAGATGAAGATCCTCAAACTGCTGCTTCCAGAAATACTATGGCAACGATGGTAAAAGGTGCTGGAGATAAAAAAGATGTTAACCCAAGCCCCATGGATATGCGTTACCTGCAGTCCTACGGACCCTATGCGCTTGCGGCTGGCGACACATTAAAATTTATTACTGCTGTTTTAGCTGGCGCTGGTCTGACAAATACACAGCAGGCAGCTGCCAATGCCCGCAAAGCCTATGACTGGAACTGGAACCTGCCTAAGCCTCCAGCCGCTCCACAGATTGCTTCTGATGGTGTTATAACAAATGCAGCCGGAAAGGTTGAAGTAACCTGGACCTACAGTGATGGGAAAATAAACGCCGTAGATCCGGATAAGGGAGTGGCAGATTTTGCCGGGTTCCGCATATATAAAGCGGCTACAGCTCCCCGCCAGAGTTCTGCAGATATTATGAGTGCTGAAGGCGTTTCTGCTGATAATCTATCAGGTGGCGGCGCCATGGTGGGTGATCCCAGTGTAGGCACAAAATTTACTTCCGCAGCCACAGGCCCCTATACGATGGTTCTTGATATTCCTAAAGCAGATATTGGTACATATGGAGGCAATGGCACCTACACCTGGACAGATGAAAATGTAGCTATTGGATTAACTTACTGGTATTATGTAGCGGCCTACGATGAAGCAGGATCTGATCCGGTTCACGGCTCAGTACCTTCGCTGGAAAGCTATTATACCATGTGCTACCCTATGCAGGCGGCTCCAGATGGGGGCGGTGGCGAGATAAGTTCCGTACCGCCTGCAACAACAGTATCTGTGGAAACACTTACCTATGATGGGTTGAGCGGTTCCACCACTGATGTGTTTGTTGCGCCTAATCCATGGAGGGGAAGTGTTATGGAGACCTTCCACGGGGCAACTACCGCCAATACCTATTTTGTAAGGTTTTACAATGTTAAAACCGGTGATGATATTCGGGTATTTGATGTTGGCGGCAACCTGGTTTATGAGAGTACAGCATCTTCAGCCGGTTCGTTTGATTGGAACCTGGTTTCAAGAACCCGTAACCAGGTAGTAACAGGAGTTTATTATTGGCAAGTAGGGGATCAGTCAGGTAAACTGGCTGTGATCCGCTAAACCAGAAAGGAAGTTATAGAATGAGAAATAAAATAATTCTAGACAAAATTGTGAAATGGACAATCGCTTCCATGCTGGTTGTTTCATTTCATGGATCTCTTTTTTCAGAAAGCGATGATGATAAGGTTGGTTCTGCCGCTTTTAAATTCCTGAATATCCAAACAGATGCCCGGGGCGCCAGCCTTGGGGGCTTGGCTGCACAGGCCACAGGTGCCAGTGCATTATTCTGGAACCCTGCTGGCATTGCCGGTTCAGAAGGAATGGGCTTTACTGCCGGCATGACCCAGTGGCTGGTGGAAACACAAGTTATGAACGCTGGTTTTGTGATGCCCATGATGGGTGGCGCAGTTGGTGTATCCCTGGTATCGGTCAATTATGGAGATATGATGAAATCTGGCTGGGCTGGAACTACAGAATTTGTATTTGAGCCAAACCAGGGTTCATTTACAGCCAGTGATATGTCTTTGCAGGCCAGTTATGGTAGAAACTTAAGTGATAAGTTTTCCATTGGAGGCACAGGTAAAATGCTCACCCAGAGCATTGATGATGTAAGCATCAGCGGGATGGCATTTGATATTGGTACCCAGTTCAACACCGGTTACCGTGGAATCAGAATGGGGGCCGCCATTTCCAATTTTGGGCCTGATATTGATTCTCAGGCTCCTGAAGATGCTGCTTATGCAGAATATCCTGCCATGTCTCTACCCATGACTTTCTCCTTTGGCGTAATTGGCGAAGCCATACCAGGCCTGAATGCCGGCCTTAATATTCTTAAGCAGGCAGACATGGCCCAGGAACTGATTGTAAATGGTGAATACAATATCAGTCTGGCATCTGTTAGGTTCAGCTATAATCTGAATAATCCCCAACAGAATATGGCCGTTGGAGCTGGTGTGAACGTAGCTGGTATCAGTGCGAATTTTTCTATGACAATGACCAAGCATTTCGATAGTGTGATGCGCTTTGGAATTGGATATTCACTCTGATAAAAATTCTATTAATTTTTATGAAAAAAGCCGCTCCAAGAGCGGCTTTTTTTTATTCAGTTTGGACGCAGTATGGAAGTATTCATAGGTTTCCCTCTTAATATAGATCCCCATGAAGATTGCAAAACCAATGCTTTTCTCCCTGTCCTGCCTGTTCGCAAGAGTTCCTGCAGAGACTCAGGACATCTTTTTCTATGACCTGGCCCAGGATCAGGGCCTTGATTTTGTTCATGACCATGGCGGCAGCGGTAAAAAATATTATGTGGAAACTATGGGATCAGGTGTTTGCCTCCTGGACTATGATAATGACCATGATTTAGACATCTACTTTTGCCAGGGATCAGCATTGCCTGGCTGGGATAAAAAAATTATCCTGGAAAATAAATTATTCCAGAATGATGATGGCCGCTGGACAGACGTCACTGCTGGTGCCGGTGTTGGTGACAAATCATACAGCACCGGCTGCGCCTGCGGAGATGTGGATAATGATGGCGATACGGATTTATATGTAACCAACTTTGGAATGGATATTTTTTACCGTAATAATGGTAATGGTACTTTTACAGATGTAACCGACGCAGTAGGAATTAATAACCATGAATGGGGTTCCAGTGCGGCATTTTTTGATATGGACAATGATGGATTTCTGGATCTGTATGTAACCAACTATGTGGAATATTCGTTGGAGGAAAACCCCTGGTGTGGAGATAAGAGAACAAATCGGCGCGCCTACTGCGATCCGGATATTTTTGCCGGTTCCCCAGACCGCCTGTTTCATAACCTGGGCGACTGGGTTTTTAACGATATCTCTGCTGCTTCCGGGGTTATGGCCCAAAAAGGCAAGGGATTAGGCGTAATCCCCGCAGATTTTGATCAGGACGGAGACCTAGACCTTTATGTGGCCAATGATAAGGTAATGAACCATTATTATATCAATGATGGTCAGGGCCATTTTAAAGAGAATGCTTTATTTACAGGCGTAGGTTTCAATGAAAACGGCCGTGCTGAAGCGGGAATGGGAGTGGACATCGGTGATGTGAATGGTGATGGCTGGCAGGATCTTTTTGTGACCAATTTCAGCGGTGAAACCAATACCATTTATATAAATAATCAACAAGGATTTTTTAGCGATGAAACTTTCCTGGCCGGTCTAGGCCAGCCAAGCCTGAATTACCTGGGATTCGGAACAAAATTGCTGGACCTAAATTGCGACGGCTGGCTGGATCTGTTTGTGGTTAACGGCCATGTAATTGATAATATTCATTATTTCAACAAAGATTACACCCATGCGCAGCCTAAACAAATATTTTTGAATAACCGGAATGGTACCTTTAGAGAACTTCTTCCAGAACAGATTGGGGATGCCAATCGTCCCAGCGTTGGCCGAGGTGCCGCTTTTGGGGACTTGGATAATGATGGTGATATAGATGCGGTTATTGCCAACAATAATGAACCCGCCAATCTGCTGATCCGGGATGGAACCCCAAATGGGAACTGGATCGGTTTTTTTTTGATAGGGGTTAAATCTAATTACGATGCCATCGGCACTCGCCTTGTAATCAAAACAGATGAAATGAATCAGGTAAAATTCGTAACTACTGCGGGTAGTTATCTGGCAGCCAATGATAAGAGGCTTTTATTTGGGTTGAATCATTATGTTAGTGTTGATAAAGCCAGTATTTACTGGCCCAGCGGGACAACCGACAATTTTACAAATTTGCAAATCAACCGTTATTATCGGATCAAAGAAGGAGGGAGTATATCCGCTATACATTATTAATTCTGCTGGCGCTTTTGCGAGGCCAGGATCTGACTGAGGGTCAGGATTTTCTGCAAAACGGCCGGTACCATGACGCAGTTAAGTTCTTTTCCGGCATCCTGCAATCATACCCGGAAAATCCAGCTGTTCTGAATGGACTTGCTGAAGGGCAGCACCGGACCGGGGACCCCATGACGGCCATTGAGAACTATAAAAAAAGTTTAGCCATTAACCCGCAGCAGCTGGATACCTGGATCAGTATTGGCAATATCCAGTATTACCATCAGCAGTTTCCTGAAGCAGAGATTTCCTATGGGAGAGCGACTCGCCTAGATCCAGGAAATGCACGGGCACACAATAACCTTGCATCGGTACTAAAAGAACAGCAGAAACTGGATCAAGCGATCTTTCATTTTGAAAAAGCATTCGAATTGGACCCACAGTATGCCCTGGCGTGCAGAAATTTGGGGGACATTTACTTAAGGCAGGGCAATAGCACTTCTGCAGTGCAATGGCTCAAAACAGCCGTATATCTTGATCCGGATAACATGCGCGGGCAATACTGGCTAGGGAAAGCATTTTACTTATCCGGAGAATTTGATACCGCCAAGGATCAATATCTGCGTATTCTGGTGAACAAACCTAATTTACATTCTGTTCATCATGATCTGGGGCTGGCTTATTTCGGAATGAGAAATTACGGACCCGCAATTAATCACATAAAGCAGGCCATTCAGCGTAATCACGCTGTTTATATTTATTATATTTCACTGAGCCGGATATACGCCAGCCTCCACAATGAGGCCATGGCAATGGCAGTGCTGGATTCTGCATTGCATTATGACCGGTCTTTAGCGGCTGTCTGGATTGCCAAAGGTGATATCCATAAAACCGCCGAACGGTATGAAGCGGCCCTGCAAGATTACAAGATTGCATCTTCCTACAGTTTGGAGGACTGGAAAGGTTATTATAAACAGGGCGTAGTCCTTTATTATCTGGGCAGGCTTGATGATGCCAAATCTGTTCTTGAAACAGCATCGGAAAAACAATCCCATCAAAGCGGAATAAATCATTTTCTCGGGTTGGTGCACTTGGGGAAAAATAATCCTGCCAAGGCAAAACTATATTTAACCAAAGCCTCAGAAAAGGATTCTTCCAACAGCGATATCTACTTTCATCTGGGGCAGTCCCATCGGCATCTGAAGCAATTTGAACAGGCAAGGATTTCCCTGGAAAATGCGGTACGCATTGATTCAACACATACAGAGGCCCTTTATGCACTGGGTCAGATCTATACAAAACTGGATTTAAATGATAAAGCTGAGACTGTGTTAAAAAAATTCAAGGTTGTTTCGGATTTTGAGAAAACAGAGAAGAAATTGAAAAAAAAATTGTCACTGAAGCCCTCCGACAATGATATTCGCCGACAGTTAGCCTTGCTCTATGAATCAAGAAAAGATTATTTATCAGCAGCGGAGATATGGCAGCAATCCTATTTTCTGGGTGATGGTAAAGCGGTTACTGAACTTGAAAACATAAAAGAAAAGATGAAATAATGACGGAGGTGATACGGGGAAATCCAGTACCTGCAATTAGATCTTTTCCGGAAAGCATTATTTTTTATTAAAAGAAAATAAGATTCCTAAACGATCGACATAAGGAAGAATATTTCCATCCACATCCTTCAGAGGGTTCGCAACTTCCTTATCTTTTGTAAATAAGGTCACCAATATCATAGCGCTGATACTAAATGCCAATCCTACCATATCTGATGGAACCCCGGGTGTAATGAATTTAAAAACGATCCAGGCTAGAGAGCCGAGAATCATTGCAGTTAAGGCGGCTGGAGTATTTGCTTTCGGCCACCATATTCCAGCGGTTAAGGGAACAAAAAGTCCAACCAGTAAAATGCTGAATGAGTCGAGCAGCAAAGTATAAACCTCTCCAACAAATAAGGCAACTATCATAGAAAATATTGCAAAAATCGGTACAGAAAGCCGGGCCCATTTAAGAATAATGTTATCTGGGACAGATTTCATAACCATGGGGAGTAAGTTTTTTCCGAGGACAGAGGAACAAGCCAGGATTGAACTATCAGCACTGCTCATCACTGCTGCTAATAAAGCACTGATAAAAACTGAAGCAAGAACAGGCGGTAAATAATTTAAAGCTAATTTTGGAACGACCAATTCCGGGTTGTCCAACCCGGGGATCAATAGACTACCAGCCATTCCGATCAAAACAGGTAATAATCCAAAACTCAAATAGATAATGGTAGACAAATAAGCAGAATTTTGAGCCACCTTTTCACTCTTTGCTGAAAGAGATCTTTGTAACAAATCCTGTCCTGCAAGATTCCCCAGGCCGATGACCATCCAGGCCCGGATATAATTGAGCCAGTCAATAGAATCTCCAGTTTCTGGTGTCATGCGGAAACTGCCTTCAGGTAGTCTTGATATTAAAACAGAAAACCCGCCCACTTCGGAAATAACAATGGGCGTGATCACTGCCAGGCCGGTCATGACAATGATCATTTGAAAAAAGTCTGTAAGCGAAACAGCCCACATGCCGCCTGCCATGGTATAAATAAAAACGATAATGGTGCCAAGTATAATGGCAGTATTTGCCGAAATCCCGGTGATAGTATGCAGTATAAATCCAAGTGAAACCAGGAGTGAACCTGTCCAACCAATATAGACAGACAGCATAATAACTGCTGCAATCAAGCCAGCGGGTTTGCCAAATCGAATTTCGAAAAAATCAACGACGGTAGTGAGTCTCATCCGTCGCATAATGCGAATGAAAAATAAACCAGCCAGGAATAAGCATAACGCAGCACCAAATGGGTCGGCAATGACACCAATGAATCCCTTTCCATAGGCCGCGCCGCCAGCACCCAATATGGTGCCGCCTCCAAAAAAGGTTGCCGATAATGCAGCTGTACAAAGCCAAAGGGGTAAACGTCTTCCTGCTAAAAGGAAATCCTCCGTCCCCGATATTTTTTTACTGGAAAAAAGTCCAACTGCAAGCATGCCCAGCAGATAAAAGGTAACCCCGATGTAAATAATAGGTGAAAATTCCATTAGTATTGCCAATTAAAATATTGTGATGAAATATTTATCGTATTCATGGTGTTTTCAGCAGATTACTTTTCTCTTCCTGTGATGTAAGAACAACATAATCCAATCATGAATCTAATGTTGTAACAAGGACAAATTAAATTGCACCACGCAATATTCCTTTGAAAATTCAATCCGATTAAGGAAGAATAATTAGGATGAAACCTAACCCCATTTTCTATATCACCGAAGAAAATAAACCCATGGCTGAAAGTGCCAAGGGGATTTATATTACTGCGGATGATGGTAAATCCTATATGGATGCAGCCAGTGGTGCCATTGTATGTCAATTGGGTCATTCCCATCCAAAACTTATTGAAGCTATCAAAAACCAAGTCTCTGAATTGCAATTTTCCTACCGGACCCAATTTGAAAATCAGCCGGCTATAGATCTGGCCAATTCAATCGTTGAGAGAACAAACAATATATTGGATCGTGTCTTTTTTGTATCCAGCGGTTCGGAAGCGGTGGAATCTGCCATGAAATTGATCCGACAATATCATTTTGTAAATGGGGATGAGACCAGGTCTGTTTTTATCAGCAGGATTCCATCCTATCATGGATCAACATTGGGGGCGTTGGCACTTACGGCCTATCAACCTTTGAATGAACCTTTTTCACCACTGATTCAACTCTATCCTAAAGTCAAGTCACCAACTCAATACCGAATACCAGATGAAATGACAAATGAAGAATATGCTCTTGTTTGTGCCAATGAAATTGAGGATGCTATATTGGAAATTGGTGTGAAAAATGTTGCCGGGTTTGTCGCAGAACCCATCGGTGGCGCCAGTACCGGTGCAGAGGTTCCCCATGATGTGTATTTCCCCAGAGTTCAAAAAATCTGTAAACAATACAACGTGCCAATTATTTTGGATGAAGTATTAACAGGCATTGGCAGGACGGGAAAGATGTTTGGCTATAATCATTGGAATATCGATACGGATGTGATTTGTTTAGCCAAGGGGCTTGGTGCCGGTTACTACCCCATTGGAGCCATTGCGGCGAAAAATAAATATGTCCAGCCGGTGCTGGATAACGGTGGATTTATGCACGGTTTTACATATGCGGGTAATCCTTTCGGCTGTGCTGTGGGTCGAGCAGTTTTAGAAACAATTGATGAAGAGAAACTGGTGGAAAACTCTAAAAACCAGGGCGGATATTTATTGCAAAAAATAAAAGCATTAGCTAAAAACTATCAATGGATCGGCGATGTCCGAGGCAGAGGACTTCTCATGGCAGTTGAGTTTGCTGACAAAGATACGAAACAACCGTTCCCGAATTCGTGGCAAGTTGGTGAAGCTGTAACAAAAGTGGCATTTGATTTAGGATTAATTGTATATCCCAAAAAAAGTCTCAATGGGATTACCGGCGATCATGTCCTGGTAACACCGCCCTTGATTATTACACGGGAAGAGTCGGACAAATTACTAAACTTGTTAACCCAGACTTTTGAATCATATAATAAGATTATTAAAAGCCGATGAAAGATAAACGATGTGATATAGCATCTGCAGTTGCTGGAATACCAAACGGTGCATCTGTGATGGTAAGCGGTTTTGGCTCTTCCGGGACACCATTCTCATTGATTGATGAATTGATCAGCCAGGGACAGCAGGACCTTACTATTATTAAAAATGATGCCAATGAGGACGGAGTGGGTCTTTATAAACTGGTGAAAACCGGTCAGGTAAAAAAATTATATGCCACCCATATTGGATTGAATACCATGGTAATGAAATTGGCTGAAAGCGGAGAGATGGATGTGGAATTGATACCGCAGGGCATCATGGCGGAACGGATTCGCTGTGCCGGTGTTGGGGTAGCAGGATTCTTGAGTACCATTGGTTTGGATATTGATTACGGTAAAGGGAAACCCACTGTTGAAGTGGACGGTGAAAAATATATTTTTGAAAAAGCGCTAGGGGCTGATTTTGCGATCATCCGTGCAGAAATTGCGGACACATTCGGGAATATGCGTTACAATACGGCTGGCATCAATTTTGCGCCACTCATGGCTATGGCGGCAGATATCACATTAGTGGAAGCAAAAAAAGTTGTAGACGCTGGGGGAATCAATCCAGAAGATGTTCATGCGTCGGGCATTTCAGTGGATTATGTTTCTCAAATTACCAATTTTACAAGAGAGTATAATGCTATCCGCAGATAATACAAAAATCCTGAAACGAGCCAGCCGTGAGGTAAATAATGAAATGGTGATTAATTTGGGCATTGGTCTTCCCCAAATGGTCCCTAATTTTATTTCCGAAAAGAATCGCCCCTATATTCATTCCGAAAATGGCATATTAGGTGTGGGGAATATTTTAACTTATGATAAATCCAACCCTGACTGTATGGATGCCGGTGGCAGCTACGTAAGCGTGATCCCAGGTGGGTCGTTTGTGGATTCTGCCGAATCGTTTGGGTATGTAAGACGCGGTAAGGTAGATATTTCATTTTTAGGCGCGTTCCAGGTTTCATCCACAGGAGATTTAGCTAATTGGCATGTCCCCGGTGGAAGAAAGCCCGGTATGGGCGGCGGGCTAGAAATTGCCAGTTGTGCAAAAAAAATTATTATTTTGATGAAACAAACAGATAAAAAAGGCATTGCTAAGATTCTTCCAAAATGCACATTTCCTTTAACAACCCGAAATTGTGTTAATATGATTATCACAGAAAAAGCAGTATTCAATGTATCTGAAAACGGTCTTGAACTCATTGAAGTGGCATCCGGATTAACCATGGCTGAAATTGAAAAAACAACGAGCGACACATTTTCTATCGCCAATGATTATAAGGAGTTTTAAACATGTCCAATGTGGATCTGGAACAGCGCGTAGAATCGCTATTTGATAAACAAGTTGAATTCTTAATCCGATTGGTAGCAGCTGAATCTACCCGCGGGAATGAAGAACGAGCTCAAAAGATCATGAAAAATAAGATGGCTTCGGATGGTGCCCGAATTGATGAACTCAAAATCGATCTGGATCAGATAAAACATTTACCGGGGTTTTCACCCGTACTTGTTGATTATAAAAATATGGTGAATGTGATCGGGAATTATGGAAATACAGATGGAAAGGGCCGGTCTTTAATTTTGAATGGTCATATTGACGTAGTGCCGGAAGGGCCTTTATCAGGCTGGACCAGCCATCCATACAAACCGGAAGTGAGAGATAATAAATTATTTGGCCGCGGCACCAATGATATGAAAGGTGGATTAACGGCAAAAGTATTTGCCTTAAAAGCCATAAAAGAAGCCGGATATAAACCGAATGCACCGGTGTACCTGCAATCGGTGGTGGAAGAAGAATGTACTGGAAACGGTGCTCTTGCCTGTGTGGCTGCCGGCTATAAAGCAGATGCGGCTTTAATTGGTGAACCCTTTGATGAGGCATTGGTAACAGCCCAGGTGGGCGTTATTTGGTTTCAGATAAAACTGTCTGGAAAACCTGTCCATGCGGAACGTGCCACAGAAGGTGTGAACGCCGTTGAAGCCATGCTGCCCGTGATTGCCGGCTACCGGGAGATGGAAAAACAATGGAATAGTGAAAAAATGAATTACCCCGATTTTGCACAGCACCAGCATCCAATTAATTTAAATGTTGGTGAATTCCATGGCGGTGACTGGACATCCAGTGTACCGGCCTGGGCAGTTTTGAATCTGCGCATAGCTATCTATCCCGGTGATTCATTATCTGAGCGGTCTAGGCAGATTGAGAAAACACTGCAAAATCTTATTCAGGAAAATGCTCTTGTAAAAAAGGCAAAGCCGGTTTTGGTATATCATGGATTTTATGGGGAAGGATACACTTTACCTGAAAATACGGATGCAGAAAATGAATTGGCTAGCGCCCATGAAGGTATTTTTAATTCACCGTTAAAACGAATCGCAGTTACAGCGGCAACAGATTCCAGGTTTTTTGGGATTTATCAAAATACACCAGCTTTGGTCTATGGCCCTTCCGGTGAACGCATCCACGCATTTGATGAGTACGTGGATTTGGATTCGTTAAAGAATATTACAAAAGTATATGCCCGTTTTATTCAAAACTGGTGCGGGATAACCGAACTATAAAGACTTATACCAAATATTCATACTTTCAATATGGCCGGAAATATTGGTGTTATTGGTCAGTCGCCCCCCATACCGGTAAGCATTTTTGGTAAAGACAATATTCATCCCCGGCGATTCGGCCCTTGCAATCGTATATGCTGTTAAGATGCCTTTAGGCTTTGCCTGCTCTTCCATATGGACCAGTAAATGTTTCGCTACACCACGGCTTTGCCATTCTGGGAGTGTGGCAAAATCGGTCATTTCTGCGTTTTTATTTTTGATATCTTTTTCTAAAGACGATAACGCTACGAGTTTACTGCCGGTTTCTATTCCAAAATAATCCACGTGGGATTCCATTGTTTCTAATAAATAGTTCGAATCAACAATGGGGAAAGGGTAGGAGGGAAAAATACAACTGTATAATTCAGCCATTCTATGAACATCATCTTTTGACATATTTTGCATTGTGAGTTTGACATCCAGCGGCTGTGTAATAACAGATTCCCTAGCCACCTGTTTTTGTTTAGATAATTTGTATATCTTTTCAATTTCAGCTGAATTGCGTTCCAGGATTCGGTTCTTTGATAGGTAATAACAAAGAAAGAGCGCATCTTCCTTTCCTGCATAAAACCCTGGAATTTCTGCTTCTTTACGATATCCAGCATTTAGAAAAGCATTACTGTTGCTTCGCGGTACTTTGGCCAGCACTTTTGTGTAACCATTGGTTTGGGCTTTTTCTAGTAATGAAGAAACCAATTCATCGGGATCCGCATCATTTATCTTCATTAAATAAATGCGGTCATTGAAGGAGCCATGCTGAATTAATGCACCGTGAAAGCGCTCTACCGTGTCTTGGGAATTTTGAATTTCAGACAATTTGTATTAAACCATTGACTCAGGATTATTATCAGGCAACAATGAGGATATTGTAATAAAAATTAAAGCGGGCATGGCAATACCATAGATCATGGAGTCGAATCCCAATTATTGTATCTGTATCGTAATAACTCAGAATAAGTCAAGAACTGTCCTTCCGCATCAATCCGTTTTATTTTTGGAAAAATAATATGCACCTATGGATAGTACAAAAGGCATGTACATTCCGAAAATCAGGTAGTCCATAACATTAATTTTATTTCTCCTTGGATTTATATAGTCGGTGCAAAAAATACCCGATCTAAATCGTTTATGTTTCTTCCTGTCTTCAATCTTAATATATCGAATTAAGCTTTCATCCGATAAACCAATGATTTGAATTATTACAAAGGTTATTGAACAGTCAGAAATTATTCGCTCAGCACATTTCCAATCCATAATTTCTACTGTCGGCCAAGTATCTTCAAGGGAAATATTATAAAACGATAAAATGGAATATCTGGAAAAATTGCATGATGCTGTTCTAAACGGCGATCCGGTAACAGCTGTGGATATTACAGAAAAAGCACTTGGGGAAAGAATTGATCCCCATATATTGATTAATGAATATATGATCCGGGCAATGGATGAGGTGGGCGCTAGATTTGAGCGGTTTGAATATTTTATTCCCCAGCTGCTTATGTCGGCGAAAGCAATGAAAGGAGCCATGGCGTTGATCCGTCCGCTTCTTGTTGGCGATGGAGTTGATGATACCTCAATTTGTGCTGTTACTGGGACCGTAAAAGGCGATGTCCATGATATTGGGAAAAATCTTCTGGGAGCATTATTGGAAGGAGGGGGCTTTCGCTTAGTGGATCTGGGGACAAATGTATCTCCGGAACAATTCATAGATGCTGTAAAAGAAAATGACGCCAAACTGGTTTGTATGTCTGCACTGCTTACTACAACCATGCCTGGAATGAAAACAACCATTGATGCATTTAAGGAAGCTGGGATTCGGAATGATGTAATCATGCTTGTTGGCGGTGCACCGGTTACACAACAATTCGCAGATGAAATTGGCTCGGATGGTTATCGGGATAATGCTAGTGCTGGCGTTGTACTGGCGAAAGAATTGCTTGGCCTTGGGGAAAAATGAATTTGAAACTGATTAGCTGCGAGGTATTCAAGCATGAGTTCCTTCATTGTATAAGTAAAACAAATAATAATATTGATGCAAAATTTATTAAAAAAGGGATTCATGATTTAAACAGCAAAGGTATGCAGAACCGAATTGTTAAATCCATCAATAAAGCGGATGGAAAAGGGTTTGAAGCAATTCTATTGGGGTACGGCCTTTGCAATACATGGGTGTATGGTCTGGTTGCCAATAAAACACCACTTGTGATTCCCCGAAGCCATGATTGTATTGGCATCCTTTTAGGGAGTAAACAAAAGTATCTAGATTATTATTTTGAAAATCCCGAAACCTATTTTCAATCAGTAGGGTGGATGGAAAATACAGAAAATGGACCATCGATTAAAAAAAGATCATTGCAAAAATTATACGGGATGGATATTTCACAGGATAAACTGAAAACACTATATGGTGAAGAAAATTTAGATTATCTGAATGATTCTCTGGATCAAACAAAGCATTATTCAAATATGGCTTTTATTGATACAGGGTTGGATTCTCATAAAAACTATCAAAAGCAGGCAAAGTCAAAAGCGGATAATAACTATTGGGGTTTCGAAGTTTTAAAGGGGAATAGAAAGCTCCTTCAACAACTTGTAAACGGGATTTGGCCTGAATCAGAATTTCTTGTTGTTAATTCCGGTATGATGGTGCAACAATCTATTAATGAGGATTTAGTAACCGCAACAACTCCAATATCTTCAAAATGATTTTCTGTGACTGATAAAGTCAGAATCACTCTATTACCATTAAATCAAAGTTTTGAGGTAGAAAAAGAATCTCAACTCCATGATATATTGTTTACGTATGGTGTCGAATTTCCTTGTGGAGGCCATGCTCGCTGTCGGGGT
>Ga0208522_1000534_pt1 | contig 25858 bp, 25 predicted proteins | sample ETNtaG_25_FD_185763 | JGI IMG/M metagenome (GOLD analysis project Ga0208522, IMG submission 185763) | Marine microbial and viral communities from oxygen minimum zone, Eastern Pacific Ocean - ETNP201302SV86 (SPAdes) (version 2) | ecosystem: Environmental > Aquatic > Marine > Oceanic ... | reverse complement strand
TGGCAAAATGTTACAACCATTTGCATCATACGGATTGGGCTTGTATAATTATACGCATCAGGTAAGCGGACTGATCTACCCCGGGCAATCAAAAAAACCACTGGATCCAGAATACCTACTTGATCCTATCACGGATCGCCGAGTCGCCTGGGGCGGCAATATTGGGGTTGGCTTTGATTCACCTCTAGGACAAAATGTAAGTCTGGCTTTAGACTTGACTTACAATGCTGCCATTGGTTACCTGCGTTCATTCGAAGATTGGGGCTTAAAAGAAGTTATGCCACTACAATTCTTGACAATTGGAATCGGATTTAATTATAATTACTAGTAAAACATAAACCAAAGGAGAACAAAAAGATGAATAAAACGATAATAGCTAGTTTGGTCCTAGCCTTAAGCATTAGCAGTGTAAATGCTGGCTGGCACGAGACCTTTGACACACCAGCGACGCCGACCGCAGCGCTTGCTCTTACAAGCGATATGACCTGGTCCTGGTGGGGTTGGGGTTCATGTGAAGTTGCAGATGGACATGTAACATTAGTTGGAGCGCCAGACGCGTTCGGAAACAATACCAGCTGGTTACAAATCGATCAATCAATTGACGGTAATGCAGTAATGACACCCGATTCTGCGACCATCTATTTGAAAGTTAAATTTACCACAACTGGTACCCCTTCAGATGGAGATCAAATACATATTACAGTAGCAACAGCTCCTGATTTCCTAACAAGCCTGAATGTATATACAGTTGTATCATCACCTGTTGGCATTATTGGTGATTTCTATTTTGGAACAAATGTATCAGCTGGCACTCCACATCCCGCTATTGGATATGATTCATGGTTTTGGGAAAAAATAGTTGTAAACGGTGATTCAGTATCCATCTGGGCGTTTGCCGATGGGGAAGCCCCAGCAGATACGGCAACCTGGACGTACACAACAGATAATGTTGCTGTAGGTGCTGGTGCTCCTAGTCTTATCATCGTTGGAGTAACCGATGATGATTCATCAGCCGTTCATATTGATGAATTCTGGTATAATGAAAGACCTGCAGGTATGAGTATTTCTGATGATGCCCCCATTGCATCCAGGTATGAACTGGGTCAGAATTACCCTAATCCCTTCAACCCCATAACCCATATTCGTTATAATATTCCAGAAACAGGTAACACAAAATTGACTGTTTTTAACATGATGGGTGAAACAGTGGCTAACCTAGTTAACGGTGTTGTTTCAGCTGGTGGTCATACCGTGAGCTGGAATGCGGCAAACATGCCAACGGGTGTGTATTTCTATCGTATGGAATCTGGAAACTTTACCCAGACCAGGAAATTATTACTCGTTAAATAGACCTTCTAAAGAGACCGTCGGATATCCGGCGGTCTCTTTTTTTACGTTCATCAATTGTAGCAGCATGAAAAGGATAGAACGAAATATCTAAAAATACCCTAGCATCCCTCCTGCTTACCGGATCAACCCTGATCTATGCTGGGGTGACTGGTAAGATCCAGGGTAGCGTTAGTGACCAGAACGGTCTGCCTCTTCCTGGGGCAAATATCATGCTTGCTGGCACCAATCGTGGTGCGGCGGCAGATGCAAATGGATTTTATATAATCTTGAACATCCCTCCTGGAAAATACAGTCTTACCGCTCAAATGATTGGCTTCAAAGGTATTACCAAAACAGATGTTATTGTGAATTCCGACCGCACCACGAGAGTAAACTTTGCTTTGTATGAAGAAGCTATCGGTATGGAAGAGGTCAAGGTAACAGCTGAGAAACCTAAGGTCGAGGTGGATCGGACTTACAGTGAATATATTGTGACAGCGGATGATATCGAACGTTCGGTAATGGTAAAATCAGTAGCCGATCTTATATCTCTTGAACCAGGGATGGATGTGAATGGTCAAGGCATGATTCGGGGTGGCGATATGAATTCAATTGCTGCTGATGTTGTGTACTATGTGGATGGTGTAAAAATGACCAGCAACGATGGGCTTACGTTAAACAATTTCACCGGCGTAGGTAAATACGATATCGAATCTATCTCAATCATTACTGGTGGCCTCAGTGCAGAATACGGCAATGCTCAAGCCGGCGTTATTAACATCATTACAAAAGAAGGTACAGATTCCTTCCATGGTAATTTTGAATACACAAACGAATTGGGGGGGTCCAACCATTGGGGCCCCAATTATTATGATGCGGCTATCCATAAGGGGCATATGGAATGGGATAATTCGGAATGGGTAAATGAAATTGATAGCACAACGGGTAAATTAGCACACCAAAAAATTGATTATACAAAGTATGCCGGTTACGCTATCCAAGCGAATATAACCGGCCCTTTGATGAAGGGCATATCATTTTTCCTTGGTGGTCGAACCAACAATAATGCTGTAAATAGCATTAGTCCATTGTCCCACTCTGCAGATAATTTCGAAGGCACCTGGAAATTATCTTTTAACCTTCTCCCCAAAATATCTCTGAAGTTCGGTGGCGTATATTCACAAAACTGGAATTACCACTCTGTGGCTGAAGTTGGCGGCATTAGAGGAATGGAAGATGACGGAAAAAATATCTTCTTACCAATGAACAACGCTTCCTCCGGAATAATTAATAATACTAATCAAATGAGTTATTTGGCTATCAGCCATATGCTTTCAGAAAGAACTTATTATGAATTACGGGTTTCAAATAGTATCAATAAACAGACACCCGAAAATACCCCTGATTCAACGATGGAAATCAGGAAGGATCAAGATGGTTGGTTTAATCTGTCTCGCGATGTCTATGCATTCGATGAGGGGGAACGTACACGCTTCCAGGTAAAGTTTGATTTTACCAGTCAATTCAATAAAAACAATCTCCTAAAAACTGGTATTGATTATACAGATTACAGTGTATGGGCTCGAAATTATTCTGATGTTCTAAACAGCCGGCGACTACACTACATTGGGCATCACCACCGCACAGGAGACCCTGTACAGCCAAAACAATTCGCCTGGTACATTCAAGATAAAATGGAATATAAAGGACTGGTGCTCAATGCTGGTATTCGCATGGATCATTTTGATCCTTCCGTGAAGCACCCATTAACAACAGCTATAGCTGCCTCAGACTATTTCTTTGATACCTTTACCCGCTTTAACTACGATTCATTAGAATCATTTGGCCTGCTTGAAAAAACGAAACCAATTACTGCCTGGAGTCCCCGAATTGGTGTAGCACACCCAATCACCGATCGTTCCATGATCCATTTTTTCTACGGACATATTTACCAATTAGCCAGTTTTTATACCATGTATGGCGAACGCTGGGTCAACGATGGGACACGTGATACAGACATAAACAGTAATAACCTAAATGATGATACAGAATTGTATAATACTCTTGAAGAAAGCTTTTTTGGTAATCCGCGTCTCACCTATGAAAAGACCATCAGTTTTGAGCTTGGTTTTGATTGGAATTTTTACTCCGATTACATTTTGGCCTTATCAACGTTTTACAAGAGTTCAAGCAACCAGGTATCCAGTCCAGGAACAGTGCAATTAAACTGGTGGGACCCCGCTAAACAAATGTTTGATTTCCAGTTCACCCACATGGCTGGTAATGGTATTCATGAAGATATCCAGGGTTTTGAATTATCACTCAAAAAGAATTTTAACAATTATTTTGGCTTTAATATATCCTACAATATACAGTGGGCTGTGAAAGGGGAAGCCGGTGTAGGCAGCCAGTTCTGGATACCAGATTCTGCATTTGTTGCTGATGGCAAGTTCTGGACGATGTATAGTTCTAATGATGACGGTTCCGAGACATCTCGCCCATTGGCTCCTGTATTTTTAGCGAATCAATACGCCAGTAAAGCAAATACATTTCTTGATTCGTTGAGAGCGCTCGGAATGGAGATACATGATGCCGGGAACACTGGCCTACATTGGGTCGAATTTTGGGGCGGTACAGAAGAAGAACCTAAACCAGACGCAGATATCAGAAATTATGGCAAAGCCCAGATATTTATTGCCACACCAGACAAATTTGGACCAATGGGCTTGTTTGGCAATATCACTGCTAATATTGTCTACCGTATGTCCACGGGGACTCCCTTTGAATACTCGCCAATTGGCGGAGCCTCGGAATGGCGCAATGGACCACTGACGACTCGTACCGATTTATCTTTTGAAAAAGTCATTTACCAGAACAATACTGCCAAGGGAACGCTCTATATTCAGGTTTCCAATTTATTTAATCAGCGCGATGTGCGCGGTGATGGTAGTTTCAGTTCGATCTATGGACCCGGTGAATTTATTCGTTGGGGTATGGAAACACCGCGACCAGATAATAAACAATACCAGGATTATGGTGATTTTTACGGTAATTCCCGTTACCACGGCTCACCCCGCGAAGTCCAGATTGGCATTAGAACTTCATTTTAACTATTGGTTAATAATTTGCAAGATCAAAAAAACGAAAAAAGTTTCATTTTGTTATTCCTTTTAATTATGGCTGTACCCATTTCCAGTTCAATTCTTTACGCACAAGCAGATCCGGTGAGTGGTTTTGCGCCACGGCTATTAACCCGGGGGAAGCTATGGGGCACATTCCGGAATAACGGTCTCCAGGGTGGTGGAAATACACCACGCTATCAAAGCCATGATCAAACCACCCTAGAATACCCAGGCAATGCTGGCAGGGCACAGGATTTTATGGCATACTGGCTGGACATTGCGGCCGTATTAGCCGAAGCACCTAATATATTAGATGTGGCTCGTGTCTGTAATCCGCAAAATGCCCGCGGTGTTGGTTTATGGTTTCTTGGTATTGGCGATGGCGCCGATACGTTAGTTTCATACTCCGGGCCACGAGATGTCACTAATGATGTTGTTGCAAAAAGATATCCTGTTTCTAGTTCAATTGAGGCCAGTCTTGGTGATTCGACCGGCCCAAATTTTGAGCGCTCAAATTATTCTCCTTACCACAATGATATCAGTGGAAATGAGCCGGTTGAAATTCATAATTATCGCTACGGCGATTATATTATAAATGATGAATTTCCGGAGGAGATCATACTTAGCCAATGGGAGAATAAACTAGGCCTTACTGTAACACGAAAAGCCTACGCCTGGAGCTATCAGGATTTTGATGATTTTATTATTGAGGAAATAATTTTTGAAAATACCGGGACGAAAGTTTTATCAGAAACCTTCATTACGTTCATGAATAGTTTTAGCGTTTCCAGTGGTGCTCATCAATGGGCCCGCGGCAATGGTATGAGCTGGAGTGATTGGCGTGTGAATCGTGAGTCAGCACAGGATGACTGGTTTTATTATACAAAAGCATCAAATTATGCCGCCGATAATCCAGAGAACACCGTTGAATACAGTAATCTGCTATTCTGCTATCAAAGAGACGATGATTGGATCGGCACATCCTACGATGATACAGGACAACCGTTTGTATCCACGTTCGCACAATTGACGAATTACAATGAATACCAGGGACAGGTTGAAGGTCAATTAATGGGCTATCAGTATATTGGTTTTGGACCACTCGATGTTCAACCACCATTTATAAATGATCCTGATGAAAATTATGTTAGTCCTGTAGTTGCAGAACAACCATTTAATTTTAGGTGGTGGAAAAACGGTGACTCAAATCAGGAGGATTATGAAGAGCCTACTTATAGGCGCCAAACAGATGGAGAAATGTACCGTATGGTTTTGGGCACATCTGCAGAAAATAACACCGATAATCCTGACTCATCCATGTTGGTTACACACTCACTCGCGTTTGGTCCCTACACCTTAAATCCAGGAGAAAAAGGAAAGGTCGTAATCGCTTTTGCTGCTGGTTCCGGTGCTGATTGGCACAATCTGGATGAACTCACTTGGTCAAAAGCACAAGGTGCGAAAGATCAACTCAAGGATGGAGAACATTCAATTATACGAAATTTTAAGCAGGCACAATTTGCCTATGACATGGGTTTTAATTTACCCGATCCACCACCTGATGTTAAGGTTCAGTTCAAAAATAGTACCTTAGGGCAAATGGTTATTACCTGGGATGATGATGCTGACGATGCAACTGACCCTGATTACACTGGTGCGGAAGCTTCAGATGTGGCTGGGTACCGGGTCTATCGAGCCTGGCCGCCATCGTTTGATTGGCATTACGGGCCTTGGGAGTTGGTTGCTGATATTCCTATAAAAAATGAGGATTATTACGACCAAAATACTGGAAAATATACATTTACTGATGGTGAATCCTTCGCCGGATATAATTATTATTATAATGTACGCTCTTATGATACTGGACATGACACTTGGATTGATATATTTGGGAATGATCACGGTGCAGTACCATCGTTAGAAAGTGGTTATGCGGCACCAGAACAGAAAAATATGATTGCTGTGACCCCATTTCAGCCCGCGGGGCAGATTTATGATGCAATGGGAGAACAGATCCGGGTTGTTCCAAATCCATACCGCCTAGATTTCAGTGACCCATTGCATATGTACCCTGATGTGGCAGATCCTTACAAGATACGATTCATCAATTTACCAAAGCACTGTATGATTAGAATTTATTCCGCATCTGGAGATCTGGTTTATGAATCTGAACACCAAAAAAATAATGCTGCTGAAACTGCTTGGCGACAAAATACAATAACATTTTCAGGTAGAGTTGTAAGTGGTATTTATTTTTGGGTTGTGGAATCTCTTGATCCCGCAAGTACTGGAAAAATACAGAAAGGTACATTGGCAGTTGTAAAATAGAAACATGACCAGAATAACCAGATTAATTATCGCTTTGTTATTAACTACAGTCTCATTGTTTGGACAAAATGAATTCAAACGTGTGGGAAAATCTGGTTTTGGATTCCTAAAGATTAGTCCATCAGCTCGCGCGGCAGGTATGGGCGATGCCTTCACCGCAGTAGCTAATGATGTTACTACGATTTTTTACAATCCTGCAGGATTGACTAACATTGAAAGCTTTGATTTCAGTTTTAACCACACCGATTGGATTGTCAACTCGAGTATCATTTCTGGAGTTGTCGCCATGCCATTTGGGCGAAGTGGTAATCTAGGTCTTAGTTTCATAAAGTTTGATACGGAAGATTTTGAAGAAACAACTGTGTTGGAACCGGAAGGAACTGGCCGCACGATCCAAGCTGGCGATATTGCCCTTGCACTAGCCTACGCACTCAAATTAACCGATAATTTATCTTTTGGATTCAAGGCCCAATATATTGAAGAAACAATTGACATTGATAAAGCAAAAGCTATTACCGCTGATTTTTCCACATATTACCGAACTGGTTTCCGGGATTTAACACTGGCTATGATCATGAAAAATTTCGGACCAGAAGCCAAGTTCTTATCTGATAAATTTAAACTCCCACTTTATTTTAATATTAATACCGCCATGAGCCTTATCGGAGAACAAGGTAGTGCTTTTCAATGGTTGGTATCAGCCGAGAGTGCTTTCGCTACTGATTACCGTGACCGTTACCATCTGGGAACCGAGATCTGGATCGCTGATCTGGTGGCTGTAAGAGGAGGATATAAATTTTTCTATGATACAGAGGACTGGACAGTTGGTGCCGGGTTGAAATTAGGTGTAGGTAGCCGCGAAATTATTATTGATGTGGCTTACTCAAATTTTGTCGAATACTTTGATCCACCCTTGCGTTTTTCAATCGGCGGATCATTCTAGTACAACCATGTTCAATATCATTATTTATTCCTGATCGATTCAGTCAGGGGTAGTTCAAGTTTTAACCGATGCTAAGACACTTCCATAAGTCAGTAAGACAAATCTTATTTGTTTCGTTGGTCAGCTCTTTGTTATCATGTTTGTTATTTTACCCGCCAACCTTTGACGTCCAGGGGCATCGTGGCGCCAGGGGTCTTTTCCCTGAGAATACATTAATCGGGTTTCGCAAAACAATTGAAATGGGCGTAACAACGCTTGAACTTGATCTGGGCCTTACGAAAGACTTGGTACCTGTTGTTAGCCACGACCCTTATTTAAACCAAAATTTATGTCTGGATGGTAATGGAGATTCCATTGCAACAGATATGCTTGGACATGGTCCTTTAATATCTAATCTAACTTTAAAAGAAATAAAAACATTTGATTGTGGTTCCCTAAATCCAGATGTGTTGCGCTTCCCTCAACCTCCCAGAAAAAATATTCCGGGTGAAACAATTCCAACATTGCAAGAGGTATTCGATTTGTTAGCTAAATATCCAGAAAAAAACATTTGGTTGAACATCGAGATAAAGATTAGCCCGGAATTCAAAGTAACTGCACCTATTGATGTATTTGTTAAAGCTGTCGTGCAAGTGATAGAACATAACAATGCTGCTAATAAAATAAATATCCAATCTTTTGATTGGCGGGTTCTTGAATCTGTAAAAATTCAAGCACCTTATATAATAACGGCTGCACTTTTAGGGAAATCTACCTTTAAGTCTATAAATGATTCTGTTCCCTCGCCATGGCTAAACGGAATTCATTTCGAAAATAGTGGAGGTACAGCACTCGCCATTTTACAGGAAGCGGAAAATTACGTTGATATTTTTTCCCCTTCTTGGCGATTGATCATGCCGGAAGATTCCCTTTTTCTAGGTAATACTGTGAACGAATTAAAAAACAACGGTTTTCCTGTTATCCCCTGGACGATTAATCGTACCAAGACAATGGAAAAAGTAATTCTACTAGGTGTTGATGGGATTATTACTGATTATCCGGATAGTTTATTAATGGTCTTGAAAAAAATGGGTATAAAAAGAAAGTGAGATATATGATTTTTATTAACAGAATTAACAATTAGTGAAATTCTTACTCAGGTTTATAATGGCTTTTGGTTTAGGAATTATTTTTTGCTTGATTGCAACAATCTCTCCGGTAGATAAAACACCACTAAATGAAAGCCAATATTACCAACTTGCCCAACAAAAACTGGATAGCTTGAATTCAAGCTACACATTACAAAATAGTAAATATTTCAAAGCGGGTTGGGCCAAGACAAATATAACACCACAATATTCCCTTCCCTTGGCAGGATATGGCGCCAGAAAAGGTGCCATTGTATCAACTGTTCACGATTCTGTTTGGGCCAGAGGGTTTGTTTTTGATAATGGTTTCAACAAATCAGCGATCATCACTTTAGACGCATTAATCATACCTCCTGCAGTTACAGAAACTCTGCGAATACTGCTACCGGAAATTGGTTACAGTCTGGATAAGGTATTCTTGAGCGCCACACACACCCATTGTTCAATTGGCGGTTGGGCCAATGGCTGGATTGGCACCCAATTCGCCGGTGAATATGAAAATAAAATTGTAAGCGACCTAGCCAATGCCATTATAACAACAATAAAAAAAGCAGAAGCAGAATTGGTGAGCGCTAAAGTTGGGTATGCACGCTATGATGCTAGCCCATTTATCCGCAATCGTCTTGTTGGTGAAAAGGGTTCTCGGGATCCATGGCTGCGGGTTGTAAAAATTCAACAAGAAAGTGGCGCAGTTGCTTTAATAACCACATTTGCAGCACATGCGACAGTACTATCACACCGCCAAATGAATTATTCCAGAGATTACCCTGGAGCATTAGTAGACTCGTTAGAAAATCTTGCAAATGTTGATTTTGCGGCTTTTTGCGCAGGTGCAGTAGGCAGCCACTCTCCAATAGCAAAGGGTGAAAATGGTTACGATAGAATCTCTCTTTTGGCATCCAACCTAACAGCAATCATAAGTACAAATGTAAGTAGCATTGCAATGAATGATATTCAACAGACTGGTACTATTCAATTTGACATACCTTTACGAAAACCGCATATGCGGGTGGCTACTAATTGGCGTGTAAGACCATGGATATTTGAAAAAATAATGGATGCTTCTCCAGCCTATATATCTCTGTTACGAATTGGAAATATTGCTTTCGTAGGAACACCATGTGATTTTTCAGGCGAATTAACGGCTGCAATTGATGAAAAAGCTACCGTTTTAAATCTTGACGTATTGGTTACCAGTTTTAACGGCGGTTATATTGGATATATCACTAAAGATGAATGGTATAATTTGAAAGAATATGAAACATTCGTTATGAATTGGTTTGGACCCTACAATGGGGCCTATTTTGTTGGTTTGATCCAGGGATTACTTGAAGTGATAGCCTAGCAATGAAATATATTTTTTCGTCATTATTTATTTTAATCAATACGTTATTTGCTCAGCTGGATATGACTGAAGGGTACCGGCCACGAAATCTTACAAGAGGTAAAATGTGGTCCAGTTATCGAAATAATGGCCTGGATGGTGGTGGCAATCGATCCAAATCTGATAGTCATTCTCAAGAAAGCCTGACCTATCCAGGTAATATGTCCCGAGTCGGTCTTGATTTCATTGAATACTTCATAGATGTAAGTGCATACCTGGCCGGAGAACCAAATGTTATTGAAATTCCCCGAGTAACAATACCACAAAGCTCGAAAGGGCAAGGTGTTTGGATTCTTGCAGTTGATGACCAGGGAGACACATTGGTATCATATTCCGGACCAAGAAACGTGACCTATGATGTACAGCCAGCTCCATATAATATTAACAATTCTCCTGAAGCGCTTTTGGGTGATTCAACTTATCATAATCTAGAACGCAGTAATTTTTCTGCTTTCCATAATTCTATAACTGGGAATGAGCCCGTTGAAATTCATAATTATCGTTATCATCATTACACAGAACATAATAATTCACCGGAAGAAATAATTATTAGTCAATGGAATACAAAAACTGGAATCAGAGTAACCAGAAAAGCATACGCTTGGGGTTATCCGAATTTTGATGATTTTATAATACAGGAGTTGGTTTTTGAAAACATTGGAACAAAAATATTGGATCCTGCCTATCTGACATTGATGAATTCATTTAGTTTGAACGCTATGGCCCATGGTTGGGCAGATAAATTCGGTATGAACTGGAGTGATTGGCGTCATAACCGTCAGCAAACACAGGATGATTTATTTTTCTACACCAAAGCGGATACCTTTACAGCAGATGACCCAGAGAATACTGATCATTATAAAAACTATATCATGTTTTACCAGCGTGATGATGATTGGGTTGGCACGAACTGGGATGATACAGGTCAGCCCTACAAATTAGAAGCAGCCAGCGCAGATGCTGATGAAATGCAGGGACAATTAGAGAATCAATTATTGGCCTATCAGTACATCGGGATGGGGATCCTGGATTATCTCCCTGATAATACTGATTTTGTTCATCCATCTAGTCCAATTCAACCAGTTTATGCCAAATGGTGGCATGGTGGTGAGAATAACCAGTTTGATTATGAAGACCCTAACAGTGGGACGCACACAGATGAAGAAATGTTTACCATGGTCATTGGCAATAATGATCAGGACATTACAAAAACACCACAGGAACCTGGTTTAGGAACACACGCACTTGTATTTGGACCTTACCGTTTAGAGCCAGGACAAAAAACAAAATTGGTGATTGCCTTTGTAGGTGGTTCTGGTGCCGATTGGCTGGGAGAAGATGAGCTAACCTGGTCAATTACTGAAGACGCCACAACAGAAAGAATATTAGGTGAACAATCAATGTTTAGAAATTTTGATCAAGCCAAATTTGCCTATGAAAATAATTACAATGTTCCCGATCCTCCGCCAGATGTTAAAATATTTTTTGCTAACACCCGTTTAGGACAAATAAAGATCAAATGGCATGACGATGTAGAAGATGCCCTTGATCCTGACTATGAAAATGAAGAAGCGCGGGATGTACGCGGATACAGAGTTTATAAATCCTGGCCGCCATCTCATTATTGGCATTATGGCCCCTGGGAGTTTCTGATCGATATTCCGGTTGGCTCTCCAAAGTATTACGATGAAGCAAAAGGCATCTATTCTTATACTGACTCAACTTCATTCTCAGGTTATAATTATTACTATAGTGTCCATACATATGATTCTGGTCATGATAACTGGATCGATATAAATGGGAATGATGTTGGACCCATACCGCCCCTTGAAAGTGGAATGACATCAGTTGAACAAAAAAACCCTATAGCAATTACACCATACCAAGGATCTACGGCTTCTTTTGATAGCATGAACGTACCAATTCGAGTCGTACCCAACCCTTATCGTATGGATTTCAATGATCCCTTGCACATGTATCCCGACGTTGCCGACCCATATAAATTGCGTTTTATCAATTTACCAAAATCATGCATAATCAGACTTTACAGCGTAAATGGTGATTTGGTATATGAAAGAAAACACACCAATGAAAATTCAGCTGAAGAGTCATGGAGACAGGATACTATATCGCTTTCAGGAAGAGTAGACAGCGGAATTTATTTCTGGGTAGTGGAATCCTTTGACCCAGCCAGTAATGGTCAAATTCAAAAGGGTACGCTAGCCATAGTAAAATAAACCCTTTATCGACTAGTTATATCAACTAAAAGTCGTTATTTCTTGTACAGATATTTTGCGACAGATCCACAAGTACCAGGTTATATTTAAATAAACTACGATCTTCTGAGTTGCTGCAACTATTGGAGACCACATACCAGTAACACCTTGACCAATATGAATAAATAATGCAATTGCCAATATAGAGGTAATGAATAATAAAATGTCATAAATACGGTTAATCACAGCATTTATAATAAATAAAATCAAGACGGCAAATAACGGCAATGCCCACATCCAAACACCTAGCATGTGATAATCGGATAATATATCATCAGGTGCGAATCCAATAATAACAATTCCTGTTCCAGAAATTATGCCCCCAATTAGAATAATAAGCAATAACCAATAGGGCCGTAAAAAGTTCTTTCCCATACTAAGGTAAATTACAATTATACATATGCCAAAAAAGCTCAATGCAATGTTAAACATGGGGCTTGAAACTGTATTAGGTACTCCAGAATATGAAATAGTGCGACCCAAATCGCTCAGTACATTGTGCCAAAAAGTATATCCTTCAGCGGACTTATCCCAGGATGTACCCCCACCGTAGAAAAACATCGCAATAGTTGAAAATATTACGAACTCAATACAACCAATGCTGCCGATTATTGCGCCTATTCTTCTCCAGTTTTTCACTATATGATTATTAAAAACCTTCTAACAATTCCATGAGTGATTCATGGACGATCGGCCCCGCTTCCGGCCCAATTGAATTTACCTCCCCATATGGTGATTTATGATGATTATACAAATATGGTGGAATTTCATCCCATTCGCTCTTAGGAATGATATATCCAATCTCGTCATTTGCCAAACCGAATACGAACTTGAATTTTCCGGGCATCATTGAGCGTAAGGGCGGTATCTCAACTGGATCCAGATTATAATCTTGACCCGGCGGTGAAACAACGCCGCCATTGATAATTTCTGGATAAATTTCTCCAGGTATTGTGATGATCGATATGGGCCCAATACGCAGTGCTGCTACTTCCGTTTTCACATCTAACCAACCTGTGGTACCATGATCAATAACACCAAGAAGAAAACCGAGTAAGAAATTCCAATTATCAAGAGGAATTGAAATTGTTTTGGCGCGAATCTTGATTCCTACCTGTTCAATCTCCATAGCATCTGCAGAACGGATTGCCTTCAAGGCCAATAAACCAAGCTGCTGACCCTGAGCCTGTGCTTTTTCAAATGTAGCACCTTTATGCATTTCACCATCAAATGGATCGGGGATTGGATGGCTGGGATTTGTGGTCATCAAACCACCCACCGCACCATTAACAAATACTGTTATTCCACCCAATCCTTGTGCTAATAAGCGATCACCTTTATGCACACCGTTCTCTACAGATTCCCGAAAATAGTGGGGGAAATCTGAGGATATTAATAAGTTTTTACTCCAAAGGGTCTCGGGGTGATTACTCCAGCTTACCAAAGATCCTAGCGTTTCACCGGAACTAATTTCTATTGCCTGGATAATTCTAATTCCGGAATCCATTTCCTGCGGATCTCGCGAATCAACAACATATGGAATGGCGCCTTCCAGATCCTGTCCGATCCTTAGTTTTACCGGTACCAAATTTTTTACTGCTGTTTCAATTGCTGCAACGGTTTGGCGCTTTACGTAGCGCATGTATTCTGTATTTACACCACTTTTAAAGAAGCTCTCTCCCCATATGCCAATTAAGTCTGGTGCTTGATGAACATGGGTGCTTGATATAATTGTATAGTCACAATTATTTTTTTCATGCGCTGATTTACGTATATCAACCGCATCATCATAAATAAAACCTACCGCATCAATACTTGTAATAGCAACACGTGTAGCACCATCATCCAACACCATAACCCTGGCCCAAAGATCATCATGAACACCCTGCGCAGGGCGACGGTTATGAAACCCGGCAATCCAAACTGGGTCGAACTTATTATTACTGTTTACATCATTGTAGGTCTCACCTTTTTCAGGCTCATATTTTGCATTATTATTAAAGTCATTCCAAGTATCAGTAACTTGCGGCGTGATCGGAATTTTTGCGAATCCTACAGATAATCTACCTGGTTCATCTGGAGAATCGATTATCAAATCTATATTAAAATCAGGATGTCTATCTCGAAGATTGTAGTTGAACCGTAATACAATAAGAACTATAAATACAGCCGCGATTATTAGGCCATATTTCAACAGTTTCATTTAGTAGTCCTTTCCTTAAACCGGACCATCATTTCCTTCCAGTTAGTAAAGATTATCCCTTCGTTCTTTAAAAATTGAATAACTTCAGGATCGGAAAACATTTTTGCTTCCCACACACGCTGTTGCCAGGAATTTGTGATTTTTTTTAATCCTTCTGTGTTAATAGAGGGATGGAAAATAATTTCAGTAATTCCAGGTTCCAGATTTTGGATCAGATTGTAAAAAGTTTCTTTTTTATTCTGGTAACTTTTCCCATCAGGCACTGAGCTAAAATCATCAAGTTTTGGCAACGTGTATTTTCTTCCACTTTCGATTAACCGAGCCGTAATTGGATAACCTTGCTTTCGAAATTTTTGTACTCGATCAGGGGTAAACTCGATAACGTTTGCTGGAATACCATATTCCATTGCTATGTTAAAAAAAGCTTCCGTGTATTCTACCTTACTATAAAGAGTCCCCATGTGGGTATCGATGTGACCAGGCTTTATCCCTCTTTCATAGGCGCGTTCAATTTGTGCCCTTACCTCTTTCTCAATTGTAGCTACAGGAGTCCGGGAAGCGACATCGATCACCCCGCGCCACAGGTACCCTTCCGGATCAATTAATTCAGGTACACTACTGGGATTTGACACAGGTCCCCAGCGATAATTTTTCCATTCACTTGTTAATGTTAAATGTAATCCAATATCCATTTCAGGGTGCTTCTTATACCAATCTGCTATATCATTGAACCAGGGACAGGGTACCATAACTGCTGCTGATTGAATTTGATCATTTAATAGATATGGGATTACAGCTTCATTCGCTTCCGAGCACATACCAATATCATCCGCATGAAGCATGACTACTTTACTATCAACTGGATAACCCAGTTTTTCTGCCCAATTTTTACCATCCAATTGCGGAACATTTACACTGTTGGTTTTATTATCACAGGATGCCAATAGTAACAGACTAAATAGAATAAGTGGAATCTTTCCCATAATCTTATTCTACATTTCTCAGGTGCTTGGTAAAAAACTTATCCATGTAATACTGCGCATACTCATTTATCGGTACCGCCGCATCCATCGTATGGGGCCAACCTTTTAATCTGTGATAATTATGGAGTACACCTGCAGCAATTAATGTTTCATTCAATACATCAGCTTGATTTACAGGTACTAATTCATCCAACGTGCCAATAAAAGTCATTGTAGGTGGATCATCCGGTGACACAAAATGTACCGGTGATGCCATAAGATATTTTTCTGGATCATTTTTATAATCTAACCCTAGAAAATATTTTGGTTCATCACGACTGATGGAATATTCAGTGGTCAGATCAGTTGGACCATAAAAATTTACTATTGCATTAACTTGTGGACTAGCGCCATTATTATTACAATTACCTGGGCCATATGGTCCTCCTATCGTATAACCTGCCAGCAAAGCTAAATGCCCTCCCGCTGATCCACCTACCAAGGCCACATTGCTGGAATCAATACCATATTTAGACCCATTAGCTTTGAGCCATTCTATACCACAGAGCACATCTTCAAGAGCTGCGGGAAATTTTGCTTCTTGGGCAAACCGATATGATAAAGATGCAGTGATATAGCCTTTTTCAGCATAGGATAATAAGTATATTAGATAATCCATCTTATCACCCTTAGTCCAGCTGCCACCATGTATAAAGATTATTAGTGGAGCGGGATCAAGGATATTTTTCTTTCGATAAATATCAAGAAATAGCATTCTTTCTTCTGTTTCTTTAAAACCAATATCTCCGAATACTTCAATGTGCTCAGGTATAACTGGTTTGGTATCTACCAGTTCTACCCAACCAAGCATTAAGGCTCCTTTTAAAAAAGTATTATTCAAATAACCACGCGGTGGTTCAGGATCTTCACCAGCTTTTTCAGCGCCACAGGAAAAAACCATTAAGAACATGACTGAAACGAAAAATATTCTATTTTTCATTCTCTAATTGAGTGGTATATAAATTTTAAATGACAATTGCGGGACAATGCCATTGTCATTTAATCGGTCCCGGTATGCTAAGGCAAAGCTCCTTCCCACTGCTGTTCCTAACCCCGCACCAAACAGAACATCACTTAAATAATGTTTATTATCATTGATTCTACTGGTTGCGACCAATACAGCCAAACAATATGCAGCGATACCCATTTGGTTACCATATAACTCATTCACAATTGTAGCGATTGTAAAACTATGCGAAGTGTGTCCTGATGGAAATGACTTACAACAACTACCATTTGGACGTGTACGACCAAACCCCCTTTTCATTGTTTCGGTTAAAATTCCATTTGTGACCATAGCTAATGTTGAAAATTCCATTTTTTCAAACAATTTATCTTTTCCCCCATTATCTAATGATGTAGCCAATATTGATGACCATAATAACCAGTGTCCCCAACGGCCACCATACATATCTCCAAAATGAGAAATATCATCGGATAACAATCCTTTTGTCTGTGCATGCGTCTTCACCTTGTGATCCACTTTTGTTGCAGCTAACGCTGCTATAGCGGCTGACCCAAGAATCAATTGGTTAGACTGATTGGATAATATTTTACTGCTAGATTCCGTAAAATAGCCCAAAATACTATCGTCGCTTCCCCCATTGATTATACCAAAGATAACGAAGAGGGATATCCATTTATGCTGGTTCATATGCAACTAAAATATTAGATAAATGATAATCATGGCCCCCATGGCAACTAAGGCAAACGGTTTAAGATTAATTTCTTTCCCACTTTTCTTGTCATCCAGAGTTACTTCTGATTTGGGCAAATTGTATACCCAGTATGCAATCGCAAGAAAATAAAGAATGAACAATAATTTTGCTATGGTTAGATCAATGCCCATTAGTAAATCTCTAAAGAACTGGCCTGGCCCACGAAAAAAGTTTGCAATTGTATCCGCAATAGAAACGGAGATAGAAAAAGTAATAGTTAGGATCTTAATCATACCTGTATACAAGACCTTTTAATTTTTCATCTGGTTCCTGTTTGGTATACAAACTGACTACAATTGTAAGCGTTAGTGAAAGAATAAATGACCACAAGGCAACATAAAGAAATGGTTCTGAAACTTGGAATAAGGGTATTGTCGCATTATTGTTTACCCACATCAATAAAGCAGAGAAAGCAACGCCGCCAATCAAACCAGCTAAAGCTCCCGGACCAGTAGCACGTTTCCAAAGAACACCCAAAACGATAATAGCAAGACTTGGTCCCTGGAAAAATGAAAGCAATGTTTGTGCAAGGTCATATATACTTTCAAATCGTGTTGCAAAACGGGCAACATAAATTGCGACCAGAATAAACACAACTGTGAATAGCCTGCCAATAAATAGATAATGAGTATCATCTGCCACTGGGCGAATAAATTTTTTATATAAGTCTGTTGTCCATACAGTTGCCGCTGAGTTGAGGTATGTATCAACACTGGACATCAATCCTGCGAGAAATGCTGCAAAGAATATTCCCAGCAGACCTGTGGGCATAATATCTTTTATCAACGTTGCCATCGCTTTATCAGCATCAGCAATGGCAGGATTATGTGCCAAAGCAATAATGCCCGGTATGACCATAGCGAAAGGGATTAATATTTTTAACAAAGCACCAAAAATATAGGATGCTTTGGCATCGGCCATGGAACGAGCACCCAAAGAACGCTGTACGATGGCCTGGTTGCCAAGCCAGTACGCATTTGCCAGAACAAAACCCAGCCCAAAAAGTATTCCTGACCAGGGGTGCGGCGTTTTTGTATCTACTGGTAATACCAGAGAAAAATGGTCTTTTGTTCGTTCTCCCATGGCGCCTATTATATCGGCAAATTCAGTAACACCACCAAGTTTGTAGATACCAAATAGTAATACAAATAGTGATCCACCCAGCATTACAATGCATTGAATAACATCTGTATATACTACAGCCCGGAGGCCACCTAAAAAGGTATAGACACCAATAATGAGCCCCATGAGCACAATAGAATAAAAAATATCCCAATCTGGTTCACGAGCCCGGTGCATATTTGATTCACCCCATGAAGAACTAACTTCTTCCTTTGAAAAATACACCAATGGTTTGTCCTGAAATAATTGTTGGTAATCGGCAGTTGTGAAAGCACTATTATCAATAAAAATTATAATAGGATTGCGGTCATTTGCCTTTTGTACTGCATCGTCTATTGTACCAGAATATATAAAATCATATTTTTTTACATTCGTCGCATGAGCAATGTTTTCAACAATAGCCTTTTCATCGCTGATCACTAATATTTTTGGATTGAGATCCAGCAAAACATTCAGCATAACCGCAGAAGCATATAATATAATTCCCAGACTGATGGGCATATAAATACCCCAGATCAATGCCGAAGTGGTCTGTACTGATGAATTATAGCGTGCCCCCAACCATTCGGGAATGGTGGCAACTTTACGTTTCCAAAACATTGGTATAAATAAGAATGCCCCGATAATCATCACCGGAACACTGCCTAACCAATCATAGTTTCCCAAGACAATTCCATACAAATATGCAGATCCAGCAATGCCTACCATATCAATAGCACCTATATCAGAGACAACCAACGACATGCCAATGGCCCACCAAGGAAGGGATCTTCCAGCCAGGAAATAGTCTTTACCCGATTTAATTTTTCGACCGATATATGCACCGAAGGCTACCGTGCCGATCAAGTACACTATAATGATCGTATAATCTATTGGACCAAGAACCATTGTTATAGTAATCTAATAGTAAAAATTATAATTTAATTATCTGTAACTATAATAAAACTAGGTAAAAGGATATAATGATGAAAGCATTGCTATGTAAGAAATTTGCTGCAGTTGAAAATCTTACTTGGGAAGATGTGCCAGATCCATATCCTCAAGATGGTGAAGTTATAATTGAAATCAAAGCCGCAGCTTTGAATTTCCCAGACTACTTGATTGTCCAGGGACTTTATCAATTCAAACCACCCCTGCCCTTTTCTCCCGGGTCTGAAGGTGCCGGCACAATCAGTGCTGTCGGAAAAAATGTAACAGAGTATAAAGTTGGCGATCGGGTTTCATTTATTAGTGGCTGGGGTGCTTTTTGTGAAAAAATCGCTATAAATCAAAAACAAGTTATTAAAATTCCCGCTACAATTACATTTGAACTAGCCGCTGCAACGCAATTGGCTTATGGCACTAGTTACCATGCATTGATTCAAAGAGGTAATTTGACAGAGAATGACGAAATCCTAATTCTAGGAGCTTCAGGCGGTGTTGGTTTGGCAGCCTTAGATATTGCTAAAGCGTTCAATGCCCGGGTTGTTGCAGGTATTTCATCCGAAGAAAAGGCTGTGGTCTGCAAAAATTACGGTGCAGACGATGTCGTAATATATGGTACAGAAAAATTGGATACAGAAGGACAAAAATCCCTTTCTGCTCAATTCAAAGAAAAAAGCCAAAAAGGCGGTTATGATATAATTTATGACCCCATTGGAGATTGCTACGCCGAGTCAGCACTTCGTACTATTAATTGGAAAGGTAGATATTTAGTGATCGGGTTTGCCGCAGGAGAAATACCAAGAATTCCCCTTAACCTTGCTTTGCTAAAGGGATGTGCAATTGTCGGCGTATTCTGGGGATCATTCACGAGTCATGAACCACAACAAAATGTAAAGAACATCATTGAAATCGGTAAATTAATCGCAACTGGAAAAATCAATCCATACATTTCAAAATCAATACCAATGGAATCGGCCAAAGATGCTATACAGATGATCGGAGAACGAAAAGTAGTTGGCAAAGTCGTATTGGCTAATGATTAAACACGAACTGTTTGGATAATAAAAGTCTTTAATTCTCCCACTAATTGTTAATTAACTAACTATAAATAAAATCCCATAAATATTGATTCATTATTACGATCTAATTCTTGCAAACCATATTTGCAGTAAAATCTAAATGCACGATCATTGTTAACACTCAGTTCCAAATGCACCCCGGGAATTTTATTGTGCCTTATATAATCAATAAAGTGATCCATCATCAATTTTCCCTGACCTTTGCCTTGTGCTCGCGATAATAGATCGATATGCAGGTGGGCTGGTAAATCTGGAAATAATCGTTGCGACTCAGGTTGAAAAAGAAGATTCGTTATTTTTTCTGTCTCATTCCAGGTATTGGGATCACCAGTAGGCTTCTTGTAAGCAACACGAATTTTGGGCAGCCATTCACTATGCATCCACTGGTAATATTTTTGCGAGTCCAAAACCCCCATTATGTAGCCGCAGGGGCCTTGATCATCTTCCAAAATAAATACAGATTGAGGTTCAAATTCCATGTAGGGACCAACATAAATATGTCCCAATACTAATGGATCAGAAAACAAATGGGTTGCATCCTGACCAGAATTACCGGTTTTTAGACAGATCTTATAAGCTGCACTGGTATCGGCAAATTTATAAGAACGAATAGAAAAATCAGACATGCTCCATTGTAGTACTTATTCGATGGCCAATAATTCAACCTCAAATAAAAGCGTGCTATTTGGCGGTATTATCCCGCCTGAGCCACGTGTACCATAGCCCAATTTTGAAGGTATAGTCAATTCCCATTTAGATCCAACCTGCATTAATAGCAATGCTTCTACCCAGCCCTTAATAAAACCGGTAACATTATTAGACGCTGGCTGTCCACGATCGTAAGAACTATCGAATACAGTCCCATCAACTAATGTACCTTTGTAATGTACTTTTACTCTATCTGTACTCAATGGACTAGGCCCATCGCCTGGTATAATAACTTTATACTGCAAGCCACTGGGTAAAGATACAACGCCTTCCTTTGATGCGCTTTCCGCAAGATAAGCCTCTTCTTCTACTGCTGCTGCCTGTGCTTTCCGTTGTGCTATATCGCGCTGTTTTTTCTGGAACTCTTGACGAAAATTTATCAATGTTGATTGTATTTCCTCATCGGTCAAGGCGGTTTCTTTATCAGAGAAGGCGTCACTCAAACCCCTAGCCATTGCATCAGGGTTTATATCCATTTCCTGTAATCGGAATGATTTTCCAATATCAATGCCCACACTATAACTCACAGTGTCCATATAATCTGTCAACTGTGGTGTCTCAACAACCTTTTCGCTGCTCGTACATGATATAGCTATCATTAGCAATACTATAAAAATACCCATCAGGTTTTTCATTTAATCAGTTGTCCTTTCTATTTCATCGTTTTCATTAGGTTTAAATCGATATTTCAATACAGTCCATACAATCCAAAAATTAAGCACGGACGTTAACAAAAAAGCCATTATAGCCTGCACGGAAAAATACCCCCCCGTTTGGGCAAACAAAACATAGGCACCTATATTAGCAACACCGAATAATAGCCATGATAAAGTGCTGACCCCACTTGGATCGTGGGTTTTCCAAAGTTTTATCAATTGTATTAATGCAGCGCCAGGCAATACTACTGCAGGCATCCATGTTAAAAATTCAATCATTATTATTCTCCAAAAGTTATCTTAAGGTTGATTGCTGAATGTAAAGGTAAACTTATTTGGTCGCTTTATTTATTTTGCGCCAATTTTACAGCAGTACCGTAAACTAACAATTCAGCTGAACCTTGCATTATCATTGATGTCTGAAAGCGTATTCCTACAACCGCATCAGCATTCAATTCTTTTGCACGATCCAACATGCGCTGCAAGGCCTGTTCCCTGGATTCTGCCATCATACCCGTATATTCAGTGATTTCGCCACCTACTAGACTCCTCAATCCTGCAGAAATATCTTTTCCCAAATGACGAGCCCTTATCGTATTGCCAATTACAGTTCCTAGAGACTCCGTTATAGTATAGCCTGCGACAGTATCAGTTGTTACTGTCTTCATTTATCAATCCCCCGAAATGATTCGTCTTTTTTTGCCACTCTTTCTTCCTGAATGATACTGTATAGTAAAATAAATACACCAATAACTACAGCCATAACCGCGAGACCAAGAAGTGGATGATTGAACACCAGTGCCATGATCTTACCTATAAAAACCAAAATAAACACCACAGCGCCACCAAGGATAAGGTAAATACCTGTTTGTTTCATGATGAACCTCTAATGATAATATTTTTCAACTAAAATAGTGCATTTCAACTAATCAGAAGATAAACTATTGCCCAATGAAATCATTTTAAAATATTTACTTATGTTTGATACTGATTTTTCGATTCGTTCTTTTCGCGGTGGGTACGATGATAATTTCACTTACCTAATTACCTGCATGCAAACTGGTATTCAATTTATGGTAGATGCCGCTGTTCCGGTGAAAACTGTAGAACCCCATGTAAGGGAACAGTTAGACGCTATTTTAATCACTCACACTCATGGAGATCACACCGCTTATTTGACACAATTCCTCAGTCACTATCCAAAAGCAAAATATATCGGTTACAAGGAATTGATCCATTTTACGCCAACTGATCTATTTCACCCGGTTGATGACAAGGATGGTCTTAAATTGGGACATATTAATATTGATGTACTGCATACACCTGGACATTTTCCCGACTCTGTCTGCTACAAAATGGGTAATATTCTCTTCACGGGGGATACACTTTTTGTAGGTCGAACAGGCCGGACTGTTAACTCCTATGCAGATACACGGGAATTATATCATAGTGTATATGATAAGATTTTATCATTACCTGGTGATATACTAATTTATCCCGGTCATGATTATGGTAAACAACCAACCATTAGTATCGATGAAAATGTGCGCATCAGTCCATTGCTCCAGGCAAAGGATGAAGAAGATTTTCTAACCCGGATGGCGGATTATGAAGCCAACCGATAACCTAGATAAAAGTGGAGGAATACCAATGAAAAAATATCTTAGTGGATTCATTACAGGCACTCTGGCAACCATATGCATGTTTATTTTTCTAGGAGCTAGCCAAATAGAGGACGACTCCTTGAAAGTCATGCTAGGTCGAATTGATGCTTATCTTAGCGGTGACACAACCATTGGTCCCAGTGGTCGCTACCAGTTGCAGAGTTTTAGTATCGATCGTACCCACTGGCATTACCTACTGGATACAACTACTGGAGAATTGTATCGTATGGAGCCCAGTCGCACGCCGTCTAATGCCAGATGGGTTTTAACCGCTGAACCAAATTTTAAAAAATAAGGGTATGGGGGATGAAAGTATTTCTAACAATTATACTCACATTGTCGCTCTTTTTGCTGGTTACTTGCGGAGATAATAACCCTGAATGTGCTAGTTGCGGAGGCAATTTATTGGATGGTTTTTTATTCAAGGAAGTAACCCAGGACGACTTGGCCAATATCGGTAATATTGAAGGAATGAATATTGGAATTTGTATCAGGTACCAATTGATAGGACTGACTGAAGAAGAATTTGATTTAGAAACAATTGCTATTGTAGATGATTGCTGCTGTGACTAATAATAAACGATGATACTTAACTATCACCAAGAATCAGATTCCCCTAGGATTGCGGTAATCGGACTTCACGGCTGGACCGGTACAGAACATTCAATGGTGCCTGTAGCGAAGGCCATGAGAATTCAATCTACGAAATGGTATATTCCACGGGCACCCTATAAAGCAAGCGCGGGCCAAGGGCATACTTGGTTTAGCGGTTCACCTGAGAAGGGTTGGAAGGTAAAGAAAACTTTTAACTTATTGGATACACTCATTCAACAAGCAATGAATGATGGATTTGATCAGGATAATATAGTCTTATTCGGGTTTTCTATGGGAGGCAGTCTGGCATTACGCTACGGGTTAGGAATACAGTACCAACTGCGCGGTATCATTCCTGTGGCAGCCTGGGTGAGAGAACCAGAAGAACTGATTAACTCTGCTTCAATGGAAAGTAAACAGACTCCTATTCTAATGATTCACGGCAAGGATGATTCTGTTGTAGATCATAAAAAAAGCATCACCGTAGCTGCAGAAATGAAAAATAATGGATTTTCTATACACTTAGAGATTGTCAGCGGGGGACATATAATTGGCGTTTACGCCACCAATTTGATCAAACAGTTTATCGAAACTGGTAGATTAGAAAATTTACATTTAGCATCGTAAAAATAATCGAAGATGAGTCAAAACAGTATACACCCCCTATTGGATGCGAATAAACAGCAGCAGGCAAAAAAATACGAAAAGGAAAACCGATTGATTGGCCTTTGCGGGTCCTTTTTATCATTTGCATTTATTCTAGTTTTTTATTTTAGTGGATTTAGTCATTCCTTGGCTAATCTGAATATTTCCTTTATCTGGGCATTTCTGTTCTATTTAGTAGTTTTTCTATTCCTAACCACCATAATTGGATTGCCATTAGGTTATTATTCTGGCTATATCCATGAACACAAGTGGGGCTTCTCTAATTACACCCCAAAAACCTGGGCCATCGATCAACTAAAGTCGTTTGTTGTAAGCCTAGTGTTATTACCGTTGCTGTTAGGCGTATTGTTTTGGGTATTTGCTGAATTCCCTGATACATGGTGGCTCGTAGCCGGGATTGCGACCACTCTGGTTTCAATAGTATTTGTAACTCTGTTCCCAGTAGTCATACTACCGATCTTCAATAAATATGATCCAATTGAAGATGAAAAATTAACCAGCCAGCTGTCTGAGATCTTGAACAAAGCCGGTCTAAGGCCCAGTGGATTTTTCAAGCAAGATATGAGTCGTCAGACAAAAAAAGAGAATGCATTTCTAGCTGGCATGGGTAAAACCAGAAGGGTGGTCATTGCAGATAATTTGCTGACGCATATGAGCCCGCCTGAAATAACATCTGTCATTGCACATGAAGTTGGCCATTACCGTTTTGCTCATTTACCAAAAAATATTGTTATCGGCACCATTCAGCAACTGATCACGTTCTATTTACTCAATATAATTATGAAAACACTCTTTCCTGATTTTCTAACTTCCAATACAGCAAATCTTGCTCTTTTCCCCATATTTGGTCTGATCATGGGTCTATTATCAGGCCTACTGTTTGGGCCCTTAAATAATTTACTATCTCGTTTTTTTGAACGGCAGGCAGATCAAACATCGCTGGAACTATTTCCAGATAAAGATGCTTTCCAAAAAGCAATGGCTGGTCTGGCA
>Ga0208522_1000532_pt1 | contig 25915 bp, 26 predicted proteins | sample ETNtaG_25_FD_185763 | JGI IMG/M metagenome (GOLD analysis project Ga0208522, IMG submission 185763) | Marine microbial and viral communities from oxygen minimum zone, Eastern Pacific Ocean - ETNP201302SV86 (SPAdes) (version 2) | ecosystem: Environmental > Aquatic > Marine > Oceanic ... | reverse complement strand
TCTACTCATTTATTACAACCAAGTTTTAGGTTTAGATGCGTGGACTGTATCCACTGCATTTTTCTTTGCTTTAATCATAGACGCGATATCAGATCCTATAATTGGAATTTGGTCTGATCGAACAAATAGCAAATACGGAAGAAGACATCCTTTCTTGTATTTTTCTATTATTCCTTTTTCTTTAGCATATTATTTCTTAATCGCTGGCCCAGCTCCAGGAGAGATGGACGAAGGAAATCTTTTTTGGAGATTAGTTTTTCTGTTGATGATTCTAAGAATTTCTATGACACTTTTCGAGGTTCCTAGAGGTGCATTGGCTCCTGAACTTTCTAAAGATTATGATCAACGAAACACTCTTGCTTCTTTATCAATGATGTTCGGTTGGTTTGGTGGAGCAGGCATAGATTTTATAGCAAGATATTATTGGTTAGATTCATTTGTTGATTTTGATGGATATCAAATTTTAGCTTTTTGGGGAGGGGTAGGGATATTTATTGGAACTGCTGTAACTTCTATAGGTACCCATAGAAATATAGCTGAATTGCACAAACCGCCAACTAGATCTTTTGATTTTAGTTCGTTTACTAAGGAGTTAATGCAAACTCTTTCTAATAAATCATGGCTTGTATTATTTGCTTCCGGTTGCTTTTATTCTTTATTAGTGGGTTTAGAATCAGGTGTAGGAACTTACTACAACGAATACCTGTGGCAATGGAACCCGAAGACCATAGCGGCTTGGTCTTTAATTACACCTGTATGTGTAATAGCTTTAGTCGGATTTGCTCCCAAAATAGCTTTCGGCAGGAATAAAAAAAGGATAACGGTAGGAATATTCCTAACAACTATAATTGTTGGACCAATGCCAATAGCTTTTAGGTTAATGGATATTCATTACGGCACTAATATCATACCCGTTAACGGTTCAGATGGTCTTTGGTATTTATTAGCTATACATGGAGCATCTATGGCTTCTCTTGGGGCTTTAGGCTTTGTATTCATTGGATCAATGGTAATGGATATTACCGAACAAGTAGAGAATAAAACCGGAAGAAGAGAAGAGGGTTTATTGGGTACAGTTAGTTCTTTTGTGCATAAGCTTGTTGGTGCAGGAGGAGTATTGGTATCAGGAATAATTCTAACCTTTGCGGGATTTGATAACCCTGACCTTGCAGGAGAACTTTATGGCGGAGAAGTTATAAATAGATTTGCTCTTATTCACCTTGTAATTGGCATGACGTTACCTTTTGTTTCTACTTTACTTGTTTTGATGTATGACATTGATAGAGGTAAGCACAATACTCATATATCTGATTTAGGCTATGTAGAAGAAAAATAATGTTCTTCTTTCCATTTTCAGATGATAACCCAACAATAAATAAACCATATGTTTGCTATTGCATAATCGCAATATGTGTTTTTGTATTTTTATGGCAAAGTTCTTTGCCCACTAATCTAAGCAACGAAGCAGTTTATAACTTTGGAGTCGTGCCTGCTGCCCTATTAGGCGATCAAGAAAGTTATATTTCTCCAACCCTTTCCGTCTTTACTTCTATGTTTATGCACGGCAGCTGGATGCACTTAATTGGAAACATGGTTTTTCTATGGATATTTGGTGACAATATTGAAGACAGCATGGGAAGAGGTAAATTTATAATCTTTTATTTATTGTCTGGAATCGGAGCAGCTTTTCTTCAAGCGATTATAGATCCTAGTTCTAGCATACCCATGATAGGAGCAAGCGGAGCTATTGCAGGAGTATTGGGAGGCTATCTTTTACTTCACCCTAAAGCTAACGTGAATGTACTGATGTGGATTATTATTTTTATTTCAGTCATTAGAGTCCCTGCATTTATTGTTTTAGGCTTTTGGATAGTGGGACAGTTTTTTAATGCATCTTTTGGTGCTGAAGGAGGAGTGGCTTATTTTGCTCATATTGGAGGTTTTATAGCTGGAATGTTGTTGATTCCATTTTTTAAGAGAGCAGATATTAGTTTGTTTCAAGAGGCCCATTCACAGGCTTTCCAATCATCAAATTTTGATTTTAATAACCTCAGATCAAGAAATAGTAATGATGATTTTATGCAAGATTTTATCGACAACGCTAATAAAAAAGATAAAAATTAGACTATGCGTTATATAAGTATATTCCTAGGATCAATTATATTAGTAATAGGCGTCTACGTTGCAGGTGTTTACATGAATTTGTATGGGGAGCTAGAAGAGCCAGGCGTTTCTGTTAACTCTGAATTACCTAAATCTTTGTTGCAGAATAAGCTTATAGCCCAAAAACCTTTTGGAAAGACGAAGCAGATTTTGTTTGGCGATACTCACGTTCATACCACTTACTCAACTGACGCTTTCTTTTGGAGCTTGCCAATAATGAACGGAGAAGGGCCTCATCCAATTTCTGATGCTTGTGATTTTGCAAGGTTTTGTTCGAATTTAGACTTTTGGGTAAGCACTGATCATGCTGAAGCTCAAACTCCTAGGAAATGGAAATCTATAAAGGAAGCTGTCAGAAACTGTAATGCGCCTACTGATAGCAAAGAACCGGATTTAGTAACCTTCTTAGGGTTCGAATGGACTCAAGTGGGTAATACGGCAGAAAGTCACTATGGTCATAAAAATGTTATGTTTCTTGATATTGAAGAAAGCAAAGTTCCTAAAAGGCCAATAGGAGCTGGTGGAATTGCTACTAATGGAATGCGTAATACTTTGCCTAATCAAGCTAAAATGCTTAGACCTGCCGCCTTCTTAGATTTTGAAAATAGACATAGATACTTTAACTTTCTAAGTTTTGCAGAAGAGCTGCAAGGAGGTAAATATTGCGAAGAGGGGGTTAGTTCTAAATTACTTGATGAAGATTGTTATGAGTCTGCTGACACGCCCCAAGACCTGTTTAGAAAATTAAATGAGCTAAACTTCCCAGCAATTGTTATACCACACGGAAATACTTGGGGTTTCTATAGCCCACCTGGAATTACATTAGATAAACAATTAGAACCGGATTTTAATGATGATAATTTACAAATATTGTTTGAGGTCATGTCGGGACATGGAAACTCAGAAGAATACAGACCTTGGAGAGCAGTTAATCAAGATGAAGAGGAAAATCTAACTTGTCCTGAACCTACTAAAGATTACTTACCTAGTTGTTGGAGAGCAGGTGAAATAATTTACGAACGTTGCATTAACTCAAATTTAAATGAAGGAACTTGTTTATCTAGAGCAGAGGATGCAAGAAACAATTACGCTGTTATGGGAGTGGCAGGTCATTTAACTGTGCCAGGAGTAGAAATAGAAGATTGGCTGGATTCAGGCCAATGTAAAGATTGTTTTATCCCTTCATTTAATTATAGGCCAGGAGGTTCAGCTCAATACGGCTTAGCTATCTCAAATTTTGATGAAGAGAGTGTAAAAAGATTTAATTTTGGATTTATTGCTTCGAGTGATAATCACAGAGCTAGACCAGGAACAGGCTATAAAGAGACTGACAGATTTGTAACCACTGAAGCCAACGGCCCTGCAGCTGAATATGTAGCGGAAACACTCTATCCCAAAGATGATCCTATTCCTGAATCGATAGACTTAAGAACTCAAGAGCTTTTAGGTTTAAGAGCTGGATTTGGTGCATTTGAAGCAGAAAGAGAGGCCTCATTTTTTACTACAGGAGGTTTGGCTGCAGTTCATTCTTATGGAAGAGATAGAGATTCTATTTGGAACGGGCTTCAAAGAAAAGAGACTTATGGAACCAGTGGGGACAGAATATTACTTTGGTTTGACTTAGTATCAGAAGGTTCGGTTAAACCCATGGGAGAAAGTGTTGAGACATCACAAAATCCTACATTTAAAGTTAAAGCAGTAGGTGCTTTCAAACAGAAACCAGGTTGCCCTGATTACTCTTCAACTAATATAACGGACAAAGAGATAGAAAGAATATGTAAGAACGAGTGTTACAACCCTTCAGATGAAAGAAAGCTAATTTCTAGAATAGAAGTTATTAAAGTAACTCCACAGACTTACAAAGGGGAGGATCTAAATACTTTAATAACTGATCCTTGGAAAGTATTTACCTGCCAACCAAATGAACAGGGTTGTGAAATTGAGTTTTCAGATGATAAGTATAGCGAAGGAACTAGAGATGCTGTTTATTATGTTAGAGCAATTCAAGAGGCTTCTCCGACAGTCAATGCAGGGAACCTGCGATGTACTTACAATGAAAATGGAGAGTGTACGAAAGTAAATATCTGTTATGGCGATAATAGGACTTCTAAAGATGACGATTGTTTAGTTCTCTCTGAAGAGAGGGCTTGGTCCTCACCTATCTATTTAAATTACTATAATCTTTAGTATTTAACCTATAAGATTATTGCCTTAAAGCAATTCATTAAACTTATATTAAGAATTAATCATGGAAGAGAGCCAACCTAAGTCCAATATAAACTTTAGAACGAAATTTTATTATGGATTTGGATCTATTTCTTTTGGAATAAAAAACAATGGATTTAGTTATTTTGTTCTTTTTGTTTACAGCTCTGTACTAGGCCTTCCAGCCTGGATGGCTGGTTTAGCTTTAAACCTTGTTCTTATAGCAGATGCCATAACTGATCCATTGGTGGGTTATTATTCAGACAGGACAAGATCAAGATGGGGTAGAAGACATCCTTTTATGTACGCTGCTGCTCTTCCAGTTGCTATAACTTATTATTTCTTATGGACCCCACCTGAATCTTTAACAGATTGGCAGCTATTTTCTTATTTGCTTGTATGCGCCATTATCATAAGAGTTTTCATAACCTTTTATGAAGTTCCTTCCGTTTCACTAGGACCAGAGTTAACGGATAATTATGTTGAAAGGACATCTCTCATGTCTTTTAGATATTTCTTTGGTTGGTTTGGAGGGTTAACTACCTATAACTTAGTATGGTTTTGGTTTGGGCCGAATAACGTAACACAGACTTATACTGATGGCAGGTATAACCCCGAAGCTTGGTCTGAATATGGTTTAGTTGCTGCAGTATTAATCTTTATTGGAATAATTGTTACAAGTGCAGGGACTCATAAGCATATACCAGATCTTATAGAGCCACCGGAAAGAAAAAATACTGGCTTATTAGTAGTTCTTACTGAACTAAAAGAAACTTTGCTAGCAAATCGTTCGTACATGTTCCTTTTTGTTTCTGGATTACTGGCAGCTTTAGCAGGGGGCATAGAGGCTGCTTTCGCAGTTTACTTTGATAGCTATTTCTGGGGTTTAAATACAGACGAGATGTTAACCAGAGGGTTATGTCTTTATCTGTCTCCTATATTCGCAATTATTTTAGCCCCGATTTTTTCAGATAGATTTGGGAAAAAGAACACAGTAATGTCTTTATGGGCTTTCCAAATAGTGTTTGCCGCTTTGCCTTTTGCATTGCGTTACTGTGATTTAACTTATGGAACTTCTTTATTTCCTTCAAATGATAGTCCTTATCTGCTTGCCACGTTATGTATCCATGTAGTAATTAATGTAACTTGTGGGATTATTGTTTTTGCAACCCTGTCTTCTATGTTAATGGACTTAGTTGAAGACATTCAGCTTCAAACAGGAAGAAGGGAAGAGGGTGTTCTTTTTTCAGCAAGAAGTTTTGCTGATAAAGCAGTCAGCGGTTTTGGATTAACTTTCGCAGGAATTATATTGTCTTTAATCTCTTTTCCAGAAAGTTCAGTAATTAGAGAGCAATTAAATGGAGTAGTGCCAGATCAAGTTCTAGCAGATTTAGCTCTCTGGTACATACCAATTTGTATCATCGCTTTTGGTAGCGCACTATCTTTAGTTTCAGGATATACCCTTACAAGAGATGAGCATGAAGATAACGCAGCTAACCCTGATACAAAAGTGTGGAAAGGAGAATAAACTATTAGATGCTTTATAAGGCTACTTTCAAAACACCTATCGGAACATTAGGATTACTAGCCAATAAAGAACAACTACTTAAACTCAGCTTTAAAGGACTTAAAGACATAACTGAAGAATCAAAAGAAGATAAAAGCAGATTTAAGCTAATATTTAGAGAGTTAGACGAATATTTTGCTGGAGAAAGAGAACAGTTCTCTGTTGATTACTTAATAGATACTTCTCCTTTCGCCGCAAGGGTTTATAAAGAAATGGTCAAGATACCATACGGCACAACCTTGTCTTATTCTGAATTGGCCCGTAAATCAGGAAGAAAGTTAGCTTATAGGGCGGTAGGCACTGCTTGTGGAAAGAACCCTTTGCCTCTAATAATTCCTTGTCATAGAGTCACTGCAGTTAATGGTTTGGGTGGGTTTGGTGGCGGATTAGATACTAAAAGATTTTTACTTAACCTAGAAACCAACTAAAATTAACATTTTAGATTAGAGTGTACTCATGAGCGCATGTAATTCCATCGAGGAAAAATTAAAAAATGAACTTAACCCCTCTCACTTAGAGATAATTGACGAGAGCTATTTACATAATGTTGAGCCAGGAAGAGAGTCTCACGTCAGGATAGTGGCAGTATCAGAAAAGTTCAAAGATTTAAGCTTAGTTAAAAGGCATCAACTTATTTATAGCAATATACAAGAAGAGTTATCTGGGCCCATCCACGCAATATCTCTGCACACTTTTACATCTCAAGAGTGGGAAGACAAAAATCAGGTAGCAGAAGCCTCGCCTGACTGCTTAGGCGGATCAAAGAAGGAAGCTGAATAAGTCATATGTCAAAATATCACGTATTAACTTTCTATCAGATTAAACAGATTTCTGATCATGAGAAACTAAGTAGAGATGTTACTAGATATGCTACTAAAAACTCTTTATTAGGCACATTCTTTTCAACACCCCAAGGCATTAATACTACTATGTCTGGAGAAAGAGAAGCCTTGAAAGGTTTAATAGAATTGCTAGAAAATAAATTTGACTTATCTCTATTCAATCCAAAATGGTCTCTTACAGAAGAAATACCTTTTAAAAGGTTAAGGGTCAGATTAAAGCCTAAACTACTCCCTTTGGAAGGTAATTTTGATCCTGTTTTGAAGAGAGGAGAGCATTTAAACGCAGAAGATTGGAACAAAATTATTTCTGAGTCAGACACGATAGTCATAGATGTTCGAAATGATTATGAAACTGATATAGGTACTTTTAAGAATTCCATTATTCCAGAGATGAAAGACTTTACAGAATTCCCAGATTTCGTAGATGGTTTGAAAGAAGACAAAAAAGCAAAAATAGCTATGTTCTGTACAGGAGGGATACGCTGTGAAATTGCCTCTTCTTTTATGATGGAGAAAGGTTTTGATGAGGTATACCAGCTAGAAGGAGGAGTGCTAAATTATTTAGATACTGTTAATAAGGAAGAGAGTTTATGGGAAGGGGAATGTTTTGTATTCGATGAACGTGTCTCGTTAGACAACTCTCTTAACAAGGGAAAATATGTTCAGTGCTTTGGTTGTCGTCGACCTTTATCTGATAAGGATTTAAAATCACAACATTACCTAAAAGGAGTATCTTGTAGTTATTGTTTTGATGTATCGTCTGAGTTTGATAAAGAAAGGTTTGCTCAAAGACAAAAACAGATTGAACTTGCTGAAGCAAGAGGCCATAAACACATGGGAGCAATGGCAAAACAAAAAAAATGAAACCAACTATCTCACGAAGATTTGCTGATTTAGTAACTGGTTCACCTAAGACTGTACTATTTATTGTAGCCAGCTTTTTAGTCTTTTCTTCATTTAATCTAAAAGATTTTAAACTAGACGCTTCCTCTGATTCTCTGGTTTTAGAAACCGATGATGATCTCAAATATTACAGAGAGATTAGTGCCGATTATTCCTCTTCTGATTTTTTAATCGTAATCTTTGAACCTAAGAAAGATTTATTTAGTAAGGAAGTTATTTCGCAAGTTAGGTCTATGGTTGATTCTTTTACAAATATTGAGGGAGTTAATTCAGTTCTAAGTTATTTAGATGCGCCTTTGCTGTTCAGTCCAAAGATGCCTATGACAGAATTGGTAGATAATTTAAAAACTCTTGAAGACGATGATATTGATCTAAATCTAGCTAGGAAAGAATTTCAATCTAGTCCTCTATATACCGAGCTATTAACAGATACTTCGACTGAATTTACTGCCTTACAATTAATTCTAGCGTCTTCCGAAGAATACGACAGGGCCGTTGATAAAAGGTATGAGCTTCTCGATCAGGAAGGCGATGAAGTAGCTTTAGACGAAATAAATACGCAAATAAGATTATTAAATACTGAAGCCTCTATCAAAAGAGATCAGCTAATAGCTACAACAAGAGAAGTGATGGATAGTTACAGAGATTTTGGGAACATCTACTTAGGCGGCACTGCCATGATCGCCTCTGACATGATAAGTTTTATTAAAAGCGACCTTCAGTATTTTGCTTTAGGTGTATTAATAATGTTCATCATTACTCTTGGAGTAATATTTAAAAAAATAAGATGGGTAATTATGCCTCTTGCATCAAGTGGACTAGTGGCTCTTTTTGTAATTGGATTTCTAGGTTTAATGGATTGGAGAGTAACTGTAGTTTCATCTAACTTCATTTCTTTGCTTTTAATCATTACGATTTCTTTAACAATCCATTTAATTGTTAGATATCAGGAACTCTGTGAGTTACAGCAAGATAAGAATCAGAAAGAAATAGTGTCTATGACAGTAGAACAAATGTTAAAGCCTTGTTTTTACACTGCTCTAACTACAATTATTGCATTTGCTTCTTTAGGGGTTAGTGAAATAAAGCCTGTAATAGACTTTGGTCGGATGATGGTAGCAGGTATCTTTTTTGCCTTTTTATTTGCCTTTACTTTAGTCCCAGCTGTTATGGTTTCTTTTTTCCCTAGAGATTCTGAATCAAAGGATTTTAGCAAAGGCATTACATTAGTTTTCTCGAACTTTACTATCAGTAACGCTAAAGCCGTAATAGGAATTGCTCTATTCTTTGCTGCTTTGTCCTATGTAGGGATTTCTAAACTTACAGTAGAAAATAGATTCATAGATTACTTCAAGCCATCTACAGAAATATATAAAGGAATGGAGCTTTTAGATAAAAAACTTGGTGGCACAGCTCCTTTAGATATAGTGCTTAATGCTCCAAGTAATTGGAATGTAGAAGAGGAAGGGTTCGATGATGATTTTGGGTTTGAAGACGACGAGTTATCCACTAATGGTTATTGGTGGAATACTGTTGCAATAGACCAACTAGAAGAAGTTCATGATTATGTAGAATCTTTACCTGAGATAGGAAAAGTTCTTTCTGTAGCAAGTGGTATAAAAGTTGCTAGAGAATTAAACGACGGAGAGGAGTTATCGGAGTTAGACCTTGCTTTAGTTAAAAACATGCTTCCTGAAGATATCAAAGAAACGTTGTTAAGTTCGTATATCAGTGAAGATGAAAATCAAGTTAGAATTTCAGCCAGAGTCTTGGAGTCTAGTTACGGTCTTAATAGAAACGAGCTTCTAGAAGAGATTTCTACTACTTTAGAAGAAGAGTACGGTTTTACAAAAGAAGAATATAGATTAACTGGACTAGCAGTTCTTTATAACAATATGTTGCAAAGCTTGTTTGATTCTCAAATTGGCACCATCTCAATTGTCTTTAGCGTTATCTTTATTATGTTTTTAATTTTATTTAGATCATTTTACTTATCTGTTATCGGCATTACCCCAAATCTTTTAGCCGCAGGTGTTGTATTGGGAAGTATGGGGTTAATGTCTATACCGCTTGATATTATGACCATAACGGTAGCCGCAATCAGTGTGGGTATGGCAGTAGATAACACGATACATTACATACATAGATTTAAAGTAGAGTTTAAACAAACTGGTAAATACGAACTTTCAATGGTTAATAGTCATAGAACGATTGGCAGAGCAATGCTTTACACTTCTTTAACTATAATAATTGGCTTTCTAGTGTTTGCTACTTCAAACTTTAACCCAAGTGTTTATTTTGGGTTTTTTGTATCATTGGCCATGATTATGGCATTATTAGGAGCATTAACTTTGTTACCACAATTATTGCTATATTTTAAGCCATTAGGAAAAGAGAAATAAATAGGAGAAAATCATGGGACCTTTAAAAGGATTAAAAATTGTTGAAATGGCTGGAATTGGTCCAGGGCCTTTTTGTGGAATGGTCTTAGCTGATTTAGGTGCAGAAATCATAAGAGTAGATAGAGCATCTGCTTTAGGAGGAGGTACCAGGGAAGAGCCTGCTAATAGAGGTAAGAAATCAATTGCTGTTGATTTGAAGTCTCCAGAAGGGGTAGAAGTAGTATTAAAGCTAGTTGAGAATTCTGATGCAATATTTGAAGGGTTCAGGCCGGGTGTTATGGAGAGATTAGGTTTAGGACCAGACATATGCCAGGACAGGAACAAAAAACTTGTCTATGGAAGAATGACTGGTTGGGGACAAACTGGACCGTTAGCGGATGCGGCTGGTCATGATATTAACTATATATCTTTATCAGGAGCATTAGCAGCCATTGGAAGGCCCGGGTCTCCACCTGTTCCTCCTCTTAACCTTATAGGAGACTTTGGTGGAGGAGGTATGTTGTTAGCGCTTGGATTGGTATCTGCTCTTTTGGAAGCTAAAACTTCTGGAGAAGGACAAGTTGTTGACGCTGCCATGACAGACGGTTCTGCTTTGTTGATGACAATGATTTACTCCATGCAACATTCTGGTTTTTGGAAAGCTGAAATGGGTTCAAATTTATTAGATGGAGGAGCGCATTTCTACGACACCTATGAATGTAATGATGGTAAGTTTATTTCTATCGGTTCAATAGAACCCCAATTCTATAAGCTGCTTTGTGAAATAGCAGAACTCGATGAATCTACTTTTGGTGATCAAATGAAAAGAGATTCATGGCAAGAAAAGAAAGAGTTTATTAAGGATATATTTTTAAGTAAAAGTAGAGATCAGTGGTGTGATCTGATGGAAGGGACTGATGTTTGTTTTGCACCGGTTCTAGACATGACTGAAGCTCCACTCCATCCCCATAATGTGGCGCGCAAGACATTCATAGAAATGGAAGGGGTTACCCAGCCTGCTCCAGCACCAAGATTTTCTAGAACAGAACCGGAAGTCTCTTCAGCACCTGCTTTAGTGGGGGAACATTCCCAAGAGATTCTTGAAGCACTAGGCTTATCTAAAGAAGAAATCGATAATTTAAAATCGTCTGAAGCTGTCGTTTGAAGGAGGTAATCTTAGTAACAGGAAAAGATTGTCACCTATGTGAACAAGCTAAAGATCTATTAACTGAGTTGCAAGAAGATCAATTAATATTTATTGAGAAAGACGTTTATTCAAAAAGAGATTACTTAGATAAATATTGGGATAAGATCCCGGTAATTTTATTTAAAGATTTAGAACTTCTTTGGCCCTTCAATCAAGATAATATTAAAGATTTACTTTTATGATATATTAAAGAAGTTTAGTGAATTCATATATATAGCAGAAAAAACTAATTCAAAACTTTCACCTCTTAATTCCGCAATCCTTTTCGCTATATGTGGTAAATATTTAGGCTCATTTCTAGAAGAATTATCAATGCCCATGTCCCTAGGCAATAAATAAGGTGCATCAGTCTCAATCATTAATTTCTCTAAAGGAATTAGAGGAATAAGGCTTTCTAGGTGTTTCCCTCTTCTTTCGTCGCAAATCCATCCAGTTATTCCTATAAAGAACCCCATATCTATATATGTAAGCAATGCATCTTTATCTCCGGTAAAGCAATGCACAACACTTTCAGGAAGTTCTTTCATGTAAGGCGAAATTACTTCAACTAACTTTTCATGAGCTTCTCTTTCATGCAGAAATAGCGGTACTTTATTATCAATTGCTGCTTCTATATGTGCTTCAAAACTAACTTCTTGCTGTTCTGGTGTAGAAAAATTTCTATAAAAATCTAAACCCGTTTCTCCTAAACATTTAACTTCATCAAATTTAAGTAGGTCAATTATTTCTGTAAATGAACTTGAAGAGTATTCTTTAGCATTGTGAGGGTGTATGCCTGCGGTTGATATCATGAAGTTAGGGTTATGTTTTGCAAGTTCAGCTGCTTTAATACTTTCATCTAAATCGCTTCCAGTTATCGACATTCTCTTCACACCAACTTCTTTGGCATCATTCAAGACATTATCAATATCCTTTTCAAATGAAGGGTGGGTTAAGTTGGCTCCAATATCAAAAAATTGTTCTTGTGTTTTTTCCATAACGATGACTATTATAAGGGTGAAATATTAGATAAGGGGATAGTAATGTCAGGTCCATTAATGGGATATAAAGTATTAGAGTTGACTTCAACGGTTTCAGGTCCTTTTGCGGGAATGATGCTTGCTGATCAAGGTGCAGACGTCATAAAGGTAGAACCACCTGGAATTGGAGATTTGGCAAGATTTATGGGCACCACTAAAGATGGAATGGGTGCAATGTTTTCGACTTTAAACAGAAATAAGAAGTGCATATGTTTAGATTTCAAGAACCCTGAAAACATGGAGGTATTTCTTAAGCTTGCTAAAGAGGCGGATGTCTTGATTGAGAATTACAGACCAGGAATAGTGAAAAAATTAGGAATAGATTATGAATCTTTAAAAAAGATAAATCCTAATATAGTTTATGCCTCTATCACTGGTTATGGCCAATCAGGACCTTATAAGAATAGGAAGGTCTATGACCCTTTAATTCAAGGAACTGTAGGCATACCGTTTGCTCAAAACAATGATTCCCCTAAAATATTAAGAACAATCATCTATGACAAAGTAACAGGCTTAACTGCGGCGCAGGCTATTACTGCAGCTTTATTGCAAAGAGAAAGAGAAGGTATTGGGCAACATTTACCAATCTCAATGTTAGAATCAGCGCTTTACTATAACTGGCCTGACTTAATGATTAACCATACATTTGATGAAGGAGGGTTAAATATAGGAGAGCTGGCAGACCTTTTTGAAGTATACGATGCAAAAGATGGATCTGTCATTATGATTCTCATTCCTACTGATGATGTGTTTAATAAATTCTGTGACGTATTTAGTGTAGATTTAAATAAAGATGAAAAATTTAGTAACACTCTCTCAAGACTTATAAATAAAGAAGAGCTAACTACTCAAATTAATAAGGTAACCAAAGAAATCACAGCGAAAGATCTTGTTGCTAAAATGGATGCTGAAGAAGTACCCGCATCTATTTGCAATAAACTTGAAGATGTTTATAAAGATGAACAAGTTTTAGACCAAGGCTCGATAGTGGAAATAGAACACCCTGAACTTGGAAAGATGAGAATGCCAAAACCGCCAGTAAATTTTAAAGGACAGGCTGAATTTCCTCGTTCTTTAGCGCCTATTTTAGGAGCCGATACGCGAGAAGTGTTGACTGATCTTGGTATTGAAGATGATATAATTTCTACAATGGAGGAAAGGGAGAAGCAGAATAGAGTGATGTTAGAAAGTTTCACCCCTATCTCGACTGAATAAAAGGAATTATGTTAAAAAAATCTTTATATCTAATAATAAGCATTCTTATAGCTACTGTTCTGGTAGTTCTGCAGACAACTTTAAGTAATCTTATTTGGTTATCTTCAATCGATATGCCTGTCTCTATAGGCTTAGTTTTAAATACCTTTTTTGCTGACTTGATTGGAATGAATTTAGGAGGAGCTATACCTTTGGTGGGATTAGTGGCAGCAGGCATGTTAATTGCTTATGGTGTTACTTTGATATTATTGATATGGATAGACACTAGAAAATCATATGCTTATGCTCTTGCTGGTGCAGCTGCGATACTGGCTATAGTTTTGTTAATGCCTTTAGCTTTTTATAACTTAGACTTGATCGCAGGTGCAAGAACAACACTAGGGAAAACTATTCTTATTTTGTGTGGGTTACTAAGTGGTTATTATTTCGGTTCTAAGATTGAGAATAAGGAGTAGGTTATGAGGAACTTAAAGGTTTTATTTTTATTTATTTTTAGCGCTCTTTGTTTAAACCTAAGTGCTGAAGATTTTGAATATAAAGTTATTGCAAAGGACCTGAGCCATCCTTGGGGAATAGCAATGATAGATGATAATAATATTCTCTTCACTGAATTATCTGGGCAATTAAGGAGAATTAAAGACGGCACTCTTGAGAAAGGAAGTATTTCTGGAGTTCCTGAAGTTCTCTTTGCGGGTCAAGGTGGTTTATCAGGAATAATCTTAGATCCAGATTTTAATGAAAATAATAAGATTTATATTGCCTTCTCTTCCCCCGATGAAGGGAAGAGCACTAATACACTTGAGGTAATTAGCGCTATTTTAGACTCAAATTCACTAACAAATATAACCACCATATTTAAGGCATCACCCTCAAGACGAACCGCAGCTCATTATGGAGCAAGAATGGCTTTTTTGGATGATGGAACTTTGTTGATTACATCTGGAGATGGTTTTAACTATCGTGAGCAAGCACAAGATCTAGATAATCATTTTGGAAAAGTGATTAGAATTAATACTGATGGCTCTATTCCTTCTGATAATCCCTACACTGGACAAGATGGAGCTTTGCCAGAAATTTACTCTTATGGGCATAGAAATTTACAGGGGATAGTTGTTGCCAATGGCTTTATATACGAGAACGAACATGGACCAATGGGTGGCGACGAACTTAATATTGTTGAGCCTGCAAAAAACTATGGATGGCCAGCAATAACTTATGGCAAAGATTATAGCGGAGCAATGATATCTCCGTTTACTCAAAAGGAGGGAATGGAACAACCTGTTAAATATTGGGTTCCATCTATAGCTCCTTCAGGAATGACCTTTTACGATAAAGATTTATTTTCAAATTGGAAAGGGAATCTATTTATTTCGGCATTGGTCCCTGGAGACGTAAGACGATTAGTAATTAGTGACTTTAAAGTGATTGAAGAAGAAACTCTTTTTTCAGACTTAGGGAGAATAAGAGATATAGTTACTTCACCAAATGGCACGTTAGTATTAGCGACAGACGGGCCTAGTGGTCAATTGATTAGAGTACAACCAAAATAATAAGGAGAATATTATGTGGGCAAGAGTAATATCAGCATTAATTGGAGCTTTTATGCTTTACAGCGCGTTAGGATGGATATTAGATCCTACGAGTGCAGCTGCTGGCTTGGCAATGACACTAGTCACAGGTCCTGGCGAAACAACTTTAGGAATGAATACACAGATTGGCGATTTCACTTCCTTTTTCTTTACTGCAGGGATAATGGCTTGTATTGGAGCTTATAGAAATGAACATATATGGCTATACGGCACAATCTCTTTACTGGGATCAGCAGCTGTTTTTAGAACATACGCTGGCTTAGTGCACGGAGCAGATTTCTTGACCACTGCAATTGTATTTGAAGTTGTAATGGCATTATTACTTCTTCTAAGTGTATATAAGATGAAATCTGATTCTTAAGACCCTTAGGGTGGTGATTTTCTCGGTGGCTGTGATAAAGTCACGCAATATTTTTAACAACAGGATTATTTATGAAATTTAAAGGGACTGACAATTATATTTCCACAGATGATTTGAGCATGGCGGTTAATGCTGCTATTGAATTAGAAAAACCTTTACTTATTAAAGGAGAGCCTGGAACAGGTAAAACAATGCTAGCTGAAGAGGTTGCAGCTTCATTAGATATGCCTCTTATTGAATGGCATATCAAATCAACTACTAAAGCTAGGCAAGGACTATATGAATATGATGCCGTAACTAGGCTAAGAGATTCTCAGCTAGGAGATGAAAGAGTAAAGGACATTTCGAATTACATACAAAAAGGAAAAATGTGGGAAGCTTTTGCTTCAGAAAAGAGAGTTGTTCTTCTTGTAGATGAAATAGATAAAGCGGACATTGAATTTCCTAATGATCTATTGCAAGAAATCGATCGCATGGAGTTTTATGTCTACGAGACCAAAGAAACCATCAAGGCGATTCAAAGACCAGTTGTAATCATTACCAGTAATAATGAAAAGGAGTTGCCTGACGCCTTCTTGAGAAGATGCTTCTTTCATTACATAAATTTTCCTGACAGACCAACTATGGAAGAAATCATTAAAGTACATCATCCAAAAGTTAAAAAGAAACTAGTTAAAGAAGCTTTAGAGATATTTTTTGACATAAGAAAAGTTCCAGGTATGAAGAAAAAGCCTTCTACCTCTGAGTTAATCGACTGGTTAAAACTGCTAATGGCTGACGACATACCTGACGAAATCTTTAAAAATAGAGATCCTTCTAAGGCGATACCTCCTCTTTACGGAGCACTAATTAAAAATGAACAAGACGTTCAATTATTAGAACGATTAGCATTCATGGCAAGAAGGGAAGGTAATACCAACCAGCAATAGAAATGTTTATATCTCTCTTTAATACTTTAAGGGCTACAGGTATACCTTGCACCTTAAGGGAGCTGTTAGATTTGATAGCAGCAGTTGAAAAGAACTTGGGTTTTGCAGACATGGAAAAATTCTACTTTTTAAGTAGAGCCATACTTGTGAAAGATGAGAAACATTACGATAAATTTGATAGAGCCTTTGATATTTACTTTAAAGGCATTGAAAGCCTTGACGACATTCTAGAGATGCTAATACCTGAAGATTGGTTAAAAGCAGAATTTGAAAAACATTTAACCGAAGAAGAGCTTAAGAAAATAGATTCTTTAGGTGGTTTAGAAAAACTTCTTGAAGAGTTTAAGAAGAGAATGGAAGAGCAGGAAGAACGGCATGAAGGTGGAAGTAAATACATAGGTACTGGCGGCACATCTCCCTTCGGTAATTCTGGTGAAAACCCAGAGGGAATAAGAGTTGGCGGCGAAGGAGGAAAAGGGAAGGCTGTTAAAGTTTGGGAAGCAAGAGACTTTAAAAACCTTGATGACGACGTTGAGTTAGGCACAAGGAATATGAAGGTCGCATTAAGAAGACTAAGAAAATTAATAAGAGATAGTGCCGATGAAGAATTTGATCTAGATGGAACCATAAGTTCAACAGCAAAAAAAGCTGGAATGTTAGATGTTAAATTCAGACCTGAAAAAAGAAATGCCGTTAAAGTTTTAGTTTTATTTGATGTAGGCGGTTCCATGGATCCTCATATCAAAGTTTGTGAAGAACTATTCTCAGCATGTAAAACAGAATTTAAAAATCTAGAATATTTTTACTTCCACAACTTCATTTATGAAACCGTGTGGAAAGATAATAGAAGAAGGCAGAATGAAAGGATTTTTACTGAAGACATCATTCATAAATATTCAGCAGACTACAAGATACTTTTCGTTGGAGATGCAACCATGGCTCCTTATGAAATCACAAACCCAGGTGGTAGCATTGAACATTGGAATGAAGAAGCTGGAGCACTATGGATGAAAAGGCTGGTAGGTGTTTATGACAAGTTAGCGTGGTTAAACCCAGTTCCTAAAGAACATTGGGAATACAGCTCATCTGTTGAATTAACTAGGAGTTTAGTAGAAGACAACATGTTTCCTTTGACCTTAAGAGGGTTAGAGGAAAGCATGGCATACCTTAGTAAATAAAAAGTCCTATGAAGGCTTTATCCATTTCCAATCTTAAAAAAGAATATCAAGGGGGTATTCAAGCACTAAAGGGCATAGACCTTGAAGTGAATGAAGGAGACTTCTTTGCATTGTTGGGTCCTAATGGTGCTGGTAAATCCACAACTATTGGTGTTATTAGCTCTCTGGTAACAAAAACTTCAGGCCAGGTAAAAGTACTAGGTATAGATATCGACGAGAACCATTCGCTCGCCAAAAAGAAATTAGGTGTTGTTGGCCAAGAGGTTAATTTTAATCAATTTGAGAAAGTGGGGGACATCATTAGAAATCAAGCTGGTTATTACGGTTTAGGCTTTAGAAAGTCTAAAGAAAATGCCAAGTATTACATGAAAAAGCTAGATATTTGGGATAAAAGAAATGAACAAGCTAGGAAACTCTCTGGTGGTATGAAGAGAAGGATAATGGTAGCCAAGGCTTTGGTTAATAACCCTGAACTATTAATCCTTGATGAGCCTACTGCTGGAGTAGATATAGAGTTAAGACGATCTCTATGGGACTTCTTAACTGAGATAAATAATAATGGTACTAGTATTATTCTTACGACACATTATCTAGAAGAAGCTGAAAGGTTATGTAGAAATATAGCCATAATAGATTCTGGAGAAATTGTTGAAAATACAAGCATGCAAGAATTGCTAACAAGATTAGAAGTAGAAACCTTCATTTTTGATTTACTTAAACCATTAAGTGCAACACCAGAAATTAATGACTTAAAAGTTGTTTTAGAAAACCCAAGAAGGATTAAAGTTACAATAGACAAAGATCAAGGACTTAATAAAGTGTTTAGCGCTCTATCAGAACTAGGCATTGAGATATCAAGTATGAGGAACGAGACTGGAAGGCTTGAGGAGTTATTCTTAGGTCTTGTAGAACCTTCTTTAAAGGAAAAAGATTAATGAATGCCGTTGAACAGATTAGAGCCTTGGCTACGATTCTTTATAAAGAAATACATAGATTCATGAGGATTTGGACACAAACTCTCATCCCTCCTGCAATTATGATAATGCTCTATTTTGTAATCTTTGGCACCCTTATTGGAAAAAGAATAGGACAAATGGGGGGATTTGATTATGTTCAATTCATGATTCCTGGTCTTATCATGATGTCTGTCATAAGTAACTCATACTCGAATGTCGTTTCCTCTTTCTTCGGACAAAAATTTGCAAGAAGTATTGAGGAGTTATTGATTACCCCGCTTCCGCATTATTTAATTCTTTTAGGTTGGATATTGGGGGGTGTATCAAGAGGGCTTTTGGTGGGTGCAATAGTAACCATAGTCTCTTTATGGTTTTATGATCTAAATGTTAATAATTGGCCTTTATGTATATTTGTTATCATTTCTACCTCGGTCCTTTTTTCTTTAGGAGGGTTTTTAAATGCCTTGTTCGCGGAGTCATTTGATGATATTTCAATCATTCCGACCTTTATCATGCAACCTTTAATTTATTTGGGAGGAGTCTTTTATTCTATTCAACTACTTCCTCCTTTCTGGCAAACAATTTCTTTGGCTAATCCAATCTTATACATGATAAATGCTTTTAGATTTTCTATATTAGGATCTTCTGATTTAGAAGCTTTGGGATTCTCAATTTATTCAGCACTCGGTATGATCGTTGGCTTTATAGTTGTCTTTTCTAGCATTTGCTTATGGCTATTAAACAAAGGTAGAGGCATTAGGTCTTAATGAATGTCTAAATTATTGCTAGGTAAGGATTCTGGATATCCCACAATTCATGACCCTTCAATCCTGGAGGGCATGAGTAGACTTGATTCTAGAAAGAGAATAGGCATTGATGAAAATAGCTCTAGGTTGTACGGAATAGATTCATGGACTTGTTACGAACTATCATGGTTAAACAAAAATGGCGTGCCTAATAACGGCATACTTTACTTTTCGTATGACTGTCATTCTAAGTTGTTTATTGAATCTAAATCACTAAAAATGTATTTGTTTTCTTTAAATAATGAAATTTTTGAGTCTAAAGAAAAGATTGAAAGCACAATAAAAAGCGATCTTGAATCAGCTTTAAAGACAGAATTATCTTTAGAAATATTAGATAAACCTAGGGAGATAATAACTCAGGAAAATTCAATTGATTCATTGGATATCGAAAGACCAAGTCCAAAGCCTAATTCATTGATCTTAACTTCAACTGATAAAGAAGTTGATGAAGATATTTCATGCAGCCTTTTTAGGAGTTTATGTCCTGTTACTGCACAGCCAGATTGGGCTACGATTTTTATTTCATATAAAGGCAAGGAGATTGATCATAAAAACTTGTTAAGTTATTTGTTGTCTTATAGAAATCACCAAGGCTTCCACGAAGAATGCTTAGAAAAGATATTTTTTGATTTAAAGAGGAGATGCTTACTGGATAGTTTGTTGGTTAGAGCTAATTATTTACGTCGTGGAGGAATTGAAATAAACCCTGTCAGAACAGATCATAAGAACTATGAGCAAATTTTAAGAGATCAAAGGCAGTAACAGGAGTGAAATGGAAGAAGATAGACTAAATAAAATTGAATCTAAATATTTGTATCAAGAGGATTCTCTAGAAAAGCTAAGCAAGGAGTTAAGGAAGCAGCAAATAGATATACAGCAAATAAAAGATCAGATTCAATCTCTAAAAGAAGCTTTAAAAGAGAACTTATCGCAAGAAGAAAGGCATAACGACAAACCTCCCCATTATTAAGATTATCAAATAGAGCAGCCTTTCATTTACCTCATGTAGTTCTTCATTAGAAGTTAGAGATATGTAAAAGTGATTGAATATCCACTACAGGAAGTGTGTGTAAGTTTATACTCTTCGAAGGCCTTAATTTTTTTCTGACATACAATTTATAAGAGATTTATTTCATGTAATCGTTGTTGGAGAAAATCTTCAGACATAATACTCTTTGGAAAAAGATCGGGGTGCTTTTCATCAATACAAGAAGGTAAGGTCTTAATAACCCAGTCCGGATTAGGGTGAACAAAGAATGGTATCGCATAGCGAGGACTATCAGTTATTTTTGTAGGGCCTTTTGTAACTCTATGTATTAAAGCTGGTATGCGGTTATTGGTAAATCTTTCAAACATTTCTTCAATGTTACAAAGAATTACATTTCGTTCTATATTGACAGGCACCCACTCACCATTAAGAAGAATTTCTAATCCAGGCGCGCTACCTCCTATAAGAAGAGTAAATAAATTAATATCCTTATGTGCTCCGGAGCGTTCTCCTACTTCTTTCGATTCTACAGGAGGGTAGTGAATAACTCTTAGTATGCTATTACCCTTGTTTATGAAACGATCAAAATAATGCTTATCTAATTCTAAGTAAAGAGCTATAGCCTGCATAAGCTGTTTAGCAAATAAGTCATATGCATCGTATAGCTTTTTCAGCTTTTTATTAAATCCAGGAATTTCTGTTACATAGACATTTTCAAACATATACTTCTTAAGTGAGTGGTTCTTAGGAAGTTCTCTTCCTATTTGCCAAAATTCTTTTAAATCTGGCTCGTTACTTCCTTGTGGAGTTTCTATCTTATATGGGGTGTATCCTCTTGCTCCTCCTAAACCCTCATCAAAATACTTCATCTTAATGTCTTCTGGAAGGGCAAAGAATTCAGACATCATTTTAATGCAGCTATTAACCAGATCTGGCTCAATAGGGTGATCCTTGATAGCGCAAAATCCAGTTAACTTATGATTCTTTCCTAATAGCTCTACAAATTGATCAGGGTCTTCTTCCCATAGCTTAAAGCTTAATGTTTTAATTAAATCAGACAAAAGGGTCTCCTTTTTTAAATTTCAATCTTAATTAAACATTTATTTCATGATTATTATCTTGATAATAATCAAATTAAGAGAATATGCAGATAAATAGGAATAAGAAGTAAATTTTACTTAGCCCTATCCTGCTAACGTTTCTTAGTTCCGTAGAGTAGATAATTATTTTTTATTCTAATTAATCCCAACAATTCTAAAAGTCTGCTAAAAAAGACTAGCACAAAAGCTATTTTTAACTATTATTCACTCCTTACGAGCCTTGTGAGGTATAAAAAGAGTTTGTGGAGAGGTGGCAGAGTGGTCGAATGCGCACGCTTGGAAAGCGTGTAAGGTGTTAAAGCCTTCGAGGGTTCGAATCCCTCTCTCTCCGCCAGCAAATTAAAGTTTTATCGAAGTATGAATTCAAATTTAGATTTAGGATGGGAAGAGTGGTTAAGTTTACCTTTGATCAACCTTCCTTATATAAAAGCAAAGGTAGATACGGGTGCCCAAACCTCTGTTCTTCATGCTAAGCATATTGAAGTTTTTAAAGTAAAGAATAAGAAATATGTAAGGTTTGAAATAGCTCCATTACCAGAAAAACCTAAATTTACTGTATCTTGTTCTGCGCCTTTAACAGGAAGAAGAAAAGTTATAAGTTCAAACGGTGAATCTGAGAAAAGATATTTTATTAAAACCGATGTAGAGATATCAGGCTACACTTGGGAAATTGAAGTTTCACTAACCGATAGAAAGTCTATGCAATACAGGATGCTTTTAGGAAGAAGCTCTATCGGTCCTGAAATGACTGTGCATGCTTCGGAGAGTTTTTTAAATGGTCAACCAATTAGGAAGAACCCTTACGCTGATAAAAAGAAAAGAACATTTAAATCTAGAAGAGCTTTAAGAATAGCTTTATTAACTCGAGAACCTAATAACTACACTTCTAAGAGGATTGTTATAGCCGGACAACAAAGAGGTCATCAAGTTGAGCCAGTAAATCCAACAAGATGTTATCTAGATGTCGATACTGGCAACCCAGAAATTTTTTATGATTCTCAACCACTACCGAAATATGATGTTGTAATACCGAGGATAGGTGCATCAATAACAGCTTACGGTTTGGCTGTTACAAGACAATTTCAATTAACTGGCGCTTCGCCACTAAATGATCCTCAGGCTATTGCCAACTCTAGAGATAAATTGTTAGCTCATCAATTACTTGCTTCAGCTGGAATAAACATGCCAGTTACAGGCTTTGCTTCTTCCCCTAAAGATACAAAGGGTGTAATTAACACAGTGGGTACAGTGCCGCTAGTAATTAAATTGCTTGAGTCATCTCAAGGAAAAGGGGTTATTTTAGCTGAAACTAAAAAGGCAGCAGAAACTGTAATTAACGCTTTTAGAGGTCTCAACGCTAACTTTTTAGTACAAGAATTTATAGAAGAATCAAAAGGAGAAGATCTAAGATGCTTGGTCATAGACGGAAAGGTTATAGGTTCAGTTCTACGCTCGAATAAAGAAAATGATTTTAGATCTAACTTACATCAGGGCGGAATTGCAGAAAGCACAACCATAACAGCTAAAGAAAGAGGAATTGCAATAAGAGCATCTAATGCAATTGGTTTATCAGTAGCCGGTGTTGATATACTTAGAAGTAAAAGAGGACCTCTAGTACTGGAAGTTAACAGCTCCCCAGGGATACAAGGAATAGAAAGGACTTTGGAATTAGATATAGCCGGAGAAATTATTTCCTTTTGTGAAAGGAAATTAGGTATTGGTATTTAAAAAAGGAGAAAAAATGGCGGGTTTAAATAAAAAGACTCTATTTGTTTCAGGAGCAAGTCGTGGAATTGGATTAGCAATAGCAAAAAGAGCAGCACAAGATGGTGCCAATATAATTCTGGCTGCTAAAACTGCAGAACCTCACCCTAAATTACCAGGAACTATATATACAGCTGCTGATGAGATCATTGAGTGTGGCGGTCAAGCCTTACCAGTTATTTGCGATATAAGAGATGAAAAAAATGTTAGAGAGGCAGTTAACAAAGGGGTAGAAGAATTTGGGGGAATTGATATATGCGTAAACAATGCAAGTGCAATTCAATTAACCGGGACATTACAAACTGATATGAAGAGATATGACTTAATGCATCAAATAAATTCTAGAGGTACTTTCTTGGTGAGCAAGGTATGCCTACCTCATCTGTTGAAATCAGAAAATCCTCATATTCTTAACCTTTCTCCTCCATTAGATATGAGTTCAAAATGGTTTGGGCCCCATGTTGCTTATACGATGGCTAAGTTCGGTATGAGTCTTTGTGTTTTAGGGATGGCTGAAGAATTTAGAGAACAAGGAGTTGCCGTGAATGCTCTCTGGCCAAGAACTGCCATCGCAACTGCCGCTATTAAGAATGCATTAGGCGGAGATGATGTGATGAATATTTCAAGAACGCCTGAGATAATGGGAGATGCTGCATATGTAATACTGACAAAAGAGTCTAAAGACTTTACTGGTAACTTTTGTATCGATGATAATTTATTAGCTGATAATGGTGTTGAGGATTTCTCTAAATATGCTCAAGTCCCATTTAATCAATTAGCTCCAGATTTTTTTGTACCTGAGGACCTAGAGGCCCCAGAAGTTTCAAAGAACAGTTAACTAAATGAAGATTATAGAAGAAAGAAGGTTATTTGATGTAAGGCCTGAAGATATATGGGAAATAATAAGTGATTTATCAAGATGTGATTGGGTGCCTGGAGTAGAGAGAATAACGTTAAAAGGAAGCAAAAGAACATTTAAAATGAAGGGAATGGGCCAACTTGTCGAAGAGATCCATAAATGTGATCACCATAACCTAGAACTAGAATACAGTGCCGTTGAGACAATGGCACCTATAAACCATCACTTGGCACGTATAAAATTGACAAAAGAAGGAGATAAAACTGTTTTTTTGTGGACTACTCAAATTGACCCAGAGGAGTTTTCTGATGCTATCAGAGAAGGCATGGTTTCTTCTTTGGATCAGTTAAATCTTTTATTCTCTTAAGCCCTAATTATGATTTGTTATAAATATTCTTTACTGATAAGGTAATTTGTAGATATACATAAATACTGGGGAGGGTTTATGTTAGTACTCAGCAGAAAGGCTGAAGAGTCTATGTTTATAGGTGATGATATAAAAATCACTGTTTTAGATATACGTGGTGGCCAGGTAAGAATAGGAATCACTGCACCGCAAGATATAAAAATACACAGAGAAGAGGTATACGATCGTATTAATAAAGAGACTTAATCTTTAGTCTTCTTAGTGAATTCTTATATAAGAGTTATAATCCTGAGCTTAGGGGGCTGTAGCTCATTTGGATAGAGTGTCTGGCTACGAACTAGAAGGTAGCAGGTTCGAATCCTGCCAGCCCCGCCAAATTCTTTAAAGAAATATATTAATAATCTCAATAGGAAACAAGTCATGAACGCAATAGATAAATGGTATGAAATAATGAAAAACAAAGATTCTGACAATCTCGCGAAATTAGATGACTTGCTAGATGATGATGTTGTCTTCTTTTCCCCTGTAGTTCATACCCCACAAAGAGGAAAAGAAATAACAAAATTATATTTAACTGCGGCCGGAGGAGTCTTTAGTTCTAATAAAGACGAAACTAAGAGTGAAAGAAAGGAATCAAAATTTAAATATACCAAAGAAATTATCAGCGAAAAACATGCATGTTTAGAGTTTGAAACTGAAATTAATGGTATTCACATTAATGGTATAGATCTTATAAGTTGGAATGAAGAAAATAAGATTACGGAGTTCAAGGTTCTGGTTAGGCCTTTAAAAGCAGTTAACACTCTTCATGGGTTGATGGGGAAAATGCTAGAGAAACTAAAAACAGCTTAATACATGGCCAATAAGAATCTGTATACTTTGATAATAGCTTGGTCTATACATATTTTTACAGCATTAGGGGTGATATGTGGTTTTCAAGCTCTACTATCAGCCTTAGATAAAGAATTTAACTCAGCAATACTTTGGTTAGCTTTAGCGCTATTTATCGATGGAGTAGATGGTAGCTTAGCCAGGAAATATAAGGTTAAAGAAGTAATACCTAATATAGATGGTTCTATTTTAGATTATATTATTGATTTCTTTACTTACGTATTAGTTCCTTGCGTAATTTTGTTATGGTTTAATTTTTTACCGAAAGGTATTGATCTTTATTTAGTCTTTGGAGTGCTCATCTGTTCTTGTTATACCTTTAGTAATAATAACCTTAAAACATCTGACTTTTACTTTAGTGGATTTCCAGCTTTGTGGAATTTATTAGTTCTTTATCTGTATATTCTTGAAACCTCTGAGATTGTTAATGCAGTAATTGTTATTGCTCTCTTAGTGCTTACATTTGTGCCTATAAAATTTGTTCATCCTTTCAGGGTAATAGAGTACAGGAAAATGAATCTATTCTTAATTTTTTTATGGAGTGTGTGTACTTTAATTATCTTATTGGAAGGGAATGATTACCAATCAATTTTTTATATATGGGTTTTAATTAATTTATACTTTA